>MDTE01084892.1_pt1 | contig 27734 bp, 21 predicted proteins | sample 811231 | NCBI WGS metagenome assembly MDTE01 (sample SAMN05326651, study PRJNA326480) | marine metagenome | isolation source: seawater | place: Indian Ocean: Red Sea | collected 2010 | reverse complement strand
CCCGGTCCATGGCGCTCGGTCGTCCACCGCGTACGACATGCCCGAGGATCGTGGTTCGTAATTCGACCCCGGGCGCATCCACTGGCAGATGCTGTTGTACTCGTTGCACCAATTTGTATGTCGGAAAGTCCACACTCTCGGATTTAACGATCAATACGCGTTGCTTGGAGCTGCCCGGTGCGAATGAAGTCTGTAGGACGTTGCGGATTCGTTGGATTATGGCCGCTTCATCAAGGTCTTCTTCGCCGTAGAAGATGATGTCGGCTTCGGCGGCGACCCCGGCGCGCATGGCGAGAAAGCCACATTGCCGTCCCATGACTTCCACCAGAAAGGCGCGGCGGTGAGAGCGGGCCGTATCGGAGATCCGATCGCAGGCTTCTACGATGGTATTTACAGCGGTATCCACTCCGATGGAGAGACCACAGTGTCCGATATCATTATCGATGGAGGCGGGGATCCCGATCACGTTACAGACGCCTGCTCTAGCTAGTTTATGAGCTCCGGTCAGAGAGCCATTCCCACCAATGACGATCAAAGTATCAAGCTTGAGCTCTCCCAGACGTTGTATGGCCAGTTGCAATCCTTCTTCTTCACGGAATTTATCGGATCGAGCGGTCCCCAGCATTGTCCCACCAAAACCGGATATGCCCTGTACATCGGTCATATCAAGGGAGCGGGATTTACCTTCCAACAACCCGACATAGCCGTTGGGAATTCCGACCACCTCATGGTTTTCGGCGAGGCCTGTCACAACAACCGTTCGAATCGCCGCGTTCATTCCAGGTGCGTCGCCGCCGGATGTCAGAATACCAATACGCATGTTGTGTTCCTTTGATCGCAAGAAGAAGCGTGTCAGGCTCGGCTGGTCTGAATTGCTATGGGAAGGCGTCGTGCTCCCCAGCTCCCGGGTTGCGCCTGAAAATGACCGGCAATCGGATGCTGGCAGGATTGGCAGGACGCCTGTTCGAGTTGATATCGCCCAAGTACATACCAGTCACGTTCAATAAGAAGTTCTCCACAACCCGGACACCAGGTACTTGCCCCATCTTTGTTATGGACATTGCCAGTATACACATAATGGAGACCTGCCTGCAGGGCAATCTCCCGTGCTCGCACCAGAGTCGTAAGAGGGGTTCGTGGCCGGTCGTTCATTTTGAAGTCCGGGTGAAAGGCGGAGAAATGTAGAGGTACGTCGGGGCCGAGACGGTCCATCACCCATCCACATAGTTCGTCGATCTCCTGCGGGCTATCGTTGAGCCCAGGGATCAACAAGGTCGTAAGCTCTACCCAGCAATCGGTCTCGTGTACCACATATTCGATTGTATCCAGGACGGGCCCCAGCTCGGAGAGAGTCTGGCGTCGGTAGAAGTCGTTGGTGAAGGCCTTTAAATCGATATTGGCGGCGTCCATTCCAGCGAAGAATTCACCGCGCGCTTCTTCCGTAATGTAGCCGGCGGTGACTGCGACGCTTTTCAGCCCCAGCTCCCGTGCGGCGTGGGCGGTATCCAGGGCGTATTCGGCAAAAATCACGGGGTCGTTATAGGTAAAAGCGATGCTTGTACAGCCGTGTGCAAGGGCCGCCTGGGCGATGTTTTCGGGCATCGCTAGATCCATGAGACGGTCCTGGGAGCGGGCCTTACTGATGTCCCAGTTTTGACAGAATTTGCAGCCCAGGTTGCAGCCAGCAGTACCGAAAGACAGGACGGGGGTGCCCGGTAGAAAGTGGTTGAGAGGCTTCTTCTCGATAGGGTCGATGCAGAACCCGCTGGAACGCCCATAGGTGGTCAGCTCGATACCGTCTTCCGAGGCCTGGCGGACGTAGCAGAAGGCGCGTTGTCCCGGACTCAGCACACAGCGCCTGGGACAGAGATTACATTGAAACCGCCCCTCGTCCGTGGCATGCCACCAACGTCCTGGATGATGATTCCTGGTGGGTTGAACGATTACGCCCATGTTCCGCTTTCAGGATTCGCAGAGTTTGGAGACCCGAAAACGCTGCATAGTTATCTCTTCCTTCGGAGTGATACCGGCCTTATGACGTGCGATCTCAAGCTGTTGCTCGACCGTATTGATCCCTGCGATATCCGGCAATAGCACGCCCTGGCGCCGGGGGGTCTGCACTACGACTCCGAAGATTTTGGGGTCGAGCTGGGTCTTATCCGATACCGGTTCGGGGGGTTCCAGAATACTGAGTTCAATATCTGTATCCAGGAATTCTTCGATGGATAGGCGTTTGAATCGATGGTCCGCAATTGCGGAAAGGACGGCCACCTCGGCCACCTCTTTTGCGAGGGTGTTGTATTTCGGACGGATATGCCCGATGCAGCCGCGCAGTTCCCCGTTTGGCTTTCGAAGGGTTACGAAGACCCCGCGGGCCTCATCTTCGGGGCCGAGCAGATTGGGTGGCTCGTACGAATGACCTTGTAGCGCTGACGCGATCGCCTCGCGGGCGACGGTAAGTAAGGGGGCGTATTGTGCTGTGGACGTCATATCTTCTGATTATTCTGTACATGCGTTTTGCAGGATTGCAACGAGATATCCTACACCGAATGGTCCTTCGTAGGATAAAACCTCAAGACCCGTCGGGGAAAAGTCGATGGCGCTGGCCGCGATCTCCAGGGTGTCGACGACGTCTTCTGCCGCCAGCTCTCGAAGTGCAGGGTCGACGGTAACGGCGCCAGTCAGATCGCCGCGTCGCACACACTCGACAATATGATGATCGAAGTCTACCGCCTTTGGATTGAAACCGGCCGGTGCACCCGGAATCAAACGGTGGCTCATATCTCCCGATGCGAGCACGGCCCACTCCTGGCCCGCGTTCTGGGCGGCCTGCGCGATGCTCACGCCCAGGGCTCGGCATTGCTCATGGGTCGGAGTATAGGGCAGACTTATCACCAGGGTGGGACCGCCCCAACCCGCTTGCACCATAAAGTGGAGTGGAACCATGGCACCATGGTCCAGGCTCAGGCTCGGGTATCGACCCATGGTGACTCCATAGGCTTGAGCCGTCTCGATAAGTCTGGTCGCGGCCTGTGGCGCATTGGGGACACGGGCTCGAATCTCCGGAAATCCGAAGCGACCAAAGTCTCCCGCCAACATCTCACCTCCAACGATACCAAAGGCGTCCCGGTCCCGGGGCGTATGGGGGGAGATGAGAACCAGCACATCGGGAGCCTGGGCCACCAGATGCTCGGCGGAGCGGATCATCGCCCTGGTGCTGGCGATGCAATCGGATGCGCGATCGGCTCCAATTTCCGGAAGAACGATCGGCGCATGGCACATCAATACGGCGTTAGATACCGGGGCTGGTTGGTTCTTTCGCATTCCGTCTACCTTACGCTGGCGATCGCAGTACGTACAAGCCGGCTGAACTCAAACCGTTGGAGTGATCTCGAAGCGAGTGAAGCCTTCTACATCGGAGGGTTCGGTATCAACCTGTATCACGTGGGCGGAAGGGCTTCCCTGATGGCACCAATGGACCATATTTTCGACCGCTGGGCGTGGACCTTCTAAATGGGCTTCTACGCGGCCATCCTGACGATTTCGAACCCAGCCGTGCAGCCCCCGAACTTCGGCCTCTTTGGCTGTGCAGGCTCGGAAAAAGACTCCTTGCACCCGCCCGGCAACAAATACTCGTATCGCGATACGATCGTCGCTCATCTCGACAGACTCGGAGACCGCTGGGGTCGTAGATAGATCTCCGTAGGACAACCGGTATCTGGATAGCGCACCGCAAACATGACGGCCTTGGCGATATCCTCTGGCTGAATCATCTTGTCGAGCTGGAGAGTCCTCCCATCCATCATGGGTGTGTTCACGTAGCCCGGACAGATGGCGCAGACCTTGATTCCCTGCTCGCGGACATCTTCAAAGAGTGAGTTACTGAATCCCACGAGAGCATGTTTGGAGGCGCAATACATGGCGCCACCTTTGAAGGACATCTTTCCGGCCACGGAGGCGATCTGAATGACGGCCCCCCGGGGGTGCTTCAAGATATGGGGAAGAGCGTAGCGTGTGATCGCTACGGGTGCGGCGATATTGACCCCCATAACCTGGTCGAATTGGTCGAGATCCAGTTCGTGCGTGGCCCCACCATGCATGATCCCGGCGTTATTGATGAGAATATTGATGCCACCCAGATCCGCTGCACATTGCTCTACCGCTCCCTGGAGCTCGTTACGGTTTTGTAGATCGCAGGGGAGTATGAGGCTGCGGACCTCGTAGGAAGCGCAGATCTGTGCGGTCTCTTCCAACTCGTCTTTTCGACGTGCCAGAAGCGCGACATCGGCACCATGTTTGGCCAACTCTTCTGCGATAGCTCGTCCAATTCCGGAACTCGCACCGGTAATAAGTGCTATCTGTCCTGCCAGAGTGCGTTCAACCATGAGTAAATCCTCCAGTTCGTGCACAAAGTCCAAACAGAAAGAAGGAAGCTTGGCAAGGGCTCCCTGTATAAATCGTGCTTGCCCCCACGCCTCTCTGGGGGCAGACTGGAGCAAACCCTGCGGACAGGTGTGAAACACGGCATGAAGGACGAGCTTTTTGGAGCGTATGAGTCCAAGGAGATCTACTCTCTGGGACATTCGAATCGACGATTCGACGAGTTCCTCCAGCTATTGGTTTCCGCCGATATTCGTACGCTGGTCGACGTGCGCAGTGTTCCGTATTCCCGTCGATATCCATGGTTTATTGGACGCCGGATGGAGCGACAGCTTCTAGAGGAAGGGATCCGGTATGTGCATAAAGAGTCCCTCGGAGGGAAACGACCCGACACTGAGCCTCATCCAGAGACGGCCGGAGTCGCAGAAGGCTTTCGTTCCTATGTTCTTCATATGCGGTCCGATGAATTCCAGAAAGGGCTCTATGAATTGATGTTCCTTGCTCGTACCGAGGGACCAGTGGCCTATCTATGTGCGGAGCGAGAGCCGACGGACTGTCATAGGCAGTTTTTATCCGACGCATTGGTACAGGCGGGATTTCGAGTTCGTCATCTGATCAACAGCGATACGCTCCGTGATCACCAGCTACACCCAGCGGCCCAGTCCAGGCCCGATGGATTGATCGGTTACCCGGCCCCGCAGGAAGGTCTACCGCTGTAAAAATACAATTACGCGGTGCGCAATTATTTTGCCGGTAAATTTACACGGCTGAAGGTTGCACGAGCCTGTGGTTTTGAAAATGAATACCGTTCAGTGCAGCGGTTTTGCCAAAAAATGCACTTGATTTTGTTTTGAGGGACTCGTACATATGGGTGGCGACGCGCCGCGTTGTTTTTCGGTAACGCAGTGCGTTGTAGGTAGGTGCATCGAAGTCGTGGGGGGCTAACGGTTTCTAGAATCTATGGAGTGATCCTATGAGCAAGGTTTCCACTAGAATCCAGGTGTATGGTGGAGGGTCGGCAGAGTTCGACACAATCTTGACCCCCGAAGCCCTGGAGTTTCTTGAACAGCTGGCCGAATGGTCGGTTCCCCGCATACATACGCTGCTCGCAGCACGCGCCGAAACCCAGCAGCGTTTCGACGATGGTGAAGTTCCGACGTTTCTGGCGAAGACCCAGACGATACGAGAGTCGGACTGGACGGTTGCTAGTCTTCCAGACGCGCTGACCGATCGCCGAGTCGAGATCACGGGACCTGTCGAGCGAAAGATGATCATCAACGCGCTAAATAGTGGCGCTAACGTCTTTATGGCCGATTTTGAAGACTCCAGTTCTCCGACCTGGGAGAATATGATCCATGGCCAGATCAATCTCCGAGATGCGGTGGCCGGGACCATCACCTACCAGCATCCGACAAAGGATAAAGTCTACAGTCTGAATCCGACGACAGCGCTGCTTATGGTGCGACCGCGTGGTCTTCACCTTGTGGAAAGCCATATGATGGTTGGCGACGTCCCAATGCCTGCTTCTCTGGTGGATTTCGGGTTGTTTTTCTTCCATAACGCCCATCGGCTTATGGAACAGGGCCTGGGTCCCTATTTCTATCTGCCCAAACTGGAGAGCCACGAAGAAGCGCGTCTTTGGAATGACATCTTTGTGTTTTCGCAGGACCTTCTTGGGATCCCGCAAGGCTCCATTAAGGCAACCGTTCTCATCGAGACCTTGCCCGCCGCCTTCGAGATGGACGAGATCCTCTACGAACTACGCGAGCATTCCGCCGGACTAAACTGCGGACGCTGGGATTATATCTTCAGCTATATAAAGACCTTCCGAAACCACCCGGATCGGATTCTCCCGGATCGAGGCCAGGTAGGCATGACGCAGCCCTTTCTCCGGGCGTATAGCCAACTGGCAGTGAAGACCTGTCATCGTCGAGGGGTTCATGGCATGGGCGGTATGGCCGCGCAGATCCCCATCAAAAACGCTCCTGACGCGAATGAACGTGCGATGTCCCGAGTCCGCGAAGATAAGCTTCGTGAAGTACAAGACGGTCACGATGGCACCTGGGTCGCCCATCCAGCCCTGGTGTCTCTGGCACGGCAGATATTCGATTCGCATATGCCCGAACCGAACCAGACGTCTCGCCAACGAGACGATGTGCAGGTCTCCGAATTGGACTTGATTGCGGTCCCCGAGGGAACTCGTACCGAAGACGGCCTGCGCACCAATATCAATGTAGGTATTCGCTATCTGGAGTCCTGGTTACGAGGCCAGGGCTGTGTACCGTTGTACAATCTGATGGAAGATGCCGCGACCGCTGAAATATCGCGTACGCAGATCTGGCAATGGGTACGTCATGGTGCCCAGCTCGAAGATGGGCGCGTTGTTGATACCGCCCTTGTAAGCGAAATCATGAACGACGAAATGCGTAAGATCTCGGGCGAGATCGAACAAACCATAGGTACTTCCCATCGGTTTGATGAAGCGAGTTCGTTATTCCTGAATCTCTGTACGTCGGAGCAGTTGGAAGATTTTCTGACCGTGCCGGCCTACGAGTTGATCTCCCAACCCCAACCTACAATAGAAAAGGAATCGAGATATGGAACGATATAAGCCTTTTGATCATGCGACCTGGCAGGGGAATTTCGAAAGCTCCCGTTGGGAGAATATTGTGCGAGCCTACTCGGATTCTGACGTAGACAAACTACGTGGAACCATCCGGATTCGTCATACCATTGCTGATATGGGAGCACGCCGACTCTGGGATATGCTCCACGACGATGCACATATCAACGCTCTTGGTGCTCTGACCGGTGGCCAGGCGGTTCAGATGGTGCGTGCGGGCCTACAGGCGATCTATGTAAGTGGTTGGCAGGTCGCAGCTGACGCCAATTCATCCGCATCGACCTACCCGGACCAGAGTCTCTATCCGGTCGACAGCGTACCTAATCTGGTACAGCGCATTAATAATGCCCTGCAGCGACAGGATCAGATCGATCACTCCGAGAACAGCCAGTCCCGTAACTGGTATGTACCTATCATTGCCGACGCGGAAGCGGGCTTTGGTGGACCGTTGAATGCATTTGAGCTGATGAAGTCGATGATCAGCGCTGGAGCAGCCGGCGTACACTTTGAAGATCAACTGTCTTCTGCGAAGAAGTGTGGTCATCTCGGTGGTAAGGTGCTCATCCCCACACAGCAGTTCATTCAAACGTTGATCGCGGCCCGTCTTGCTGCGGATACCCTCCAGGTACCCACCGTAATCATCGCACGGACCGACGCCAACAGCGCCAATCTCATCACTTCGGATATCGACGATAGAGACAAAGAGTTTCTTACGGGCGAGCGCACTTCGGAGGGCTTCTTCTACACCAAGGGTGGGTTGGACTCCGCGATCGCGAGAGGTCTGGCCTACGCAGAGTATGCCGATCTTATCTGGTGTGAGACATCAACGCCGGACCTGGATGAAGCGAAGCGTTTCGCGGAAGCGGTGCACGAGAAGTATCCAAACAAGCTTTTGGCCTACAACTGCTCCCCGTCCTTCAACTGGAAACGACATCTGGATGATATCACCATCGCTAAGTTCCAACGTGAGCTGAACGCCATGGGATACAAGTTCCAGTTCGTTACATTGGCAGGCTTCCATGCTCTGAACTACAGCATGTTCCAGCTTGCACGTGGATACGCTGACCATCATATGACGGCCTATGCGAATCTGCAGGACGACGAGTTCTCGGCAGAGCAATATGGCTACACCGCGACGCGCCACCAGGCCGAGGTAGGCACCGCCTATTTCGACAAGGTCGCGAATGTTCTGACCGGTGGTTTGAGCTCGACCCTTGCGATGACGGGTTCGACCGAAGCAGCGCAGTTCTAGATTGCAGAGAAATGGGGGCTGGTTTTCCAGCCCCCATTGCATTCATCGCAGAGAAAGAGGCCCGATCCAGGCTTGCGTCGCTCCTTTGGCGATATGTAGATGCTCGGCCTGCTCGGCCAGATAGCTGCCAGGAATATCGGCAGCTCCATGGAGGCGAGTCTTCGGACCCAGAGCTTCCTGTAAAGCACCCCACTCTTCCGGAGACAGAGGCGCAGGCAGATTCAGCATATCCGAACGAAACCGTTCGGGTAATGTGAGGCCTGGTAGCTCCTGATCGATGGAATCGATCGAAACACGGGGCCCGATATGTTCGAACAACGAGGTTAGCACCTGGTCGATTTGTAGATCGGTGCCCTCGAGGAAGGGGAGACAGGCATGTACTCCGTCGGCCAGCTCCGTCATGAGACGAGAGGGAAGCCAGAGGGGGGTGTCTGGGTTGTGCTGTATGGTTGCGCTCAACTGGGCGATGGAGATCCCGCCACCAAGCATCACCCCTGGTTCCGGTGGATAGCCATCGGTTGGACGCGGCGTCAGTGTTGGATTTGGCGGGGAAGGTTCCGTGCCATGACTGAACCAGAGGATGGGGTTGGAGCTAAGCTCCAGCAGGTTATCCATGAGTTGCAGCTTTTCCCAGGGGCCGAGGGAACCTAGCTGGGGAAGAAAGCTATCAATAAACGAACTCTGGCAATCTGGCGTTTGGGTTTCTCCCACCAATCGTAAACCAACAGCCCGTGCGGCGGATTGAAAATCGAGCGGAGACTGGGGGCGTTCACAGGGGTGAAGATAGGCGTCGGCGATACCCGTTGCCGTCTGTGATTCGGGGTTGTCCATATAGGAGAGTCGAACCGGATGATCCGTTGGTAACGCGTCAATTCGACGATTCGAGTGGCGTTTCAGGTTGGGCGTTGATCGTTGAATTCCGCCGGCGCGTAGCCAGCTACCAACCGCACGGGGCCAGAACCGGCTCTGCTTGGGATAGGTCACCAGCCGTAGAATACCACCGGGTTTCAGGAGACCGGCGAGATGTTGGAAAAGCGCCAGCGGATCGGGGTGATGGTGTATGACCAACGTCGCCACAATATAATCGAAGGGGCCGTCCTTGTAGTCCATCAGATCGCTACAAACGAGCTCGATGGGTGGTAGCCGTCGGAAGAGACCCAGTCCGTAGACGGTATTTCGTATACGCGCCAGCCGGATCCGGCGACGAAGTCGCTGGAGGGAGTTCTCGCTGATGTCTACCGCTACGATCTGACGGGCTCGCGGGTGTACTTCAGCCACGACCAATCCCTCCAGGGTTCCAGCTCCTGCGACGAGAATACGGCAGTTGTCGTGGGATTGTTCGGTTCGATTGGCGAATTGGGCACCCACCTCATAGGCCAGTGGTTTCCCCTGCCCACGACGAGGCAAGGCCAATGTGGGGATCGGTGGATAGGGAAAACGATTATAGAAATCCCGAACTACCTTCATAGCAATGCCTGTGGTTATCGCTTTGCGCGCCTACCAGGTGAACTGAACCTTACCGTCTCCGTCATGGCCACCGGTGCTGGTGGAGCCATCGGTTACGCCACCGATATAGCCGGACCCGCCGCCGCCACCGGCAGCATAGGCCGCACCACCACCGTACCAGCCACCGCCGCCACCAGCGAAGTGATAGCTTCCGAGGTGACTAGAACCGGAACAGAAGGAGCCACTACTACCGTTGGAGCCGGGGGAGCCACCGTTGGTTTGTGACCCACCACCAGCCGGTACCCAACCGGTAAAGGACAAGCCAGGCGCTCCATCGGTGCCTCCACCATCGCCACCCTGGCCGTGGTCTGGGCAGCCACAATTACCGCCACCTCCACCGCCGGCCACAATGATACGGTCGAGACAGTCCGTACCACCTTTTCGAACGTCGGTCGCACCACCGCCGCCACCGCCATAGTGGCCACCGCCTCCACCACCATTCCAGCCGCCAGCGGATAGGGGGTTACCGAAGTCACCTTTTTGTCCGACGTAGATTCGTAGTACCTCCCCAGGGGTTACATCCAGGGTGCCGGTTGCATAGCCGCCCTGTCCGCCGTCGTCGTTTGTGCCGCTACAGCAGAGGGATCCACCCCCCTGGGCTCCCCAGGCTTCGATGACCACCTGTGTAATACCGGCAGGAACCGTCCACGTCTGTGGGCTACCTTTATAGTTGAAGATGACCAGATGCTCGTCCGTACATAGAGAGGTGCATCCGTCGAGGTTTTCGAGGTTTCCATCGTCGCATTCCTCGTCTCCTTCGAGGATGCTATTTCCACAGCAGCTATCGGCAGGGACGCTCACGCAGCCCAACACAGGATCGCAGCTGTCGGCGGTGCAATGGTCTCCGTCATTACAATCAAATTCGCCACTACCCAGACACGAGCCTTCCGTGCATATGTCGGTAACGGTGCAGTCGTTGTCATCGTCGCATGGGTTCGAATTATATTCGAGGGAGCAGCCGATGGCTGGATCGCAGATATTGGTTGTGCAGATGTCACCATCATCACAGTCTGGACTCCCGCTACCGACACAGGCTCCCTCGGAGCAGGTGTCTTCGTTGGTGCAGGCGTTCTCGTCATCGCAAGGTTGCGCGTTTGGAATGAACTCACAGTCGGCGGTTGCGTTGCAGATGTCATCTGTACATGGGTTACCGTCGTCACAGCTCTTGATGGCGCCGCCGATGCAGGCCCCGCCACTACAGAAGTCGTCGAAGGTGCAGTTGTCTCCATCACTACAGGGGCCGACCACATTATCGTGCTGACAGCCTCCGCCAGGAAGGCAGAAATCGTAGGTGCATGGGTTTCCATCATCACACATGAGAGGTCCGGTTCCTACGCAGAACCCTTCCTGACAAGTGTCGAACTCCGTACATTCGTTATTGTCGTTACAGGCCGCATTGGTGGGAAGGTGGAGGCAGGCCCCCTCTGGATCACAAATATCGTCGGTGCAGGGGTTTCCATCATCACAGTTCATGGTCGCGCTGCCCGGTACGCAGCTTCCTTCGGAGCAGCTGTCGCCCAGAGTACAGGCGTTGGCGTCATCGCATGGCGCGTTATTTGGGCTCGTTAAACAGCCGACGTCCGGTGAGCAATAATCGGTCGTACAGGGTTCAAAATCGTTGCACTCCAGGATGGAGTCCGATGTGCATACGCCGTCTGCACATACGTCATTCAGGGTACATTGATTCTGATCATTACAGGGGGCGGTGTTGGGAGTGTAGATGCATCCGCCTGTTGCCGTACATGCGTCATCTGTACATGGGTTTCCATCATCGCAAGCGATGGCCACACCGGCCGTACATTCGCTATCTTTGCAGGTATCTCCAACGGTACAATCCACACCGTCGTCACAACTCTGGGTGTTGGCTTCGAAGACACAACCCGTCAGGGGGTAGCAGAGATCGTCAGTGCAGGGGTTTTCGTCCTGGCATGTGATGGCGACACCAGAGCAGGTCCCATCAATACATTGGTCAACCTCGGTGCAGGCATCGTCGTCGTCGCAGGCAACACCGGATAGGGGAGTGTACATGCAGCCGGCCTCACCACCGCAGACATCTTCCGTGCAGGGATTCCCATCATCACAGGTGCCTTCGTCGGTGGCTCCATCACAGTTGTCGTCGATGCCATTGCAGATCTCTTCGGCTGCATCCGGTGCATCGCAATCCGTCAGCCCTTCTTCGGAACAGATACGATTCCCCTGACATGTTCCGAACTCGTTTGTCTTGCTGCAGTTGGTTAGAAGCCCCAGCTGTGTGGATGTAGCGGAACAGTCGCATACGCCCTCTTCCGACACACATTGACCGCTGACGGCCCCGCTTACGGATGTCGTCTCTTCACAGACAAAGCGTTCTGGGCATTCGGTGTCCTCTGTGCAAGGCGCGCCACAAAATCCACCTTCTTCTCCATAACTCACACAGACGTTGGAGCTTTGGTCGCTGGAGCATTCACCATCGTTGATGCACGGGCGGCAGAGGTGGGTGAAATTAGAGACGCAGGCGAAGGCCAGATCGGAACCAGGCAGGGAGATGGAGACACAGTTCCAACCCTGTGGGCATTCATCCACGCAGAGATTGGAACAGACCATATCTCCCATATGAGGTAGGCAGATCCCCGATTGGCAGTCTGCATTGTTTTCGCAGAGCTCACCGAAACAGCCGGTTCCTTCTTCACAGTCACCCGTACTGGTTTCGTCGTTTGTGATGTCGGGCGATGCGATAACCTCCGAGCTCGCATCGTCTACAACTTCTGTGTTGGGGCTGACATCGGGAGTTTGTACGTCTGTCTGGATGTCCACGGATGGCGGCTGGGTATCAGACGACGAACATCCAAAGCCAAGAAACCCCATTGAAAACAGAACGAACCACTTTTTCATAAAACCGACCCCTGCGATGACCGGCATATTGTATCGGTTATATGCCCTCGGTGCCAGCCTATAGAGAGCTGGGGACTATGTATCGTATCCATGAAGGACCTCACCCAACGCTTCTTGCGTCGAAAGACGGTTTGGATTAGGCCTAAGAGGGTCCGTTTCGGGAGAAAGCCGATGCAACATGTGGTGACTAGGCCAAATGCGCCATTTCGAACCAGCAATGGGGCTCTGGAGATCCATCAGATCCCCTCCTGGCAGGATAATCTGATCTGGTTGCTTGTTTCCCCCGATAGCGGGGAGGCGGCGGCTGTCGATGGTCCCGAAGCCGATTCGGTTCTTGAGTATTGTAAGACCAACGGGCTTCGTCTTACGACCATCTTCAATACCCATACCCATAGTGACCATGTGGGTATTAACCGTGCTCTGCAGAAACGCGACCAGCTGGAAAGCATTCGAGTCGTGGGGCCGGCCCGTGCGGCCGCAGCCGTCCCCGGGATCACGGAACCGGTGGATGAGGGCGATACCGTGACATTTTCGGGGGCCTCGGCCCGTGTCCTACTCACCGAAGGCCATATCAACGGTCATATCTCGTTTGTATTCGACGATGTCTTATTCTGCGGAGACACCCTCTTCGGGGGTGGGTGTGGATATCTATTCGATGGTCCTCCGGAGAAGATGTACGCCAGTCTCCACCGACTCAAAGCGCTCGATGGGGCGACGCGAGTCTGTTGTGCCCATGAATATACCCAGGACAATCTACGCTTTGCGTGGTCGGTGGAACCAGAGAACGGTGCGCTGGCAGAGCGCATTCGTGGTGTCTGGTCGGTGCGCGCGCGTGGTGGCTGCACGGTACCGTCGACCATTGCAGAGGAATGTGCCACCAATCCATTTATGCGATGGGCTTCGGAACCGTTGAGACAGCATGTTGCGGACCAGATGCCCGGTGTTCCCATGGATTCCGACGCAGATGTATTTGCCGCGACTCGTGCTTTGAAGGATACGAAGGCGTATCGTCAACTGGGAGATGAGAGTCTGCCGTTGGGGGCATAAAGGGCTATACGATGACTTCTTCCACGCAAGCAAAGAGTTACCGACCGTTTATCACGGTAGCCAGCATGATCGAGCAAGACGGTCGTATACTTTTTATCAAGGAGACGATTCGGGAGAAGCTCGTATTGAATCAGCCCGCCGGCCATGTGGACGAAGGTGAGTCGATCCTTGAGGCCGTGGTTCGAGAAACCCTGGAGGAGACCGGGTGGCAGGTAGAGCCGGAAGCTCTGGTCGGTGTCTATCAATGGATCAGTGGGTTGAGCGGACGGTCGTACCTACGCTTCGTAATCGCCTGCAGACCTGTACACCACGATCCCTCTTTGCCTTTGGATGTTCCAGTCCAATCCATTCATTGGTTTACCCCTGAGGAAGCCGACCAGTTGCGTTCGGAATTCCGTAGCCCAATGGTGGATCGTGCCCTCGATGATTTTTTGGCCGGGCAACGATACCCCCTCGATGGACTTGCCTATCTCCCCGAATTGAACGAGTCTAGGCCGAAATGACAGGGGCAAACGCATAAGACCTTGTGTAATTTATCCAATGTTGCCTATCGTTCGCGCGAAATCGCTGGCTCCAGGGCTTTATGGGAGGAGTTAGCGGGTTGAAAGGGTTTAGAAATATTTTGGTTCGGAGGACCTCGTTATGACGAAGAAGTTTGTCGTTTATCTCTTTGCGATTATTACGTTTTTTGCGGGTTGTGCTGCGCAGGAAGACACCGTCCCTGTTTTAGATGGTGACTCCGGTAAAGCAGACGGCGTTGTTTTTTCCGTACGTGACTACTTTGCACATACGTTGAATCTGGACCTTTCCGATCTGGAAGGGCGCATCGCACGGATGGCTACCAAGGAGCTCAACGCGAGCATTTCGGGCATCCCGTTTACGACCATTGCTTTGGAGCCGACCGAGGTCTTTGCCGGTGCAGATGTCGCTGCAGAGGATTCGACAATTGGGAATCTGGAACAACTCTCCGTGGGCCTTACAGCGCAATACGGTGAGAAGGACTTTGTCTCCAAGGTAAACCGGATTCGTGTAGAGCACCTGAACACTTCGGGCGATCGATACTATGCGGAGAGCACCTTCCAGGTACAACTGAAAGCGGATGGATCCTTTGAGCTTCCCGATGTTGGTAATCTTGATGTTGCCGTTGGCTTCAACCCCCAGGGCACGCTCGTAGCTCGCACCGTTTCGGCCCATGAGCCGAGCGACACCTCCCTTTGGTTCAACGCCAGTGAAGTTGCGGATCTGATCCTGGAGCCACTTAACGCAGTCTATGCGGCACGTGGTTTCATTCTGCCGACGAGCCTTAGTGACCTCAGTGATCTGAAGCCCGGTGAAAGTATCAGCCTGTCCGGTCATGGCGTTGTTGGATTCAACATCGGAGCGAATCTGCCTGTATTCGCCTTTGATCCTACCTCTTATGTACGCGTATCGGCCCGCTTCCATCTGGGAGCCTGGGTACAGATGTTGGGAGATATCGACTACCACCTCATTCGTGGCACCAACGACACCCTCTACCTGGATGTGGGTATCAGCAATCGTAAGTTGAACGGTTACCGGGTTGCTTTGAAGAGCGGTTGGGGGCTGTACGAAGTGCCCAGCCTTCTTGAGGTGGAACTCGCGGGTAAGCGCTTCGCTCTCGGCGATATCGCGGCCGCGATCATCAAGAATAAGATCGATCGTGCTGGCCTGCTCGACTATGGCGTCGAGGGAATGACGAGTAACGAAGCTGAGCGAATCACATTGCACCGCTACGAAGTGAACCTTAAGTCGGCTGGCCCCATGGTGGAGACGGCTCTCTCACAGGCCGTGTCTGGTGATCTCCGCTTGCTTCAGAGCCTGTCCGATCGTGCCAACTCGGGCATTCTGGAGCGCGTAAGCTTTGAGCGGTCCATCGACCACCATCGCAGCTACCGTGGCCTCGATGTTGCGAGCATGCGCTTCTTCAAGGACATCAACGAATATGAGGGTAGTGTCTACCTGGAGCATAATAACCAGGTGGATGAGATCGTCTTCGACGAGTTCAGCGAAAACACGGGTAAGTTCTTCTCCGATTGGGGCTATACTCGCGCTATCGTGACGTCGCAGACCTGGGAGGGAGGCTCCTACCGTGGTGCCGCCTCGAATCTCCGAATCAGTGTCACGGAAGGCGACCGCTTTACCGAGCGTGACAAGGTTCTCGACCATGTGGATGCGGCCCTTCTGTCTGTAATGGACTTCACCGGTCTCTACGAAGATCTGACCCGTAAGTTCGAAGAGCTGCAGCACGAGGTTGATAAGCATTGCCCCGATTGCAATGACGAGGCCGATACCAACTGTGACTTTGAGTACAAGCAGTGTCTTGACACTCTCCTCAGCGAAGGGGAGATCAACACCTGGAAGATGGAACTTCTCGGCATGACCGACGCGTATCTCAAGGGTGTCGACAATACTGGTTACAACCCGGAATTCCATATTGGTGCCGACGTCGCCGGTCAGTTGCTGGACCTTAAACTGGAGCTCGCTGCGGTGCAGGAGCTGAAAGATGCCCTTGCCGACACAACGGGTCGTACGTCGATGATTACAGATATGCGATTCTCGCAGGAAGGCTTGAACCATCTCTTCCGTATGGTCGACCCCGCCCAATTCGAGACTCGTCTCCGTGACGTTCTGACTCTTCTCGTCTCCAAGCGGTCCCGCGATTACGACAAAAAGTATGATGCGGCCCTGGACTGGCTGGCCGGTGAAGAAGAGAAGATTGAGAAGATGGTGTCTATCTTCCGGGATGCTCGCAGCCAATACCTGCGACTGGATGACCTCGCTGGCGTTCGCGTACAGGGCTTTGCGATCGGTGATGAGGCTGCCGTTGTAACGGTAGCATCGGATGATAGTTCGCTGCCGACCGTGCAGACGATTGCGGCCAAGAAGGGTCAGGTAGCTGCGAAATTATTCGACGACCTCGTAGAGGAAGCCGATGACCTTAGCCTGATTGAGTCCATCGTTAAGCTATTGTCCCTCGGTCTCATCGATATGAGCGGATTCGAGAGCCATCATCTTGTAGCCTACACCATGTTGAGCCTCGTACCGGCGGACTACCGTGAATGCCTGATGACCATGGACTTTGAAAACGATGACTTTGCCGATGTGCAACTGTACACTCGCGGAGTGGAAGACAGCAGCTTCATCAACCCCGGTCATTTCGATCTCTGGTCTTTGCTTAAATGATAGGACATCACGACTCTACCCAACGGCAGTCTGTGTCTCGTGCATGGACGATTCTATTTCTGGTCCTGTTTGGATTCGCTTGTGCGCCAGCTGAATCCGACGGGCCGATACCCAACCCATTTTTAGAGGGTAAACGGGATAGTTGGGACTGGGTAAATGATCCAGATCGTTTCGCACGTTTTCTCGACGAGGAGTTGGAGTACAACGCCTTTGCTCTTCCGAAGACAGGTGTGGCCCGTAAAAAGGCATGGCCTGCATCCTATTGGCCAACCTATGAGGACAGTACCAACCATCGTTGGGAAGGCGAGGGCACTCTCAGCCCATTAGAAAAATACGATCTCGTATTTAATGGCTGGACACCTTCGTCGGATTTCATGGATCTGGTGCCCTACGAACCGCGCTGCGATGCGGTCTTCGACACCGCCTATTACGACGCGATAGGACCTGCGGCGCGCTGGATGTCGGAGAAACGAGGGAACTGGGAGGCCCGTGACGGGATCGACAGTGATGAGGACGGTTCCATCGATGAATGCGTCGACCGTGATGGTATCGAATCCTGGTGGGGTCTATGCCATGCCTGGGCACCGGCCGCGATGTTGGAGCCAGAACCGCTGTATCCGGTGACCGTGTCGGGTATCACCTTTCACCCCTCGGATATCAAGGCTCTACTCATCACAAAATATGATCGAACCCATTCGATGGTGATCGGTGGACGATGCCGTGCGGAACAGGTGGAGCGAGATGAGAACGGTCGTATCCTTGATCCGAATTGTCGCGACACCAATGCGGGATCGTTTCATGTGGTCATCACCAATTTCCTGGGACGATTCCAGGTGCCGATCGGTGAGGATCGTACCTACGATCGCCAGGTCTGGAACCAGCCGGTCCATAGCTATGAGATCGAGTACCTGGAAGAGGTCGATGAGAAACAGGCCATCTCTCTGCTAATCGTCGACCCCTCCACTGTGCCGGAGTATCCCTTCAATAAAGAAGCGGTCCGTTGGGCTGAGGTTGTGGTCTCGGTGCAGTATGTGACCGAGTCGACACCTTCGTACATACCGCTCAACGACCAACACGAGAAATACCTTCGTACGGATCGCTACCACTATGTTCTCGAGTTGGACGCGGATGGGAAGGTGATCGGTGGTGAATGGATCGACGCGGATGCCACAAGCAGCTTCGGTCATTTCAGTCATCAACCCGACTTTCTGTGGATTCCGAAGGGACGCGCCAGCGAAAATCTCACCACCCCCCATGGGACGGTGGATCCACGGGTAAACCCACATGTGAACTATATGCGGGTGAAAGAGCTTCTAGAGAAGTCGCTGATCCCACCCCAATAGGGCTCCTGCGCCATCTGGTACTCTGGCAGGACCTGTCGTGGCCATGGTAGTATGTGGCGCGATGACACGATGGATTGCAACCGCTTGCCTTGTTTTGTGGGCCTGCTCGTCTTCCCAGGGGGAGATAGATGCCGTCGATTCCGGCCCATCCGATAGTAGCGCCGATGTGGAAGCGGCCCTCCCGATGTTGGACTTTCCAGTGGATGAAAAGGGTCCATTTCAGGTGGGCTATCGGACGATGGATGTCAGTTACCAACCACCGGGAACAGAGAGCCCTCGATCTCTTGTTCTCAACATCTGGTATCCAACCGAGCAGACGGAGGGAGAGAACCCCACCTATCTCTTCTTTCTTGATACGGAGAGTATCGTCGACGCGTCCCTGGCCCCTCCCGTACATCCGGATGGGTATCCTGTTCATATCTATTCCCATGGGCATAGGGGCTTTGGTGGCACCGCGTCGTTCATGATGCGTTATTTTGCCTCCCATGGTTGGGTCGTATTAGCCCCCGACCATACGGGAAACACCTTGTCTGATACGATCGACCCGCGCCCCGTATCGCTCTACTTTCTACGAGCCACAGATATCTCTGCTTCTCTCGACGCGGTAGCAGCTCTGGACCCCGCAGACCCATTATCCGGATCTCTGCTCCTGGACGATGTTCTCATGAGTGGTCATAGCTTTGGGGTGCACACCTGCTGGGCATCGGCAGGAGCGACCTTTGCTATCGAGGAGCTGACAGCGAATCACTGTGACTCGGAAGGTGACGAGGTTGTCTGCACGTCCGATGAGCTAGCGGTTTTTGAAGCGGGCGTCGGCGATGAGCGGATCGCAGCTGTGATTCCGATGGCGGGTAGCATCGATCGTTCGTTATTTGGGGAAACAGGTCATACATCGGTCCGTGTGCCGATTTTTGCGATGAGCGCGGTACCCGATCCACGGGGAGAAGCGGAACAATTTACGAGTTGTACGGGCCTGGACCTGACGTGGATCGATGTAGAGGATGCCTGTCACGAGACCTTTGCGTTGGGGATGTGTGATACACTGGATCCGGACGAGGGGTTCACTATCGTACAGACCTACGCTCTCGCTTTTGCACGAGCTCAGCTACTGGGCGATCAGACAGCCGCTGTTCTAGGGATTCTGGATGGTAGCGTCGCGGTATCGGACAAGGTACTCTTTCACTCGCAATGATCTTGGCTTGCATACGAAGATGGTTCTGTTGGGTACTTGTGATGGTACTAACGGTAGCCTGTGCGTCCGAGAGCCCTGGGCCACAGAATGATACGACATCATCCGACGTCGAGTATGCGCCTCTGGAACCAACGTCACCTCGCCTGATCCGTCTCACGCAGGAACAATATCGCAACAGCATTTCCGATCTTTTCGGCCCCGATATTGTCGTGCCCGCGTCCCTTGAGCTCGATACTCCGATCGATGGACTCCTTGCCGTGGGAGCTTCGGTGACCGCTGTATCTCCTCGTGGTGCGGAGTTATACGAAGAGGCGGCGTTGAAAATCGCAGAACAGGTGATGCAGTCGGAGTCGACGCGCGCCGAAGTGATGACTTGTACACCCGGGGGACTCGACGACGACGAGTGCATGATGGAGCTCACGCAATCCCTGGCCTTTCGTATTTGGCGTCGCCCTCCCAATGATGAGGAGACCGCTCAACTGGTAGAGATCGGACTGGAAGCGTCCCAGGCTCTGGAGGACTTCGAGTCGGGGGTCACCTTTGCTTTGGTAGCGATGCTGCAATCTCCACATTTCCTGTATCGGGCCGAGCTGGGCGCGGTCGACCCCGAGAATCCGGAGAGCCGCCGACTGACGGATTTTGAGATGGCCTCTCGTTTGGCGTTTTTCTTGTGGAATACGACACCCGATTTTGAGTTATTGAACGCAGCCTTAACCGGTTCCCTGGCGACGGCCGAGGGCGTCGCGACCCAGGTCGACCGCATGGTAGAGGACCCACGAATCCGCGAGGCCGTTCGCAATTTTGCGACGGAGTGGCTGCATCTATATGAGCTGGATCATCTCAATAAAGACCCCAATATCTTCAAACACTACAGCCCCGATCTAGGCTCGATGGCCCGGGAGGAGACCCTCGCTGTCGTTGAGTATCTGGTATTCGATCAGAACCAGGACTTTCGAGAGTTTTTCACTCTTCCGACCACCTTTGCCACCCGTCGCCTGGCTGCCATCTATAATGTACCGGCGACGGTCGACGAGGGACTGGGTCGAATCGATTTTCCGGCGGATAATCCGCGACGGGGCTTTCTCGGGCAGGTGAGTTTTCTTGGTCTGCATGCACACCCTGTAGCCTCCTCCGCAACGGAGCGCGGTAAATTTGTCCGCGAAAACCTCTTCTGTGAGATGGTACCGCCTCCTCCCGCCGATCTGAATACGGGCATTCCCGAGCCTTCTTCAACGGCTAAGACACTGAAAGAGCGCCTGCTTGTTCATATGGAAGAACCGAGTTGCGCTGGCTGCCACGCTTTCCTCGATATCATCGGGTTTGGCCTTGAGAATTTCGACGGTATAGGACGATACCGGACCTTGGATAATGGGGGCGTAATTGATCCATCGGGGGACCTGGATGGGAACGACTTCGCAGGCTTTGAAGAGTTGACTGCTCTTGTCGCCACGGACCCACGAACGATGCATTGCCTTACACGTAAGCTGTTCAGCTATGCGTTGGGACACGCCACGGTGTCGGGCGAAGAAGGGGCGATTGACGAGCTGGCCGATATCTTCGCGTCGAATGAGTACCGGTTACTCGATTTGATGGTGGCCCTGGCGAATAGTGAAGCCTTTCGACGGGTCGGAGAGGTGGAATAATGGCCGATTTTCTCAGTCGTAGGACGGTCCTGAAGGGGATTTTAGGAGGTACAGTCGTTAGCCTTGGTTTGCCGGCCCTGGAGATTTTCCTCAACAGCCATGGGTCCGCATTTGCGGAGGATGGACCGGCCGTAACCGGTTTTCCGCGTCGGTTCGGTCTGTTCTTTTGGGGCAATGGCGTTTTGCCCGACCGCTGGGTACCGACCGGAGAGGGGACGGAGTGGGAGGCCTCGGAACAATTACAGCCTGTCTACCATCTGAAAGATGTCATTACGATCGTGAGTGGCATGCGCCTTGGGGTCCCCAATACGGCTCCCCATACAGCAGGGGCGGGAGGTATCTTAACAGGCTCTCCCGTGTTGAACCCCTACGATAATGTCACCTTTGCTGGGCCGACGATCGACCAGATCATTGCCAAGAAAACGGGTGAAGATACCCGTTTCGGGTCGCTGGAATTCGGAGCCGGAGGAGGCAGCGGCCAATCCCATAATGGACCCAACAGTAAGAACCCGTCCGAAGAGTCACCGTTTGCCTTATTTGAACGTGTGTTCGGAGCTGGTTTTCAGTTGCCGGGAGAGGAGCCCGTGATTGATCCGACCCTGGCTCTTCGAAGAAGCGTTCTGGATGCTGTCATGGAGGATATCCAGCGTCTGAATAGCCGAATTGGTGCTGCTGATGCCATCCGCCTGGAGCAACATTTAGACGGCGTTCGCTCCTTGGAGAAACGAATCGCGAAGCTTGAAGAAGATCCCCCCAACCTTGCGGCTTGTGCCCTACCGACGCAGCCAGAAGCGGACTATCCAGAGATTGAAGGCCGGCCGCAATTACGTCTCAAGAACCAGGTGTTTAGTGAGATTATCGCCTATGCTCTGGCCTGTGATCAGACACGGGTTTTCAGTAATTTCTTCTCGAAACCCCTCAACAACTTTCTGTTCGAAGGAGCGCCCGCCGGGCACCACCAGATGACCCATGATGAACCGGGCGACCAACCGGAGTGCCATAAGATTACGTTGCAATGTATCGAGGCTCTGGCGGTTCAGATCGAGGCGCTTCGAAATATCGCGGAAGGAGATGGTACCTTGCTTGATAGTTGCCTGGTGCTGGGGACCTCCGAGGTGTCGTGGGGCAAAACACACTCCCTCGATGAATTTCCAATCGTCCTGGCGGGTAGCTGTGGGGGCAAAATAAAGACGGGTATTCACTATCGTTCGGCCGGGCAGGAGAACGCCAGTAAAGCACTCCTCAGTATTTGTCGTGCAATGGGGCTCGACCTGGCGGAGTTTGGCACGGAGGGAGGCCGAACCAGCGAAGGTCTCGGGGCGATCGAGGTGTAGAGATGGTTCGACGGCATAGTTCCATATTTCTGCTTCTGGTTGTTGTCGGGTGGGCCTGCACCTCGATGAACCCGATGGAGGACACCCTGGATGGGGCGGAACTTGGCATAGACACCGTTGAGGAACAGGGACCACAGACCCTACTGGTCGTTTTGGACACCTTTATGTTCCAGGCGGAACAAGAGCCGGGTGTTGTGATTGGTTTTAACCTGGATGATCGGATCAGCGAAGAGGGCGATCCCGATACATGTGGTAAGGCCGATCAGATATCGCCGGATGGAGAGCCGGGTATCGACAACCAATTGGCTAAAGTTGTCCCTCTCTTTGAGCTTTTTGGTGTAGGAGCGGTGCTCAATTATGTGCAAAATGCCATCGAGGGGGGCGGGTTTCTCCTGATGTTGGAGATTCAAGATGTGGATGATTTCAGCAACGACGACTCCGTTCGTATCGTCTTGCGAGCTGGCTACGGTACTCCACTGCTCGGTACCGATGGTCGCCTATTAGCCGGACAAACTTTCCATCTACATGACGATTCCCCCGACGTGGTCATCGAGAACGCGTATATCGAGGACTCTTTTCTTCGAGCCGGGCCATTTGAAGCCACGATTCCCTTCGTGATTCTGGGCATGAGCTACGAGCTCACCTTTCATGAGGCGCAGATCCGAGCCCGTTTGACGGACGAAGGTTGGCTTGAAGACGGCGTCATGGGAGGCGGTGTGTCCTATCAGGATCTTTACGCCATTGGAGAGGTGGCCGCAGCGGATGATGCCAGCGTTCTCCCGGCCATAGAGGGTTTGTTCCAGGGCATGGGCGATCTGGCCCAGGACGCCAACGGTGACTGCCAACAGGTCTCCACAGCCGTGAGCATTTCGGCGGTTAACGCCTTCTTCTACACGGATTAAAGCTTCTTCAGGGCTTTTTCGAGAGCCTTGAGAACCTGTGATGAGTCGGCACTACTTTCGATGGGAATGTTACGCCGCGTGGGGCGGACACGATCTAAGGTGCCCGCATGGTAGTTGGCTTTGGTTCCCGCGAACTTGAGACCATGGGCGGTGCTTACCACGACAACTTTATGCTTCGGGCGAATGACCTTCTTCTTTACCAGCTTCTCCAGGGCGGCCAGGGCGACGCCAGTATGTGGACAGCTGAACGTTCCCGTGCGGTCGGCACGAGCAGACGCATTCATCAGCTGGTTTTCTGTGACCTTTTCGACCAACCCCTTGCTTCCACGGATCGCCCGAATCGCCCGGTGGATACTGACCGGCGCCCCGATCTGAATGGCGCTCGCATGGGTGGGTTTGGCCTTTAGAGGTTTATAGGTCTCCCAGCCGTTCTTGAAGGCACGGTATAGGGGATTGGCCTGCTCTGTCTGGGCAACGACGAGTCGAGGGATCTTTCGAAACAGCCCCAGATCTTTCATGAGCTTGAAGCCCTTATAGAAGGCGTAGACATTCCCCAGGTTCCCACCGGGGAGGACCACAAAGTCTGGAAGCTCCCATCCGAATTGTTGTGCGATCTCAATCGCGATCGTCTTTTGTCCCTCCAGTCGCAGGGAGTTCATGGAGTTGGCAAGATAGATGGAGCCATCTTTTGTGACGTCCTGCACCAGCTTCATACACCCATCAAAGTCTGTATCCAGGCTCATAACCACGGCACCGTTGGCCATTGGTTGTACCAGCTGGGCGGGGCTCACTTTATTCTTCGGGAGAAAGACGACACACGGGATCCCTGCGGCCGCGCAATAGGCAGATAATGCGGCGCTGGTATCTCCCGTTGACGCGCAGGCGACGGCGCGGATGGGTTGGCCATGGGCCAGCATCTCTTTTACTGCGGAGACCAGAACGGTCATGCCGAGATCTTTGAAAGAGCCTGTATGGGTGTTCCCGCACATTTTGATCCACAGGTTGGAGACACCAAGCTCCTGACCGAGTCGTTGCGCGTGCCAGAGGTTGGTCCCTCCTTCCGCAAAACTAACCACATTTTTCAGATCAATCCCGGGATATACCCACTCCAATTTACTCCAGATACCAGACGAATAGGGCCATTCGTGACTCATCCAGCGCGCGTCGAAGAGAGCCTTCCAGTCCTCTGCGCTCTGTGTCCGAAGAGCCGCCAGATCATGTTCTACATCCAGCAGGCCACCGTCGTCGTCCTGGTAGACGATATCCGTCAGCGGACGTTTGAATTTACGATTGTGGAATCCGGTAAACCAGGCTTTGTACACAGCGCGTACCTCCCCTACACCGAAGATGTAACACAGGGCTAAGGGATGCGGGAAGAGGATTCGTTACCCGTTACATTTTCAATCGTTGCAGCCTACCGACGGCTGTATTAAAAGGGCGAACCATGAAGTATTTTGTCGGCATAGATGTGGGCGCCACACGTATGAAGGCTGGTCTGGTTGATGCATGCCATCGCGTCACCAACCAGGAGGTTGTCCCGATCCAGGAGGCAGACCGAACCGAACAGGCGTTGATCGATAAATTGGCCGAGCTAATCCCCCGCGTTCTTGATGGAAAGAAGCCGGTTGCGGTGGGAATCGGCTTTGCGGGAGTGATCGAGCGAGAGCGTCTGGGGATGGTGTGCCATGCTCCAAACTTCCCGAAGATCCATGACTTCATGCTCAAGAAACGGCTAGAGGAGCGCATCCCCTATCCCGTGATGATCGACAACGACGCCAACTGTGTCATGGCCGGTGAGTATCTTCAGGGTGCAGCAGCTGGCATACCCAACTTTATCGGTCTTACTCTGGGGACCGGTGTTGGTGGAGCGATCGTATTACACGGCTCGTTATGGCGTGGTTGTTCTGGCATGGGCGGAGAGTTGGGTCATATGACCGTTGATCCGGCTGGGCCTATGTGTGCGGATACGGGGGCCAATGGGCCTCTGGAGATTTACCCTTCTCTTGTGGGACTTCGGCGCATGTGCCGGGAGAAGCCGGTTGATGGAGTCGATCCCGAGGACTCGAACCTACCTGCAATCCTCGCCGAGGCTTGTGAGGCTGGTGATGCAACGGCCCTGGAACATTATGCCACCGCAGGTGCTGCTATGGGTCAGGCATTGGGCGGGCTTTTGAATATCTTTGATGTGAAAACCATCATCCTGGCCGGTGGCGTTGCCAACAACTTCAAATGGATGGAGTCGGCCACCTGGTCGGGTATCGGCAAGGTCGCATTCCCACGAATTGTAGAAGGCGTGGAGATCCGTGTTGGGACTCTAGGAGAAAAGGCCGGGATTCTCGGTGCAGCTATGCAATGGATGATGCAGCCGCACGACTAGCGGACGCTTAGCCTTCGGACGGAGCGTCCAGGCGCACGCGCCAGCTGACACCCTCTGCCGTGTCCATGACAGCGATCTTCTTGGCTTCCAGGATCTCGCGGATCTCGTCGGCTCGAGCCCAGTTCTTGTCGGTTCGTGCCTGGGTCCGCTCTACGAGAAGGTTTTCTACTTCTTTGGCCGACACACCGAGGGCTGCGAGACGTTTTGTCTTCACTTCCTGGTGGAAGTCTTCGGTGTTCATGGTCATCAGTTGGAGAGCGTCGGCTACGGTCTGAAAGGCCTGGAGGGCCGGCGCGACCACCGGGCCACCACGCTTCTTCGCTTTCTTATGCCCAGCAAATCGATTCACAGCTCTAGCCAGTTGGAATAGATAGCCGAGGGCCTGGCCCGTGCTGAAGTCGTGGTCCATCGCCTCGTAGAAACGTCCCTCGAAGGCTTGACCCAGCTCCAGAACCTGCTGTGCGTCTTCACCAAGATCGGCGGCGACCCGTTCTGGATCTTCGCTGCCGCCCATGGCTTCGGCCTTTTCGCGGGCGTCGTATAGGCGGGCCAGCATCGCCAGGGCTTCTGGCAACGCCTCTCCGCTCCAGGGCAGGGACGAACGATACAGGTTCTGAAGATAGTAGAGACGAAGAGTCTCAGCGGGAAACTCTTCCAGCGCGACATGTACGTTGATCACATTACCGAGGCTTTTCCCCATTTTCTGACCACTCTTCATGGTCAGAAGGCCGTTATGCATCCAGTAATTTACGAACTTCTCTTTATTCGCAGCTTCGGACTGAGCCACTTCATTTTCATGGTGGGGGAAGACAAGGTCCAGACCGCCACCATGAATATCATAATGTGCGCCCAGGTGGGTGCAGGACATGGCCGAGCATTCAATATGCCAGCCCGGTCGTCCGGGACCCCAGGGGCTATCCCAGGAGGGCTCCCCCGGTTTTACGGCTTTCCATAACGCGAAGTCGGCCGGATGGGCTTTCCCGCTGGCATCGTCAGCGCTTCGAAGTTCGTCTACTTTCTGGCCGGAGAGCTTGCCGTATTCGCCAAAGGTACCGACTGAAAACCAGACATTTCCATCGGCGACATAGCCGTGTTCGTTATCGATGATGTCCTGAATCATGTCCTGAATCTGTTGGATCGATGTGGATACTCGAGGCTCCAGATCGGGGGAGATCAGGCCCAGGCCTTCGGCGTCGCTCTGGAAATGTTCGATATATCGTTCCGCCAGGGCGAGAGGGTCCTCTCCAAGCTCATTGGCGCGATTGATGATCTTGTCGTCCACATCGGTAAAGTTACGCACAAAGGTTACGTCCCAATCACGGTGGCGCAGATATCGTACGAACGCGTCAAATACGACCATGGCGCGAGCGTGACCCACATGGCAGTGATCGTAGACGGTCATGCCGCATACGTAGATGCGAATTTTTCCTTCCTCCAGGGGTACGAAATCTTCGATCTGACGAGACAGTGTGTTGTACAGCTGAAATGGGGCGGCCATAGGAACTACCTTTCGCAAAAGGTGATAGGAAAGCAGGCGCATTGCCTATCACAACTATTCATCCTTTGAAAAGACAGTGCTGCGCCTTTCAGCGTGGGCTCGAATATCGGAGGTAGCGAGGTCGGGCGAGGCCGGGTAAAGTAACGCCTCAAATCCAACGCTGGAGTTACGTTGCATGGCACGCTTGCTTTCCACCCGAGCAACCAAAAGTACGATTCGAATCTGGTGTATTCCCGCCAAGAAAAAGCGCGCTTCTTTGAAGGCATTGCCCAAAGCGCAGGAGGCCTATGCGTTGAACAGCGAGTTCACGGCCTCCAATGGAAGTGTCCTATTATTGCCCGCCCGTGATGGAAGTCTGGCAGGCGTCTTATTAGGCACGGGCAGCTCCACGGACGCGTTCGTTGCCGGTGTTTTACCGGGCAAACTTCCAAAGGGTTCCTATCGGTTTGAGACTCTACCGGATGGTGTATCCGAGGAGACGATGGCTCTCGCCTGGTTGTTGGGCGCGTATTCTTTTGATCGATATAAGACCAAGAAGAAGAAACCGGCCGCCCGGCGACTGGTT
>MDTE01174824.1_pt1 | contig 27736 bp, 19 predicted proteins | sample 811231 | NCBI WGS metagenome assembly MDTE01 (sample SAMN05326651, study PRJNA326480) | marine metagenome | isolation source: seawater | place: Indian Ocean: Red Sea | collected 2010 | reverse complement strand
GGCGATGCCGCCGATCCAGCGGGCCATCCACGACGTGACGTCCGGTCGATTCGGGAAGCTGCTCCGAGTGAGCACGCGGCCCAAGGACGATCATCGCGGCGGCGGCGAAGAGTTGCTGGTTCACGGCACCCACTGGTTTGACTTGCTGATCACGCTGGCGGGAAAACCGCAATGGGCCACCGGACACATCCAGGTCGGCTCGCGAGACGCCACGCGACGAGATCGGACCGACGGCACCGAACCGATTGGGCCAATCACGGGAGACTCGATTTCGGCGATGTGGGGCTTCGAGAAGGGAGTCCGCGGGTATTTCGAATCGACGGCACACCTGTCGGTCCGCGGCAAATCTCAATTCGACAACCTCTACGGCGTCTTTCTCGAATGCGAACGCGGTGCCATCCACTTTCGACAACCTGGTGACGCGTGGATCTACCCCGCCCCCAAGGTGCTCCCCGATCAGGTTCATCTCAAATGGCGAAAGATCACGATCCCCGGCTGGCACACCGACGCGTCCGGGAAACCCAGGGATCTTCGCCGCACGTGGATTCGACATGGCAACACCGTGCTGGCCGCTGACCTGGTCCAGGCCATCGGTGAACAGCGGGCACCGCTGTCCGGACTCGAAAACGCCGTAGCCATCACCGAGATGGTCCAGGGCGCGTATGCCTCGCATTTTCAATCCGGAAGACGTCTCCCCATCCCGTTGACCGACCGCGAGCATCCGCTGGCCCGCTAGCCGATCGTCGCGGGCCAGCACACGGGCCAGCACACGGGATTGACCCATTTTTCGGCACTCAATACACTGAGCGCCGCAGGAGGCAAAAGGGGGGAAAACCGGGTGTTTTTTGCACTTTTCCGGTCATCCCAAGCCCAAGTCTCCTCCGGTTGGACCCGCCGACCGGGTCCATCGCACCGGAAGACATAATGGAATTCCTGGAACAACTCGGCGACTTTTTCGGCAGTCTCGTCGCCTGGTTCGAACAGCTGATCCGACGTTTCTTCGGGTCGGCCAACGACCGTCGCATTCGCCGGATGGGCTTTGTTCGGCATCCGGATGGGAACACGGAAGTTGTGCCCTCCTCGACACTCGACCGCATCAATGCGCTTGAGCCCGAATGCGAAGCGAAGACGGACGACGAATTGAAGCAAACCGCATCACAGATGCGTGAACGGTATGCGGCTGGGGAGAGCCTCGATGACCTGCTGCCGGAGGTCTTTGCGGCGGTTCGCGAGGTCGGGCGACGGCATCTCGAGATGCGGCACTACGACGTGCAGATGATCGGCGGACAGATTCTCCACTCGGGGATGATCGCCGAGATGGTCACCGGCGAGGGCAAGACGCTGGTGGCCACGCTGCCGGCCGCTCTGAATGCGATCGCCGGCAAGGTGCACGTCATCACCGTCAACGACTACCTGGCCCGTCGCGACATGGAGTGGATGGCCCCCGTCTACATGGGCCTCGGATTCACCGTTGGAGCCATCCAGTCGACAATGAGTCCCGCCGAGCGACAGCCGGCTTATGCCTGCGACATCACCTACGGCACAAACAACGAGTTTGGTTTCGACTACCTGCGCGACAACATGAAGCCGACACGCGACCTGCAGGTCCAGGGCTCGTTGCGATTTGCGATAGTCGACGAGATCGACAACATCCTGATTGACGAGGCGCGTACGCCGTTGATCATCTCGGGCCCCGCCCAGGACGACGTCACAAAATACGCCCGCGCCGATCGCATCGCGAGACAGTTGACCCGCGACGAGCACTTCGAAGTCAAGGAAAAGGAACACAGCTGCCACCTGACCGAAGGGGGCATCCGCGAGGCCGAGAAACTGGTTGGGGTCGAGAGTTTTTACACGACCGGCAACACCGAGTGGCCTCACCTGCTCGACAACTCGCTCAAGGCGCACCACCTCTACAAGAGAAACGTCAACTACGTCATCGAAGGTGGGGACGTCGTGATCGTCGACGAATTCACCGGCCGCAAGATGCCGGGCCGGCAATGGAGTGATGGCCTCCACCAGGCGGTCGAGGCGAAGGAAGGAGTGACGATCAAGGAGGAGAGCCAGACGCTGGCGACGATCACGCTCCAGAATTACTTCAAGCTGTACCAGAAGCTGGCCGGCATGACCGGCACGGCCATGACCGAGGCGGGTGAGTTCCTCAAGATCTACAACCTCGATGTGCTGGCCGTCCCGACCAACCGGGCCCTCCAGCGAATCAACCACCCGGACGTGATCTACCGCACCGAGTCCGAAAAGTGGGATGCGGTCGTATCAGAGGTCCGCGAGGTGAAAAAGGCATCGGACCGCCCGATCCTCATTGGCACGGCCTCGATCGAGAAATCCGAGGTCATCAGCAAGAAACTCGAACGTTACGGCGTCGACCACAGCGTACTCAACGCCAAGAACCACGAACGTGAGGCCGAAATCGTGGCCCAGGCGGGGCGGAAGGGAGCGGTCACCATTTCGACCAACATGGCCGGCCGCGGCACCGACATCATCCTGGGCGGGAATCCCGAACACCAGGCGTGGCAGGAATTGTCCAAGACCTACACCACGCGGCTTGATGTCCCGAAGGCCGAATGGGACCAGATGACCCAGCTGATTTCGGAGCAGGGAGGCATGGCAGCCGAGGGACGAGAAATCGCCGACGAGGGCGGGCTCTACGTGATCGGCACCGAGCGTCACGATTCGCGGCGCATCGACCTTCAGCTGAGAGGTCGCGCCGGACGTCAGGGCGACCCCGGTTCCAGCCGCTTCTTCCTCTCGATGGAAGACGACCTCATGCGGTTGTTCATCCCCGAGATGGCGATGCGGATGATCGACCGTACGATGCAGGACGGGGAGGCCATCGAGAGCCGGATGGTGACGCGGCGGATCGAGGGGGCGCAGAAGAAGGTCGAAGAACGGCACTTCGAGAGCCGCAAGCATCTGCTCGATTACGACGAGGTGATGGACGAACAGCGGAAACGCGTGTACGCCTATCGACAGCAGATTCTCGATGGCGTCAACTGCCGTGAGCTGATCATGGACATGATTAGCGAGCAGGTTGAACGACGCCTCTCCGAGTTCCTCGACAGCGATTACCGTTGGGAGGTGATCGCGCAATGGGCGGCCGCCGAGTTTGGCATCCGAGTCGATGTGTCGGCCATTCGCAACACATCCTCGGAGGAACTCACGTTCGTGCTCCTTGAAAACGCACAACGTCAGGCACGAGAGGATGTGACCGACCAGATCGAGGAGTGCCTGGTCCAGGACATCGACGAGAGCGAATGGAATTGGAAGGCTCTCGCCGCCTGGGCCAACACCCGCTACAACCTCGGGCTCAACGACAAGCACCTGCGTTCGGAGCCGCGTGAGGAGATCTTTGAACTGCTGATCGCGCGGATCGAACCGGTCGTTGAGAAGTTTGACTTCTCTGCCGTCGACTTCTTCCTCGAAGACCTGTTCCCTCTCAGATCGATGTGCGAATGGCTCCGCCAGCAGTACACGCTCGACACCGACCCTCAGCGCTTCGACGGCCAGCCTGAAGAGGACGTGATCGACACGACCTGCGGACTGCTCGACGACCTGTACCGTGCCAAGGAAGTCGAATTCCCGGTGACAGTCGGCATCAACAATTTCCTCGTCTCCAGGCAAGCTGGAGGAGAACGGTCAGACCGAGAGGGACTGGTGCGATGGGCAGCCGGTCGCTTCGGCGAGTCGATCAGCATGGACGACATCTCCAATCGCCAGCGAGACCAGATCCGAGCCTCGCTCCAGGCCTTCAGCGAAAAGGCGTTTGAGCGGGGCGAACGGATTCGCGCTGAGATCGATGAACTCTGTCGACCGGACGGCATCCCTTACAACGGATCGATGCACGATCCGGAGTCGATCGAGGACGCCGGACCAATCGTGCAATGGGCCGGCCAGTCGCTGGGCGTGGAGCTCTCTATCGACGAATGGCACGGTATCGAGGCCGAAGCGGCACGAACCCGACTGTTGACGATTTACGACGAACAGTTCCGGCCAGAGCTCGGCCAGGCCGAACGCTCATTGATCCTCGAAATCCTTGACACCGCCTGGAAGGATCACCTCTACCACATGGACCACCTGAGGTCCGGAATCGGTCTCGTTGGGTATGCTCAAAAGGACCCCAAGACCGAATACAAACGGGAGGGAATGCGGGCCTTTGACCAGATGTGGGAACGGATCGGAGAACAGGTCACCTCGGCCATCTTCCGCATCGAAGTCGAGAGCCCGGACTTCGTGGGATCTCTCTGGGAAATCTCGGCGGCATCGCACGCCGACGCTGGCTCAGTCTATGAGGACGCCGCCCACGAACAAGCCGCACAAGGTGGTCCTCAGCCGGGCGCCGAGATCGAGGTGATTCAGCCGATTCGCAACACGGCCCCGCGCGTGGGGCGAAATGACCCATGCCCTTGTGGCAGCGGCAAGAAGTACAAGAAGTGCTGCGGAGCGCCTCGCTAGACTCACCCGTGCGGGCATTTCCCCGCCTGATGCCATTCATTGCCCAAGGGAATCGGATGCCCTGGCTCTTGAACCTCTGCTACACGGTAGCGCTGCTGGCCTTGGCTCCCGTTCTGCTGTGGCAGAGGATCGCAACGGGCAAGAGGAGGCCTGGGCTGTGGGCCAAACTGACCGGTGCCGTGTCACCGCGAACGGGTGGCACCCCGATGGCATGGTTTCACGCCGTCAGCGTGGGCGAGATCTTGCAACTCGAGCCACTTGTGGCCGGTTGCCGCCAACGGTGGCCCGAGTGGGAGATTCTGGTCACAACAACCACCGCCAGCGGACACCGACTGGCGACCGAGCGATTCGGGGAGGACTGTCGCGTCGACTGGTTCCCACTCGACTTCTCCTGGGCCGTCCGCCGAGCCTTGAAGCGGCTCCAACCCGACCTGATCGTGCTCGTCGAACTGGAACTCTGGCCCAACTTCCTGGCAGCCGCCGATCGCGCTGAGATTCCCGTAGCCCTGGTCAACGGTCGTGTCAGCGAGCGGAGCTTCCAGGGCTACCGACGGATCCGGTGGCTGATCAGCGTCCTGCTGAGAAGCATCGACTGCCTGGTTGTCCAGTCCGAGCCATACGCCACCCGGCTCGAACGACTCGGGGCACCAAGCGATCGCATCACGGTGTCGGGGTCCATCAAGTTTGACCGGATCGAAACCAATCGGGACAACGCCGCAACGCAATTCCTGGCGGACCTGCTGAATATCGGACGGCGTGCGCCAGTGTTTGTCGCCGGGAGCACACAGGATCCTGAGGAGCGACTTGCGATCAGGGCGTGGGAACAGGCGCGGCAGGCCCACCCGGATCTCCGCTTGATCATCGTGCCCAGGCACCCCGAACGATTCGACGAGGTGGCAGAGTTGATCTCCGAGGGACCTCACGGGTTGATCCGTCGCAGCCGTATCGACACGCCCGTCTCGTCTCACACGCCGTCGGACATCGTGCTGCTCGATACAATCGGTGAACTGTCGGCGTGCTGGGGATTGGCCAACGTGGCGTTCGTTGGTGGCAGCCTGACCAATCGAGGTGGCCAAAACATGATTGAACCCGCCGCATTCGGGGCAGCCATCCTGTTTGGCCCCAACACGCAGAATTTTCAGGACATCGTCGAAGAACTGCTCGAGCGAGGTGCGGCGCGGGTTGTTGCCGACGGCGAGGCTCTCGCCAATCGGCTCGCCGAGCTGCTCGACGACACCTCGACCGCCGACGCCCTGGGTGATGCCGCCAGGAGATATGTGCTCTCCAGGCAGGGTGCCACCAGCACCACCCTGGACTGCCTGCAACCGCTCTTCGAAACGAAGGCCCCGTTGGACGGCCACCTCGACTCCCAGGCGAGAGGGTCTTCGGCTTCAGACGTGGCCGCGGCATAAGCAGCCAGGTGTTGGGCGCCACGGCGGCCCCTGGCAGGCGAGTCCTCCAGCGGTCAGTTGTGAGCCCTCCAGCGTCGCGCTACAATCGCCTCTTCTTGTTCCAATCGCACGCCAGAGAAAGAGATGGGAGCCTGTCCACATGTCCGCATTCCTGTTCACCAGCGAATCGGTCAGCATGGGTCACCCGGACAAGGTGTCCGACCAGGTGTCCGACGGCATTCTTGATGCCCTGATCGCCGTCGACCCGTTGTCACGCGTTGCTTGCGAGACACTCTGCACGACGGATTACGTACAACTCTCCGGAGAAATCACCTCCGGCGGCGCCAGGGATGACGACGGATACCGCGAGGTGGTTCGACAGGTCCTGCGAGACATCGGCTACACGATCGACGGCATCGCATTTCACGCCGACACCTGCGACATCGACGTCAAACTGCACAGCCAGAGTGCAGACATTGCGATGGGCGTCGACACCGGTGGGGCAGGCGACCAGGGTTTGATGTTTGGCTACGCGTCGAACCAGACGGAAGAGCTCATGCCGCTGCCCATCGCGTTAGCGCATCGGATCATCAATCGTCTGACCGATGTCAGGCAACAGGGGGTTGTCGATTGGCTGCGTCCCGACAGCAAGAGCCAGGTGACCGTCGAATACGCTGACGGGGCACCTCGACGCGTGACGACTGTCGTGGTTTCCACGCAACATGCCGAGAGCGTCACGCAGGACGAGATTGCGGAGTTTGTCAGGCGAGAGGTCGTGGCACCGGTCGTTCCCGAGCACCTCCTGGATGCCGACACCGTGTTTCACGTCAATCCGACCGGCAGTTTTGTCGTCGGTGGTCCTCACGGTGACACGGGTTTGACAGGCCGCAAGATCATTGTCGATACCTACGGAGGCTGGGGTCGTCATGGCGGTGGCGCCTTCAGCGGCAAGGATCCCACCAAGGTTGACCGGTCAGCCGCCTACATGGCTCGCTACATGGCCAAGAATATCGTGGCTGCGGGGCTTGCGGCCGAATGCGAAATCCAATTGGCGTATGCGATTGGCGTGGCCGAACCAGTCAGCGTCAACATCGATTGCCACGGGACGGCCACGGCATCCGAAGAGGACATTGCCCGCCGCGTGAGCCAGGCATTTCCCGCGGAGCAACTGACGCCGGCCGGAATCATCCAAACCCTCGACCTGAAACGGCCGATCTATAGAAAGACCGCCGCCGGTGGTCACTTTGGTCGAAACGACCCCGATTTCAGTTGGGAACGCATCGATCGCGTGGAAGCTCTCGGCGGCAACGAAGCATCCTGACTTCTTGCGTGGCCGTCGCGCCTTGGTCGGGATGATCGACATCCCGACAGGCGACTGCCTCATGACTGCCACGACCACAATGCGTCCCTGGGCGGGGCGTATCGCCGTCACGATCTGGGTGGCCCTGTTGTCGGGTGCCTGGCTGATGGCGGCTCGTGGGGCGGTAGGAGCACTCGGGGAATCGATGCCTGCGGCGGTTGCGTGGGGGATCGCTGTCGCGATGTCTCTTGGAGGCATCCTGGCATCCCACCTGCACATGGCGTCCCGCCGAGGGGCCCCAGGTGATGTCGCCTCGTGGTCAACCGATCACCTGCTCGACACGCTCAATCTTGCCCCCATGGTGATCACGACGTGCGTCCTCGTGACGCCGTCTCAGCCCATCGAGTGGTGTGGCCTGCTCGTGCTCACGGTACTAACGTGGTCTCTTCGTCCTGGGCGATTCCGCCGAACCGTGCCGTCGTGTTCGGACCTCCGGACGATGCCTCGACAAGACAACCATGAGTGGACCGTCGGCGGTCGGGACACGGCCGGGGTCCCACTGCGGATCGACCAGGCTCACGTGGATGAGCATTTCCAGCTGGTGTTGCGACGCTCACGCGAGTCCGGGATCGACCGCCTCGATGGTGATGTCACCGTGACCTGGCAGCCCGGTCAAAAGCACCGTTCACTCCACGTGGCGTTTGTGCCCGTCTTTGAGGTCAAGCCCGATGTGAGTTGCTCGTGCGCCACTGATGACGGCATTCGCGGTAAGGTGGCCTTGGTGCACCCGTATGGAGCCCGCATAGAACTCCGCCGCAGTGCCGACTGTCTCGAGGCGGCTCAAACGCCGGTCGAGATCGTGGCGGTGAGCGAGTCGTCGGATCGCACGGCGGCCTGACGATCTGTCTCACGGCTGCTCAATCTCGAGACGCACGGGCCCATCAAGCCCCACCGTGGAGTGGTTTGACCAGGCAATCACGAGCTGGTTATCCGGGACGAGGCAATCCGTGATGTCCGAGCGGATCGAACGGCCCTTCAGATCTCGAAACAGCTCCCGCTCGTTCACGGTGACAGTGGCGTCGCCTGCCAAGCCCTCAATGACGAGAAACACGCGTTCACCGGGATCAAGTTGCCCTGGTCGGCCAAACCGCCGTTGCAGACGGCCGGAGCCCCAATCGGTCGGCTGCCAGGGGAGCGTCACTCGTGTCTGTTGTCCCCCTGAGGCGTGCGCCAGCCACGGACCAGCGAGTCGAATTTCGTGCACGTCGTTGTTCCTGGATGGGTGGCCGTTTGCGGCTGCCGATGGGGTCACATGGTGTCAATGGATCGCTGATTCGTCTCCATCCCTCGCAATCAGCGAGGAATCCGCTGGTTTCCCATCCGCACAACCGTTATACTCCGGAAAAATTCATTTGCATCATGAAGACAAGGGATTGTTCACTGATGCAGCGTCAAAGCCCCCATTTTCCTGTCGAGTCACTCACTTCTCAGGGGCAATCGCCCACTGACTCGAGCCAGGCCGGGGTCGTCACCAAGACGTCCACCGAAACTCCGACACCCGAACGGAAGAGCACTCGCAAGGTGTTCAGCCAACGCACAAATTCCCTGCTCGGCATCCAGATCGTCGGCAGCGGTTCCTACGTTCCTGACCAGGTGGTCACCAACGAGGATCTGCAGGCGGCTCGAGGATTCGATCCAGACTGGATCAGCCAGCGCACTGGAATTCTCGAGCGACGGCATGCTCCTCCGGAACAGGCCACGAGCGATCTGTGTGCCGAGGCCGCACGTCGCGCCATACGTGCCGCCCGGGTCGACCCGGCCGACATCGACCTGGTGCTCGTCGGGACATTCACGCCTGACTACAACTGCCCCTCGACTGCATGCCTGGTCCAGGACAAGTTGGGTCTTGACGCCCCAGCCGTCGACTTACAGGCTGCCTGCTCGGGGTTCATGTACGCGATGGTCACCGGGGCCCAGTACGTGGCCACGGGCAACAGCAAGTTGGCACTGGTCATCGGTGGAGACTGCAATTCGCGAATTGTGGATCCCCAGGACCGCCGGATTGCCCCGCTGTTCGGTGACGGCGCCGGGGCTGTGCTGATGACACAGGGCGAACCACACCAGGGCCTGATCTGCTACCAGATGGGAGCAGATGGCAGCGGCGGACCGCTGCTGCAGTGCGCCGCGGGTGGCACCCGGAACCCGGTCACCGTTGACGACGTCGAGGCGGGTCGTCAATTCCTGGCGATGGATGGCAGGACCGTGTTCAAGTGGGCGGTTCGCGTGTTGACCGACACGATCGAATTGGTCCTGTCCAAGTCGGGCATGAGCATCCATGATGTGTCGCTCTACCTGGTTCACCAGGCCAACAAGCGCATTATCGATGCGGCCGTCTCTCAACTCGGGCTCGACCCTGATCGCGTTTACAGCAACCTGCACCGCTACGGGAACACCTCAGGAGGATCGATCCCGCTGGCGCTCGATGAAGCGTTCCAGGAAGGTCGCATCAATCGGGGGGACACGATCCTGATGTGCGGTTTTGGCGCCGGGCTGACTTGGGGCACCTCACTGTTCCGCTGGTAGACGGTACTCGGCTGCCGCCTCCCTAAGACCTCTCACGGCTCTGCAGCGTCGGAGGATTCGTCGAGTGGACCTGCACCCCCTGGTGCCTCAGGTGTCCCCTCCGCAGAATCCCGTTCGATGTCGGCACCGCGCTCGTCGGACTGGAGCCACATCCTCGTCGCCGGAATCCCATCGGCACTCTCCCTGACGACCAGGTACACGCCGGTCACCAGGCTCCAGAACAAGCTGGCGACATAGCCAACCAACAGCAACCTCGCCATGCGAATCCAAAAGAGCCCGAAGGTGGCAGCGCCAGGGACGCCTGTGCCAGCGTCACCATCGGTCGCAGTCACCACGACCAGCCCCTCGGGCAATTCGCCACCGTCGACAAAGCTAGGCATCACGTGCGACGAGAGTTGCTCCAGCGTGTGCGGCGATCCCGTGGCATCTCCGAAGGCGTTCAACCCTGCAGCCACAGAGGCTCCGGCCATCCAGATGGTCAGCGAAAAGACAACCCAGCCCACGAATGCGGCGACCGATCCCACCACGGCTGCGATCACCACCGTGCCAGTCAGCAGGGCAGGGCGGTCGGTGAGGTATCCGTGCGCGTGGCTGAAACCGTCAAATCCGTCGCTGTCTTCGACACCGATTGTCGCGACCATCAACGGCCAGCCGACCACAAAACCGATGGTGAGAATCGTCATCAGCAGCCCGAGCAACAATGGCAAGAACCACAGGACCGACACAACAACAGGTCCCACAGCGGGAATCCTGGCAAAGAGGCCGGCCATGACGCCGAGCCCCCACATCGCGCCAAAACAGACGAGACTGATCAGTGCTGCGGACAGGGTCGAACCTGCCTGTCGGGCACCAAAACCGGTCACATCACGCAGCGACAGAGATTTGCCACGAATCACGTCCGCCGCTGTCATGCGAACGAGCATCATACCAGCCACAGACCAGGCCAAGATCGCAGCCAGGAAACGCGTCCATGCAACAGCCGTTGCAGACCAGGTGGGTTTGGGGGCCACGATCGTCACCACGGGCTCGACAACATCGGTGACGGGCCTCCCCAGCAGACGGGGATTCCATGCCGCCTGCTCGACCGCCTTCAGCGGATGATCTGCCACGTCATCCAGCCAGTGTCCACCGGAGGCCACGGTCTCCAGGCTGCCCAGGTCAGCCTGCCACGGCCACCGAGTCGTTTCCTGGGTCGTCTCAGACCAGCCATCGCAGACCATGCCAGCAGCAGCAACGAGCAGCGTTGCGAGGCCTCCGATCAACCATTTTCTCGGGTCCATCGAGCTCCGGGCCGAGGCCAACAACAGGACAATCGTGCCAACCAGTGACCGCGACGGCCCCACCTGCTCGTCGGCAGCATCCCTGGCGCCGTCCTGGCGAGGCTTATCACTCGGCATTTTCCATCCCTTGCAACCCGGTGGCCACCTGGTCGGCCAACCATCGGATTATAGCGACTCGGACGGAATCGAGGGCTCCGGATTCCCTCCCGGTTTTCCCGGCCTGAACCACAGGCAAACGATTGGAATGGCCAACAGCGTGATCAGCGACCCGGAGAGCAGCCCTCCGATAACGACCCGGGCCATCGGTGCCTGCAATTCGCCCCCCTCTCCCCAGCCTGCTGCGATGGGCGTCATCGCCAGCACGGTTGTTGTCGTCGTCATCAGGATCGGCCGAAACCGCCGCACACTGGCGGCCACGATCACCTCGCTCACGTTTGTGTCGCCTGCCGACTCAGCAGCTCCCAGCCGCTGCTTGATGCAGTCAACCAGCACGATCGCATTGTTGACGACGATACCCGCCAACATCACCGTACCTATGAACGATTGAGCATTCAGCGTCGTGTCCGTCGCCAACAGTGCCAGGATCACGCCGATGGCCCCGAGCGGAATCGTGACCAGGACCACCAGCGGATCCCGAAACGACTCAAACTGGGACGCCATGACCATGTACATCAGCACAACAGCGAGTACCAGCCCCTTGGTCAGCTCGAGAAAGCTCTTCTGCTGTTCCTCGTAGTCGCCAATGATCCGGTAGGTGAATCCAGACGGCCAGTTCTTGCCGTTGAGTCGGTCGGTGAGTTCTGACACAACGCTGCCCAGGTCTCGATCATCCACATCGGCTGACACATGCACCACGCGTTGACGATTATTGCGAGTGATTCGCAACGGCGAGTTTCCGGCATCAAATTTCACCAGGTCACCCAGTGACACGATCCGACCGGCCTCGGTGGCAACTCCGAGCCGCTGAATATCGGGCAGCCGATCGCGGTCCGAGTCCTGCAGTCGCACCAGCACGTTGAATTCGTCGCCATCTTCACGGAACAGTGTTGCCTCGGTTCCTCGGATGGTCGTATCAAGCGTCTCGGCGATGTCCCGCACACTGACCCCGACCAGGCTGGCCTTCACCCGGTCGACATGCACGGCCAACTCCGGCCTGCGATCCGGCCGCTCGACATTGATGTTGATCAGTCCTGGCACCTGCCGCATGGTCTCGGCGACCCGGTCGGCCTGCGCATCGGCTTCGGCCAGGTCATGCCCACGCACCTCCACCTCGATATCTCCTCCGCCGAAGCTCAACATGCGGGCGAGCATCATCTCGGTCTGGGCCTCGACCCGGACCTCCATTCCCGGAATCGGCCCGATCGCACTGGCGAGCACATCGCGAACATCTTCGACCGACTGATCACGCTGGCTCCGCGGCACCAGCTTGATCCTCATCCAGCACTCGTTCCAGTCTTCTGAATCGTCACGATCACCACCGATGAACGAGGCGACCGTGTCCCATTGATCGGCGGGCACGGTCTCGATGATGCGCTGTTCAATCCGGGTGGCCTGGCGATGCAGGTGCTCCAGCTGGATCCCGGGTGCCATGTGAGCTCGCACTCTGAGGTCACCCTCATCCGCTTTCGGCATGTACTCGGTGCCGATCCTTGGTGCGAGCCCCACGGCAATGGCGAACCCGACCAGCAGACAGGCCATCACCATGCCGCGCCAGCGGAATGCCAACCGCAAGAGGCCGGCATAGACCACCTCGATCCTGGCAAACAACCGCAGCCGCTCCAACACGCCGCCCAATGCGTGGTTCGTCGAGACGGTGCCGCCGCGAGCGTCCCCCCAGTGAGCGGCCAGCATCGGAGTGAGCGTCAGGCTCGCCAGCAGCGAACAGGTCAATGCGAAGCACACCAACCAAGCCAGTTGATGCAGCAGAACTCCCGTCATGCCCTCCACGAAGATCAACGGCAGGAAGACGATCAACGTCGTCAGCGTGCTGGCCACGATGGCGGATCCGACCTCGGTCGTGCCGTCAATCGCAGCCTCGCGAATCGGCTGTCCTTCGTCTCGGCGACGGTAGATCGCCTCGAGGACCACGATCGAGTTGTCGACCAGGAGTCCAAGCCCGAGCGCCAGCCCGCCGAACGAGACGACGTTGAGGGAGAAGTCCTGGAGGTAGATCAGCGCGAATGCCGCCATCAGCGACAGGGGCATCGACACACCGATCACAATCGTACTTCTCAGGCTTCGGAGGAACACAACCAGCACGACCGCGGCCAGCCCCATGCCGTAAATCGCGGTGCGACGGATGTTGTCGATCGACTGAACGACGAAGTCCGACTTGTCGATCCGGATCGACAATTCGAGATCGGTGAGACGGCCGTTGAGCTGTTTGACGGCCGCCCGCACTCTCCGGCTGACGGCAACCGTGTTCGCGTCCGACTGCTTGTGAACATAAATCAGCAGTCCCTCCTGGCCATTGACCCGACTGACGTCTGTCCGTTCCTCGATTCCATCGTTCACGTGTCCAATGTCCGAGACGCGGACGATGGCGCCACCACTCTGTCGGACAATCGTCTTCTCGATGTCGTCCAGATTTCGAAACTGCCCGTGGCTACGGACAAGTCTCTGGACATTGCCCTCATCAAAGTCACCGGCCGGCTGATTGACGTTCTGTCTGCGAAGAGCCGCCACGACCTCGTTGACGCCCAGGTGCAGCGATTCGAGTTTCTGCCGGTCGAGGTCGACCTGGATCTCGCGACGGACCCCTCCGCGCATCCGCACATGTCCGACCCCGACCAGTTTTTCGAGTTCCGGGACTATCTCGGTCTCGGCCCTCCGCGTCGTCTCAACCGGCGCCAGGTCACTCTTCAGGCCCAGGTAGATAATCGGCGAATCACTCTCGTCATACCGTCGAAAGTAGGGGCCCTCGACCTCGTCGGGCAGGTTCCGCCTGACCCGTTGCACCGCCTGTCTCATATCATTGAGCGCGACATCGAGATCGGCGCCCCATGTCATCTTGACGCGGATCGTGCTGGCCCCTTCGGCGCTGACGCTCGAGATTTCCTCGGACCCGCGGACAGAACTGAGTGCCTGCTCCAGTGGCCGGGTCAGCAACGTCTCCACCTCCTCGGGCGCGGCCCCCCGATAGAGCGTCTCGACCCGAATCGTCGGATAGTCCAGCTTGGGCAACAGGTCGACCGCGAGCCGCTCCACGGCCACGAATCCGAGCAGCATGACGACCAGGCCGATCATCAGCGTGGTCACGGGTCGGTGGACAGCGAGGCGGGTGAGCGTCATGAGGGCCGGGCCTCAGTTCGCCGAAGGAGCCTGCGCGTCGACCACCTCCACGTGGGCTCCGTCCTGGACCAGGTGGCTGCCGAGCGTCACGACCCGTGAGGACGAATTGATCCCGTCCAGAACTTCGACGAATCCGTCGTCAACCAGCCCCAGTGTCACCGGAACCCGTCGCACGTGCTTTCCGTCGCCGGTCACCACAAACACCACTGAGCCCTCCGGCCCATCGACAACGGCTGAGAGCGGGACGACGACCGCCTGGTCGTGCCGATCCAGCACAACTCGCACTCGAGCGTGCATCCCGGGTTTGAGCAAACCTCGAGGGTTATCGGTGGCCACGTAGACCACGGCGGTTCGCGTGTCCGGATTCAACACCGGTGCCAAACGGTCGACTCGTCCAGAAAACACCTGTCCCGGATACGTGTCGACCCGCAATTCGGTGACAAGGCCCTCACGCAATCGCCTGTAATCGGTTTCTCCGACATGCACAGCGATCCGCACGGTTGAGAGATCCACGATTCTCATGAGCACCAGGTCCGACTTTGCCAGGTCTCCTTCCTCGACCTCGCGAGAGGCGATCCGACCTGCCATCGGAGCGATGATCCGTCGTTCCTGCACCGACAATCGGCTGCTCTCCAGTTCGCTTTCGGCCCGTGCGACCTTGGACGCGGACAGTCGAGACTCGGCCAGGGCGATCGCCAACTTGGATTCGGCATCCTCGAGCTGCTGGGCTGTGCCGACTCCCTTCTTGCGAAGGTCTGCCTGCCGGTCTCGTTCGCGTCGCGCCGCCTCGGCCCGCAGATCCTGTGCTGCCTTTTCGGCACGGGCCACCTCGATGGCGGCCTGGGCCTGTCGCACCAGTTCCCGTTCCTGCGACGCTTCAATCTGGACCAGTTCCTGGCCCTCCTGGATTGCGTCTCCCACATCGACAGTCAGTTTCTCGACGAGTCCGCTGACGCGGGAACGGATGTCGACGTCGCGTGACGCTTCCAGGCTTCCGACCAATTCCAGGGACTCCACAACTTCGCGGGTCTCCAGTTCGACCGCCTCGACTGCCAGTGCTTCCGGCGACGCAGTTCCGTCTTCAACGCGTGAACGCTCCTGCGAGTCCAGGAAAACCGCCCATCCGATGCCCAGGCACGACGCCAGAACGCAGGGCACAACAAGGAATTTCATCGGGACTCGGGAGGGCTCTGATGGCGACAGGACGTCGCAAGGGCGGGCCGCAAACAGGGGGGGGAAGGGGGTGCCTCACCCCAGTTTACCCGCCCCCCCTCACATAAGGCAATGCCCATGCGAACGGCTCGAATCGCCCAGCTGTCCACGCTACAGTGTCGACTGGCAATACCGAGACGACAGCCGACGACTACGTCGCCAAGTGGAGAAGCACACGATGGACCTGTTGAGCACGTTGAGTGGGTCGTTGATGGAAGGGTTCCTGCCGGAGGGCTGGGACCTGGGCAAAATCGACTCGTGTATCGATGATGATCCCAGCACGATCGGAGATCGTCAGCCGTGGTGGCATGACGGGTTTGAAACGGTTCCCTGTGCGACACTGGCTGATTTTGACACGATGCTCGGCCACGAGATCGCTGTGACCATCACACAAGCTCGGAACGAGGGTCACGAGCTGGCGATGATCCTGCCGGTGGGTCCGATGGGGATGTACCGCTGGGCCGTCTACTTTCTCAAGGAATGGGGAGTCTCGTGCGACCATGTCCACGGATTCAACATGGATGAGTGGAGTGACTCGGAGGGAAACACGTTGCCTTCGGACCACCCAGGCGCGTTTGAAAATGCCATGGGCGATGCGTTCTACGGTCCACTGGGAGATCTGACGGTTCCGCAAGAACATCGGCACTTTGCCTCCCGGGAGTCGCTTCCTCACTTTGGAGAGCAGATTGCCGACATCCGGTCTGCCGGTGGCAAGCTGGTCGTGTTGTTCGGCATCGGACGTGTCTGCCACATCGCATTCTGGGAGCCTCAGTTTGCTGCCGAGTACGATTCGGTGGAGGCCTGGAAGGCCGACACACACCGCATCGGTGCCAGGCTACACCCGCTGACGATCGAGCAAAACGCGGTCACCAGCTTCAAGAGTCGCACGACGTTGGTGCCGGCCTTTGCCAACACCGTCGGCCCCGGGCTGTTCCTGGGCGCCGACAAGATCATCGGAGGAGCCGACGGCACACTCTCTCGTGGAATGATGTGGCAGGGTCTGAGCCTGTGGATGACCTTGAGGCACGAGCCGACCCCGTGGATCCCCTCGACCTTCATGCCCGAGCAGCCCGGACGCCTCTTTTACCTCAGCGAACTCGCCGGGCCACTGCAACCGGAGTGCAACTAGCGACACGCAACGTCAAACGGCTTCACGGCCGCCAGCTGTGCGTGGCGGAGTGGCGTTCAACCGACTTCCGCCAGGACGTCTTCGTGGACGTAGACGGGCAGGGGCGGATCGTAGTGGACCGAAAGCGCCAGCGCGTCGCTGGGCCGGCAGTCCACCTCGACCATGTCGCCATTGACTCGGATTCTTAATACCGCAAAGTACGTGTGGTTTTTGAGATCGGTGATCACAACATCTTCGATGGCGCCACCCAGGTGTTCGATCGTTGACTTCAACAATTCGTGCGTGAGCGGCCGTGGCGGAGGCTCTTCGGTGACCCGCCGATTGATCGCCCCCGCCTCGAACAAGCCGATCAGGATCGGAAAAGACCGCCCACCATCGCACTCGCGGAGAAACACCACCTGCTGGTCCCCGATGTCGTTGATCACGATCCGGGCCAATTCCATGGGGACAAGCACGACGTGGACTCCGGCGAACCGTACCCGGTGACAGGCAGGCTTTCAGTAGGGCAGCAAAAAGTGCCGGGGAACGTGAGCAGGCATGTCCCCGGGGCGCGCTGGATTATAGCCCGCGTCGGACGCCAATCAAGAAAGCATCGCCCCGGCCGTCAGGACTCGCCCAGTTGCTCGAGCAGCTCCTCGACGCGTTCCATCTGCGCCTTGAGACCCCGCAGGGTTTCGCGGACCCCGTCAACGACATCCTCAGGAGCCCTGGACACGAAGTTCTCATTGGCCAGTTTCTTCTCGTGGCCAGTGATCACTCCGGCCAGGCGGTCGCGTTCCTTCTGGTGTTTGCTCCGCTCCGCTTCTCGATCGACGATGCCCTCGAGGTCGACGTATCCGTCGGTATCTCCGAGTGCAAAGCTGGCCGCCCCGTTGGGTCGCGAGACTCCTGGCCCGATCGCCACGAGTTCGGCATTGGCCAGGGTCTGGAATTGTGCGGCGACCGAACGCAGGTCCTCGGCCACGTCATCCACACAACGGACCGACAGGGACAGGGGCACCTTGGGCGAAATCGAATAGGTCGATCTCACGTTTCGGACCGCCACGATCACCTCCTGGAGTCGTTCGAACCGTTGTTCGAGCCCGGAGTCCTGCCAGATCTCCGGCAAGTCAACCCACGCGGCCCGCATCACGCTCTCCTCGGCACACGTTGGACTCGGCAGGCCTCTTTCGGGAGCCAACTCTCCCAGCCGTTCCCAGAGTTCCTCGGTGATAAACGGTGTCGTCGGCCCGAGCAGCCTCAGCAGGCTGTCCAGCACGCCAACCAGGACTCGCTGGGCGATCGCCCGTCGCTCGTCCCCGACGCCTTCGGCCTGGAGCCGCGGCTTGACCATTTCCAGGTACCAGTCGCAGAACTCGTTCCAGACGAAATCTCTCAGGGTCCGCGTGGCCTGGTCGAACTGGTACCGGTCGAGATGCCCGGTGACCTGGCTGGCGGTGCGTGCGAGCCGTGAGAGAATCCAGCGATCCTCGATGGCCAGTTCAGTCGCCGCGGGCAATTCTGATGGAGTGAATCCCTCGAGGTTGAGCATCGCAAATCGGGCGGCATTCCAGAACTTGTTGCAGAAATTGCGTCCCGCTTCAAAACGCTCGGCCACCATGCGGGCCACCGGTTCCCCGTCGTCGGGCTCGTACCAGGGGCTGGTGTATTGCCAGGTTTTCTGACACCCGCCGCACGTGATGCGGGGCTTCTCGCCACCACCCGGCGTTGCGGACTGGTGTTTGAGTTCTTGCGGCGTCACGTGCGAGCACTCGGGGCACTCGTACCCCACCGGCAACCGAATATCCTGGGTTTCCCCCGCGAAGGACGCGATCGTGAATCGTACGGCGTCGGCCCCGTATCGATCGATCAGATCCATCGGATCGACACCGTTCCCCTTGGACTTGGACATCGTCTGCCCAAATCCGTCCAGGATTTTCGGGTGCACACAGACATGAGCGAACGGGATGTCACCCATGTTGTACAGTCCGGTCAGGACCATGCGGGCGACCCAGAGCGTGATGATGTCGCGGCTGGTCACCAGCACGCTGCCGGGGTAGAAGTACTCGAGGCTGTCGGTCTGCTCCGGCCACCCCAGGGTCGAATGGGGCCACAGCGCCGAGCTGAACCACGTGTCGAGCACGTCCTCGTCCTGCAACAGTTCGTGCCCGTCTCCCAGCTCATCGCCCGACAAGTCGGTCTCGGCACAAACGAGCCAACCACCGTTTTCGCTGTCCTCACGCCAGCAGACGTCGTCGCGTTCAGAAAACGCCTCGGCCAGGTCCGCCTCATTGCAGGTTGTGCAGTACCAGATCGGGATCCGGTGCCCCCACCACAGCTGCCGCGACACGCACCAATCTCGTTTCTCACCCAGCCAGTCAAGGTAGGTCTTGGCGTACCGGGACGGGAAAAACTGGACACGTCCATCCTCCACCGCATCGATGGCCCCCTGGGCCAGATCATCCATGGCGACAAACCACTGGTCGGAGAGATACGGTTCGATCGGCGTCTTGGAGCGATCACTGTGAGCCAGGTCGATCGCCCGCTCTTCCATGCCGTCTGCGAATCCCAGTTCTTCCATGGCCGCGACGACCTGCCGGCGTGCCTCGTACCGGTCGAGCCCCGAAAACCGACCTCCCTCGTCGTTGATCGTGCCATCGGCATTGAGAATGTTGATCATCGGCAGATCATTTCTCAGCCCACAGGCGTAGTCATTGGGATCGTGGGCCGGCGTGACCTTGACCGCTCCGGTCCCCATGTCCTTCTTGGCCAGTAGCGCATCGGCCACCACGGGAATCTCGCGGTCCACAAGGGGCACACGGACCATCCTGCCCACCAGGTGCATGTATCGCTCATCCGTCGGATGCACGCACACCGCGGTGTCTCCCAGCATCGTCTCGGGCCGCGTTGTGGAAAACGCGATGGTCTCGTCCGAGTCGACGACCGGATACCGGAATGTCCAGAACCCCCCCTGGACCTCCTCGTAGAACACCTCGTCATCTGCCACTGCGGTCTGGAGAAACGAGTCCCAGTTGACGAGTCTCTTGCCGCGGTAGATCAATCCGTCGTTGAACAGGCGAAAGAACGTCCGGCGGACAGCGCGAGAACACATCTCGTCGAGGGTGAATCGAGTGCGACGCCAGTCGCAGCTTGCCCCGATCTGTTTCAATTGCGAGAGAATGCGTTTCTCGTAGGCATCCTTCCATGTCCAGATCCTCTGGACGAGCGCGTCTCGCCCGACGTCGTGCCGCGTGAGCCCTTCCTCTTCGAGCATGCGTCGCTCAACGACCGCCTGCGTGGCGATCCCGGCGTGATCCGTGCCTGGCATCCACAAAGCCTCGTGGCCCTGCATGCGTTTCCAGCGGGTGATCAGATCCTGCAGCGTGCCATTGAGCGCATGGCCCATGTGCAGCGCGCCCGTGACGTTGGGCAGTGGGATCATGATCGTGTGCGCGGGCCGGTCGTCGCGGGGATCGGCGTCAAATTCCCCGCGTTGGGACCACTCGGCGTACCACCGGGATTGTGCCGCGGCGGGATCATATTGGCTGGGAATCTCGGCAGCCATCAGGCGTCGTCCTCTGCGACGGCCGCCGCGGGATCGCTGCGGTCGGCCGACTCCTCGTCCTTGTAAAGCTTGTATTCCACGCTGTCGACCAGGGCCAGCCAGCTTGCTTCAATGATATTCTCGCTGACCCCCACGGTGCTCCAAACCTCTGCCGAGTCTCGGCTCTCGATCACAACCCGGACCCTGGCTGCAGTTCCTTCGGTCGAGTTGATCACGCGGACCTTGTAGTCCACCAGCTGCATGTCGTTCAGGTTCGGGAAGGCGTCACACAGCGCCTTGCGGAGCGCCGTATCGAGCGCATTGACGGGTCCGTCGCCTTCGGCCACGACGTGCATCGTGTCACCGTGCACCCTGAGCTTCACCGTAGCTTCCGTCGCGGGGTCAGCCACGTTGTCGGTTTCAACGTTGACCCGGTAATGCATGCGTTCGAACCAGGGTTCATAGGTGCCGGCGACCTTCTTGACCAGGAGATCAAACGAGGCCTCAGCCGCTTCAAACTGGTACCCTTCGCTCTCCAGGTCCTGAACTCTTGCCAGGATCCCGGCCATCAGCTCGTCGTCCTGTTGCATCCGCAGCCTCGTCGTCATCGCGACGATATTGGAGCGGCCGGACAGTTCACTGACCAGCACGCGCCGCACGTTCCCCACGGACTCGGGAGTCACGTGCTCGTAACTCTCGGCAACACGATTGACGGCGTGCACGTGCATGCCGCCCTTGTGGGCAAACGCGCTGGGCCCGACAAACGGCTGGCCCGCACGAAAATTCATATTGGCAAGTTCATAGACATACCGCGACAACTCCGTCAGTCGCTCGACACCGTCGCCCCGCAACACGTCACATCCGTTTTTTTTCAGGGCGAGGTTCGCGGTCACGGTGACCAGGTCGGCGTTGCCGCACCGTTCCCCGATCCCGTTGATCGTCCCCTGCACATGGCCCACCCCCGCATCGATGGCCGCAAGAGAATTGGCCACAGCGACCCCACTGTCGTTGTGGCAGTGAATCCCAAGCGGGACATCCACGGCCAAAGCAGCGGCCCGGACCCCTTCGACAATATCCTCTGGCAATCGACCACCATTGGTGTCACACAGCACGATGGTCGTCGCTCCCGCGTCGGCCGCCGCCACGATGGTCTGCAGCGCAAAGTCGGGATTCACCCTCCACCCATCAAAGAAATGTTCGGCGTCATAGATCACTTCACGATCCTCGCCGACGAGATACGCGACCGAGTCTGAGATCATTGCGACGTTTTCGGTCAACTCGACCCTGAGCACTTCCCGCACGTGCAGGTCCCAACTCTTGCCCACCACGGTGCAGATCGGGGCCAGGGAATCGCGCAGGGCGAGCATGCCGGTGTCTTCTGAAGCGGCCACCCCACGTCGCCGTGTCATGCCAAATGCGGCGACACGCACGTGATTCAACTCCAGGTCACGCACCTGCTGAAAGTACTCCGCATCCTTCTGGTTCGAGAGTGGATAACCTCCCTCGACATAGTCGAACCCGAGGTCGTCGAGCCGCGAGGTGATCTGGAGCTTGTCCTGTAGCGAGAAATTAACGCCCTCGCCCTGGCTGCCGTCACGCAGTGTCGTGTCGTAGATCTCGATCTGGCGCATCGACCGAACCGCGTCTGCTGAGAAAACAAAAAAGCCCCAGGCAAGAAGACCGCCCGAGGCAGATTCCAATGTTAGGTGAGCCCCGGAAGAGCGTCAAACCTCGCTATGAGACAGTGCCCCGGTTCCGTGCGTGAACGCATGATCGCCATCCCGTGTTTCATCGTCGCCAGCCAGGTACGCTTCCCACTCCTCAGGAGTGTACATCACCTCGCGGGCCTGGGAGCCATTGTACTCACCGACAATGCCGTCCTCGGCCATGTAATCCACCAGGCGAGCCGCACGGCCATATCCGATGCCGAGGCATCGTTGCAAAAGGCTGACGCTACCACGTCCCTCTCGGATTACGACTTCGATGGCCTCCTCGTAAAGGTCATCACGATCCTTGAGCGACTCGAGACCGCCTCCCGCAGCCCCACCAGACGAAGAGTGCAATTGTGCCAGCTCGTCGGAGTACGAAGGCTCGACCTCCCGGAAGAAGTCGATCACGTCATTGACCTCCTCGTCGCTCACATAGGTTCCCTGGGCCCGAACGAGGTGACTGGTGCCAGGGGTCAGGTAGAGCATGTCGCCATTGCCCAGCAGCTTGTCAGCACCGATCTCGTCCAGCACCACTCGGCTGTCAGTACGACTGGCCACCTGGAACGACACGCGGGCCGGGAGGTTGGACTTGATGAGGCCGGTGATCACATCGACGGTCGGTTTCTGGGTTGCCAGTACCAGGTGGATCCCCACGGCTCGCGACTTCTGTGCCAACCGGATGATGTGGCCCTCGACATCCTTGCCGGCCGACATCATCAGGTCGGCCATCTCGTCGGCCACGATGACGATAAACGGCATCCTCTCGGGGATCTCTTCGGCCTCGAGATCGTCTTCCTCAAGCCCCAGCCGATCGAGCACCTCGTCTCGACCGAGCTTGTTGAACCCGTCGAGGTGCCGCACGCCGCATCGGGCCAGCAGATCATATCGCTCTTCCATCTTGTCGACAGCCCAGGCCAGAACCGCCTCGGCCTTTTTCATGTCGGTGATCACGGGATGCATCAGGTGAGGAATCCGTCGGTACGGACTCAATTCGACCATTTTTGGATCGATCATCAGCATCCGCACCTCGTCGGGGCGGCGGGTCATCAGCAGCGACAGGATCAGTGAGTTGAGGCACACGCTCTTGCCGGTTCCCGTCCGGCCGGCGATCAACAGGTGAGGCATACGGGCCAGGTCGATTGTCAACGGCTTGCCACTGACGTCCTTTCCCAGAAAGACGGGCAGACGGTTGCCGTCGAGTTCGCGCGCGGCCGTTTCAATCAGCTCTCGCAACCGAACCATCACCCGCTTTTCATTGGGGACTTCGATACCGACGGTGTTTTTCCCGGGGATCGGCGCCACGACCCGGACCGACGGGACGCGCAGGGCAATTGCCAGGTCGTCGGCTAGCCGACTGACTTTCGACAGCCTCAACCCCGCCTCGAGTTCCAACTCGAATTGTGTGATCACCGGGCCGGTATCAATTTCCACCACGCGGACGTCCATCCCGAATTCTCGAAAGGACTGTTCGAGCGTGATGGCTGCAACCTGGGCCTTCTTGGCGAGGAGCGAGTAAGGAAAATCCTCTGGCTCTTCCAACAACTCCAGGGCCGGCAGCTCGTGAGCGTCCTCGCAGTCGTGCGCATCGAGACGCGTGTACACATTCTGCCGTTCGCTGCGTGCCCCGGCCGGTGGATTGACCCGCACGGGTCTTCTCGGCCCCTCCTCGACGTCGTCGTCGATTCTCACCGACTGTGGAGTCTGACCGTAATCGGCTGGTGGCTCGTCATTCAGTTCTGCGTCCAGGTCATCATCCCGGTCGTCCGAAGCAGCCACACCTCCAACGCGGACCGGTGGCGTGTCAGTGGCCAGCGCCGCTTCCACTTCGATCGCAAGAGCATCAGATACCGACGTGGAGTCCACCATGTCGTTGGTGTCCACGATCGGCACACGCTGCGCCCTCGCCCGGCGATCCATCCATCCCCCGACATGGGCAGACAGCCAGGTGACAGGCCGCAGCATGAGGCGTAACGAACGGATCACCTTGGGCGTTTCGCCCGAGAGGACGAGCCCGGAGAGTATCAGTGATCCCAGCAGCAGACAGCAACCCTGGGTCGACAGTTCGTCGGCGAGGCAAATCATGGACCAGGCGCCGAGATATCCGCCACTGCCGGCAACAGCCCCTCCGCCTAGCCCCGGTGCGAGACCATGCAGAGATGCCGAAGCTCCCAGGATGACCAGGATCCACCCGCCCATCCATTGCCAGGCCGGGACGAGTGCGTCGTTGCGTACGAGCCCCGCGCCCAGGGAGACCACCGCCATCACCAGGAGCCACGATGCCAGCCCCAAGGCAGCCAGCAATCCGTAAGACAGTTCTGCCCCCAGCGTCCCCAGCAGGTTGGCCGGCACGGAGTGAGCGGGATGCACTTGATACGCGGGTGCGTCGGCCAGGTCAGCCGTCGACAGGCTCAAGGCAAGACAGACGCCCAGGGCACACACCAGCCATGCCCGCATGCGTTCTCCGAATGATGCTGCTGCCATGGTCCGAGTTCCTGCGCATGATTCCACCAGGGCGTCTCCGCTCCTGCGGAAGGCTAGCACCGGCTCGGGTTTCGACAACCGGGGCCCGGCGTCGGGACGTGGCATTTGTCGCACGCGGCGCCATCATCCGTGCGATTGTGACGATTGCGAAGACTCTAGAGCCCACGACAGGCTCGCACGCCGTATTCAGGAAGCAAATCGCCCGCCGATCCAGCCGATCAGGTGTGCAGCCAATTCATCCTTGGCTCCCTCCCACGCCTCGACCACCACGCCCTCCTCGTCCACCCGTTCAATCAGCTCGATGGCATTAACACGCGAGCCGATCGCTTCGGGCCCGTTGAGCACGATGGCATCGCAATTCTTGGCACGCAGTTTCTGCAAAGCCCTCTCACGTGGATTGGTGGCTTCCAGTGCAAATCCGACGACGAATCGGTGCTCCTTGATGGCCCCCAGGGACGCCAGGACGTCGTCGGTCTCAATCATCTCCAGCGTGACCCCGTCGCCGGTCTTGGCCAACTTCCCTTCGTGGCGGGCCCTGGGCTTGTAGTCACAGACCGCCGCGGCGGCGATCACGCCATCACAGGACCGAAAGCCCGACTGACAGGCCGTCCCCATCTCCCCGGTCGTCTCCACCTGCACCAGCTCGCAACCGACGGGAGGATCGAGAGCAACGGGACCACTTACCAGGAGCACCTCGTGCCCGGCCGCCACGGCCGCTTCGGCCAGCGCGTAACCCATCTGGCCACTACTGGCGTTGGAGAGATACCTGACGTCGTCGAGGTATTCACGGGTCGGACCTGCGGTGATCAGGATTCTCATCCTCCCGCCTTACCCTCCGGCCTCTTCCCCGGCCTCTTCCCCAGCCTCTTCACAGACCAGGACACCTGCCATCCTCTCGAAAATCACCTCGGGATCGGCCATCCGTCCGGCCCCCACCTGTCCACAGCTGAGCCACCCTTCTTCCGGGTCCACCACCTCATAGCCGTCGGACTTGATCGTCTCGAGGTTTCGCTGCACTGACGCCTTGGCCCACATGTCGCAGTTCATGGCCGGGACAACCAGGACAGGACCGGTGAAGCAGAGGAGGGTGGCCGAGAGCACGTCATCGGCCATGCCATGGGCGAGTCTGGCCATGGCCTGCGCGGTGGCCGGTGCCACCACCACCAGTTCGGCTTGCCGTGCCAGCCCGATGTGGACGCCCTGGTGGTGCTCGGCGGGGTCAAAAAGGCACGAGTGCACCCGACGACCGGTGAGCGCCTCAAACGTCGTCGCGCCAATAAAGCGAGACGCCGACTCAGTCATCACGACCGAGACGCCGGCGCCGGCTTGCACAAGCATGCTGGCCAGCGAGGCGGACTTGTAGGCCGCCACGCCGCCACAGACTCCCAGTACGATTTCTCGCCCCCGCATCGGCCTCTCGCCTCCTGGCCAAACGTGACCAGCGACGACCTAGACCTCGTCGAGGCTCGGACCCGCGTCCTGGAGAATCTGGTCAAAGTCCGGTGCACCGTCATCCGTCGTGGCAACGTTGCCGGTGTTGTCGAGGTAGATCTTGTCGTTGAGGATCTCCTCCACGACGATCACCATCGGGTTGTTCGTCACGACCTCGACCAGCGGCCGGGCCCCTCGATTGAGAGCCACCATCCGTTTTTGGATCAGGGCCGACAACTTGAATCGGCCTCCGACTTTTTGAACGATCGCCTCTTCTCTGAACGCATCAAGCATGGATCTTCTCCTCCCACGCTGACAGGATGTCAACGATTTCTGCCACGGCACGATCCAGATTATCGTTGACAACCTGGTACCGATACTTGTCGGCCTGCCGAATCTCGCTCTCCGCTGTTTCCACCCGCCTGGCTATGGCCTGGGGCGATTCTGTGCCCCGAGACTCGAGTCGACTGCGATATGCCTCCATTGACGGTGCTAGGAGGAAAATCGTCAAGGCATCGGGGTACCGCTGCATGACCGCCAGGGCTCCCTCGACGTCGATTTCCAGCAGCGCCCACGCCCGCTGAGACCACGCGACCTCGATTTCACTCTCGAGTGTGCCGTACCACGCGCCGGCGCCAAACACCTCGGCACACTCCACAAACTCACCACGAGCCCGTCGCGTCTCGAATTCCGTCGTGTCCAGAAAATGGTATTCTCGACCATCCCGTTCGCCCGGACGCGGCTGGCGGGTGGTGGCTGACACCGCCTCGCGAACCGGCACCGCGCTCTCGACGATCAACCGATCGACGATCGTGGACTTGCCGCTCCCGCTCGGCCCCGACAGCACCAGCACGCGGCTGGACAATCCTGGCGACTCTCCCACCAAATCCTCTCACTCCACGTTCTGCAGGTTTTCACGGATCCGATCGATCGCCAGCTTGATGTCGACAACTCGATGAGCGATCTCGACATCATTGGCTTTCGACCCGATCGTATTCGTCTCGCGCACCATTTCCTGGCCCAGGAATTCCAGTTTTCTCCCCTCCGATGTCTCGCCGTCAAGGATGGATTGGAACTGGTTGAGATGGGCGTCCATCCTCGAGATCTCCTCGTTGATGTCGCACCGGTCGGCAAAAATGCTCACCTCTCGGATCACGTCTGCCTCGGTGATCGTCGACGGTGCCAGGGCCTTGTTGACCCGTTCGACCAGTTTCTCTCTGTAGGCCTCCACCACCACAGGCGCCCGCCCGCGGATCTCGGCCATTTGTTCAGAGATCACGCGGCACTGTCGATTCAGGTCCGCCTCGATCGTGGTTCCCTCTTCTCGTCGGAAGCCCTGCAGTTGGTCCAACGCGCCGACCAGAGCGGATTCGAGCCCTGCCCACAAGATCTCGGGATCGGTCACGCGTTGTCGCTCGTCACGGATGACACCGGGTAGCGCGAGCAGGGTGTCCAGCGAAACCTCCGCGGGAAGCCCCTGTCGATCTGCCACTGATTTCGCCTGGCCTGCCAGCGCCGCCACTACGTCCTCGTCAATCGACACCTGCACTGATGTCTGCACAGACTGCACCTGTCCCACCACATGGACCGTTCCGCGTCCGACGCGAGTCCGCACCAATCTCTCGACCTGACCTTCCAGTGACGCGCAGGAATCTGGCAGCTTGGTCACGACCTTGAGATACCGGTTGTTGACCGTCCGTACCTCGACCGTGAAGGTCGCGTCCTCGCACTGGTGCGTCTGGGCACCGAATCCGGTCATGCTCAACAGCACAATCGTCTCGCCTGTTGATCCACGCGCGGGTCGTTACTTGTCGGCCTTCTTGGCGCCATCCGACTTGGCTGAGCCCGTGTCCGCAGGCTTTTTCGTGCCCTCCGGAGGAGCTTCACGCTTGCCTTCGGGATTGCCAGACTCTTTGCCAGACTCTTTGCCAGACTC
>MDTE01099667.1_pt1 | contig 27743 bp, 22 predicted proteins | sample 811231 | NCBI WGS metagenome assembly MDTE01 (sample SAMN05326651, study PRJNA326480) | marine metagenome | isolation source: seawater | place: Indian Ocean: Red Sea | collected 2010 | reverse complement strand
CGGCCACCATGTCGGCGAACGGCCTGTCTATCGTGTAGGCGTCGATACCGATCATTCGCACACCCTGTTCGACCAGCCACAGGACACCGTCCCGACCCAGCCCCGGTTGCTGGAAATACTCGGGGGACTCCAGGCGGGTGTCCGCCCCGGTCCACAGCAGCACGATGTCCCGTTCGGACAACGTGTACTCGATGACTGCCAGCGCTCCCTCGAGATCTTCGACGGTGATCTCTTCACCGGCCGCCTTGTGTCGCACATCCAGCCGGACCCCGGGAGCAAAACACCACTCCAGGGGCACCTCGTCAATTCGCCGCGCCGGGCGGCCTTCCGACTCGGCCCCGTAATGGTAAGGAGCGTCCACGTGGGTGCCCGTGTGAGTGATCGCCTCGACCTTCTCGATCGCCCAGCCCTGCCCGTTCGAGTAGACCAGGTCATCAGGATCGATCCCGAAAAACTGCTGCATCTGGGCCAGTCCCTCGGCCTCGTGCGTGACGTAATGGATCGATGGCGGCATCGGCTCACTGACGGCCGCGTCCTCCAGCGGTACCGACAGGTCGATCAGTTCCAGCGACCCCAGGGAATCCACGGAATCACTCATCGTCGGGTGCCTCGTCGGAATCGATCTCGTCGTCCTCGGGAAAAAACAGGTCGTCGTCACTGATATCGGGAATTCCCACCACCAGCACTCGCATCCGTCCCCTGGCTCCGTGCACCACACCGGGCGGAATGTGGACGATCGACCCGGTGTGGACCGGGTGCTCGACACCGTCAAGCATCACGCTGCCCTCGCCGTCGAGCACGTAATACAGTTCGGTGCCGACCTTGTGGTAATGCTCACGCGCCCCATCGATGTCGACAGCATGCGCCCAGGCGGCCAGCCCGCGATCACGATCCTGGCGACTCAGCAGCAGATGTCGCCATCCGCAGGTGCTCCGTTCACGTTCGGCTGTCTCTTCATGCCGAACCAGCAGCCCGCCGGTTGATTCTTCCATCTCTCCGCACTCCTCTCACTTCTCCGCAGCCTTGGCTGCCTGGTACACCTCTTCCATCTCGACCAGCGACGCCTCCTGCACATCCCCACCCTGGGCTGCCAACCCGTCTTCGATCGCCCGGAACCGCCGTTCGAACTTCCGAGAACTCCGCCGCAGAGCCTCCTCGGCGTTGATTCCCCACCGCCTGGCAATATTGGCCAACACGAACAGCACGTCCCCGAGTTCCTCCTCGGCCCGGTCCCGCACGTCGTCGGCCAGCGGTTCGTCCTCGATGACCTCGGCGTCAACCTCGGCCGGCACCTCCGGAACCGAACCGTCATCGAACAACTCCACCGCCAGTTCGGCCAGCTCTTCACGCAGCTTGTCGAAGAGCATCCGTCGATCGGGAAAGTCGTAACCAACCCGGGCCGCCCGCCCTGTGATCCTGGCCGCTCGCGCCAGGGCCGGCATCGCCAGGGGCAGTCCGTCCATCACGCCCTCGCGTTGTTTCTCAGCTCGCTTGGCCGAGTCCCAGTTCCGCCGAACCTCCTCGGAGGTCTCGGCCGTTTCGTCACCGAACACGTGAGGGTGCCGGTGGACCAGCTTGCGGGTCACGCCCTCGACCACCTCGAGCAATCCGAACCGTCCCTCGTCGGCACCGATCTGGGCATCAAGCACCACCTGAAGCAACACGTCACCCAGTTCCTCGACGATGGCCGTGTCGTCGCCCGAATCGATCGCCTCGAGCAGCTCATAGGTCTCCTCGAGCGTGTACGGCTTGATCGTCTCAAGAGTCTGCTCGCGGTCCCACGGACAACCGTCGGGTCCACGAAGCACGGCGACGACCTGGCAGAACTCCTGCAGAGCCGGGAGCAACAATTCAAACGGGGGCGGTTTGCCTTGTGGACTGTTCATCGTTTCGGGCTGGTGGTGTAGGATGAGTCCGCATGATAACGATTCGCTGTCAGAGATGGAGATCCGTGCTATGACCCGCCACGTCCCCGCGTTCCGTTCTCAGCTGCCGTCCCTCTTGGTGCTCGCCGTGTTGTGTGCCCCACTGGCCCTGGCTGCAGACGACGCGGCCGAAGCGAAACAGAAGGCGCGTGAACAGGCCTTTATCAAGGCGATGTCCGGAACCACGTTGACGGGATTTTTCAGCGTCGTCGGAGAAGAGAAAGACGGCCCACCCAACGCCGACAGCTACGAGATCACCAAGGTGTCCAAGGGCGGCAACTTCTTCCTGTTCCACTCCAAGTTCGGCCAGGCCAAGCTGCCACCGCTGCCGCTGAAGGTCGTCTGGGCCGGCAAGAAGCCAGTGATCACGATGGACAAGATCACGATTCCCGGCATGGGCACATTCTCGACTCACCTGCTGATCGACGGTGGACGTTATGCCGGCACCTGGTCACACGGCAAGACGCTTGGCCACATGTGGGGCACAATCAAGAAGACCAAGACGGAAAAGAAGAAGTGATCCGTTTCGGCCTCTGGACCCGCTCGATCACCGTCTGCCTGTTGGTCACCGCGGCCGTCGCGGCCGACGACCTGCCACCGCTGTCGGAAATCTCGGTCACCAGTTCGCTCGACGGTTCCCGGCAACCGTCCCGGACCTGGAGTCCGAAACGGGCCTCTCAACGGCCAACCCCGTTGTTCGTCTTCCTGCATAGCTGGAGCGGTGACTACCGCCAGGACAACTCGGCATGGCTCAAAGAAGCGGTCGCCCGCGGATGGATCTTTCTGCATCCCAATTTCCGTGGCCGCAACGACACCCCGGCCGCCTGCGGATCGAAGCTGGCCCGGAGTGACATTCTCGATGCCATCGACTGGGTCACTGACAAGTACAAGGTCGATCCCGCACGGATCTACCTGGCCGGTTCCTCGGGCGGTGGCCACATGGCCATGCTGATGGCCGGCCATCATCCCCGGCGTTTCTCGGCTGTCTCGGCCTGGGTCGGCATCAGCGACCTCGGCGAGTGGTACCGTTTCCACCTCAAGGACGGCCAGCCACAGAACTACGCCCGGATGATCCTCAAGAGCCTGGGTGGCCCTCCGGGCGCCTCGAAACACATCGACCTCCAGTACCGGGACCGGTCGCCGGTGTCGGTGCTGAGCCGTGCGACCGACGTGCCGTTGGACCTGTGTGCCGGCGTCCACGACGGCAAGACCGGCTCGGTCCCGATCCACCACACCCTGAAGGCTTGGAACATCGTCGCGCGAGCCCGCAAGGCCAGGGTGATCAGCAACGCAGAAATGGAGCAGCTGTGGACGGCCGGCCGGCTGAAGACGCCGGGCCAGGGCGAAAACGTCAAGGACAACGAGTTCGGCCGACTGATTCACCTCCGCCGGCAATCGGGCCCCTCGCGGGTGACGATCTTCGAAGGCGGTCACGAGGGCCTGGCCGGACCCGCCTCGGCCTGGCTGGCTCGCCAGAAACGGCTAACGCGGCGATGAGCGACCGGGCCAACCGCTGGTCCTGTGAATCCTCAACCGGTCCTTCACCCGGCTGACGAACAACGATTCGACGCCACGTGTCTCGGCGACCAGCCGCTGCCCTGCCACCGACCCCATCACGCTGACCGCCGAGGCCATCGCATCGGCAGTCGCCGCATCGGAGGCCAGCACCGTGACACTCGAGGATGTCGTCAGCCCCAGACCGGTGCGAGGATCGAGAATGTGCGAGAACCGCTTGCCGCCGATCGTCACCGACTGAAAGGCATCACCGGAGGTGGCGATCGCGATGTTGGCCACTTCCAGCACCTCGGTCGATCGTCTGCCAGGCTTTTCCGGTGACGCCACCGCCACCTTCCATCCGTCCTGGCCCGGAGGGGGGTCACCGACGACCAGGTCACCGCTGCCGTCGACCATCGAACGGGTGAACCCATGATCCGCCAGAACCTCCATCGCCCGGTCCACGGCGTATCCCTTGGCGATCCCCCCCAGGTCCAGCCGCATTCCCTCCCGTTTCAACGTGACCCGACGTCCCGGAACGTCGACAGACACCAGCTGAAATCCCACCAGGCCGCGGGCCTGCTTCAGCCGATCGGCCGGGGGCAATTTTTTCTGCCGTCTCGCCCGTCGCCAGAGCTTCGTCAGCGGACCAACAGTCACGTCGAAAGCGCCATCGGAGAGCTTCGAGACACGGTGTGACAGCTTGAGCACGCGAGCCAGGTCCAGGCTGACCGGCATCGCCCGGCCGGGTCGGGCCGCTGCACACAACTTCCGCAACTCGCTGGTCGCCCTGTAGTCGCTGCAGATCTCGTCGATTCGTGTCACGCGATCCAGCGCGGCCTGGGCAGCGGTATTTGCGGCCCCCTTTTTTGCTCCATACAATACGACAGTGAAATCGACTCCCATCGCCTTGCGATGAAACTCGAACCGCCTCAACGGCTCATCGGCCCATCCGGCCTGCAGCCCAAACAGGACCACGATCGCCGCGGTGCCGACTGTCCACCGACCGTGTTGCCTCACCGCACGTCTCCTCAGCGGATTCATCATGTTCAAGCTAACGGCTGCCGACTCACCCCGACACCCCGACCGCTCCCTCCAGCGACTTTCGTGGCCGTTGCTGTTGATCGCCATCGTGACGGTCGGCTTCGGCCCCCGGGCAATTCCGGCCGCTCCGCCGATCACGCCCAAGGAGGCCGAGGCGAAAACCGCCAAGGACATGAAGCCCTACTCCCAGAAGATCCCCGGCACCCGCACCTCGTTCGGGATGCTCCCCATCCCGGGTGGTGAGTTCGTGCTGGGCAGCCCGGCCGGCGAAGCCGATCGGGAAGCCGACGAGGGACCGCAGCTGAAGGTCAAGATCGAGCCGTTCTGGATGGGCAAGCACGAGGTGACCTGGGACGAGTATGACGTCTGGAGCTTCAACCTGGACATCCAGCGCCGGAAGCTCGCCGGAATCAAGCCCACGCCACTGGACAAGACCGCCGACGTGGTCACCCGGCCCACCAAGCCTTACACCGACATGACCTTCGGCATGGGCCACAACGGATACCCGGCAATCTGCATGACACAACTGGCGGCCAAGATGTACTGTCGCTGGCTCTCGGCCAAGACCGGACATTTCTACCGTCTGCCCACCGAGGCCGAATGGGAATACGCCTGTCGCGCCGGAACCAGCACCGCCTACCACTTCGGCAACGACCCCAAGGCACTCGGCCAGTATGCCTGGTACTACGACAACAGCGACGAGGCATACCACAAGGTGGGACTCAAGAAGCCCAACCCGTGGGGACTCCACGACATGCACGGCAATGTCAGTGAATGGGTGCTCGATGCCTACGGCGCCAAGCACTATGCCCAGTTCACCGGCAAGCCAAGTCCGTTGCGACCGCTGCAGTTGCTGCGACAGTCCAAGAAGCTCTATCCGAGAATCGTCCGCGGAGGCAGCTGGGACGACGATCCCGAAGAGCTGCGAGCAGCCAACCGGATCTTCTCCAGCGACGAATGGAAAATGCAGGACCCGCAGTTGCCACAGAGCATCTGGTACCACACCGACGCGCTGTTCGTCGGATTTCGCATCATCCGACCGTTGAAGGTTCCACCCGAAAACGTTCGCCGCAAGTACGATCTCGACGCGGCACCCGACATCAAGAACCAGAACGACTGAACCGGCAATCCGACTCAGGTCGAGAACACGCGGTCCATCCGTTGCGAGATGTCCTTCAGCCGTGCCGCGTCACCGCCACGGACCTCGGCCGTCGCCCAGCCCGAGAACTTGATCTCGGCCAGCGCCTTCATCACCGCCGGCCAGTCGCAGTCGCCGTCACCGATCTTCACGCCGAACCCGGCGTACGGCCCCTTCTGGTTCTGCAGCTTGCGGCTGTATTCCTTGATGTCGAGCTTCTTGATCCTGGACCCGAGCGTCGTGATCCACTGCTCGGGCCACCCGAAACGGACCACGTTGCCGACATCGAAATACACGCCCACCAGCGGACTCTTCAACTCGTCCACAAACCGGGCCGTCTCGATCGGGCTCAGCAGGAAGTTGTTCCAGACGTTTTCGATCAGGATCTGGATGCCGAGATCCTCGGCCAACGGCAGGCACTTGCGAATCTCGGCCTGCGACCGCTTGTAGGCGTCCTGGTAAGACACCCGCTTGTTACAGACGCCTGGTACCAGCAAAGCGCTGGTGGCGCCATACGCCTTGGCATCCCGGATCGCTCCCAGGAAACTCTCGCGGCCCTGGGCACGAACCTGCTTGTCCTGGTGCGAGAACGGCTTCTGCCAGTGGTCATAACCCACGACCCCATGAACAATCAGGCCCGTCTTGTCCCGGGCCCGGTTCACCTCGTCGTGATCCAGCCGTACGTTGATGTCGACGCCGGAGAACCCCTGGTCCAGCAGCAGGCGAAACTTCTCTTCAACACTTCCCTTGCCGGCAACCATGCCGTACTTGACCGCCTTGCGAAGCTTGACCTCGGAGGCCTTGGTCTCGGCAGCCATCGCCTGATGCTGAAGCAGCATCGAACCAGTGGCGACGGCCGTGGAGCCCAGGAACGAACGGCGGGTGATCGCGGTGGACATCAAAAACTCCCCGGTCGGCCAACGGCCGACACTGCTGACAAGGCGAAAAATTTCCGGCAGGCGTTTCAACCGGCATATTAGCCACTCCGAGCCACCGATTCCCACTCGGCACGGGGTCGCCCCGGCCAAATCAGTTGTGCTATCCTGAACCTGTCGGCGTCGCCGCCGAACATCCTCGATTCAGACAACTCACGAGAACCGGCGCCGGCTTGGCCGTGAACCAGGAGAACCTCTTGATGACCACTTCCCGACGCGACGTGTTGAAAACCACAGCAGCGACTGTCGGCGGAGCCGTGGCGGCCTCGCTCAACTCGGGGCTGTTTGCGGCCCAGGGCACCGAGACCCTGAAGGTCGGGCTGGTCGGTTGCGGTGGTCGCGGCGGCGGAGCGGCGGTCAACGCTCTCTCAGCCGACCCGCACACCCGCCTGGTCGCCCTGGGCGACGCCTTCGGCAATCGGCTCGAGAGCAAGCTGACGGCTTTGAAGAAATCGGGGGTCGGCGACCGGGTCGACGTCGTGCCCGAGATGCGTTTCAGCGGATTCGACAATTTCAAGCACGTCGCTGACAACGTCGACGTGGTGCTGCTGGCCACGCCGCCGCACTTCCGTCCGCAGCACCTTCGCTACGCCGTCGAGGCCGGCAAGCACGTGTTCGTCGAAAAGCCCGTTGCCGTCGATGCCCCCGGCATCCGCAGCGTGCTGCAATCGTGCGAGATGGCCGCCAAGAAGAACCTCTCGATCGTCTCGGGTCTCTGCTGGCGATACCACCGGGGGATGCGTGAGACATTCGCCCGCGTGCACGATGGCACGATTGGCGAAATCACCGCCATGCAATGCAGTTACAACAGCGGTGGAGTCTGGGAGCCCCGGGTCACACGTGACAAGTGCAAGAGCGAAATGGAGTACCAGATGCGGAACTGGTACTACTACACCTGGCTCTCGGGAGACTTCAACGTCGAGCAACACGTCCACAGCCTCGACAAGATGGGCTGGGCCATGCAGGACAAGCCGCCAATTCATGCCAGCGGCAGTGGCGGTCGTCAGCAACGGACCGAGGCGAAGTACGGCAACATCTTCGACCACTTCAACATCGTCTACGAGTACGAGAACGGTGTGAAGGCGTTCGCCCGCTGCCGGCACTTCCGCGGCTGTGCCAACGATGTCACCGACCACATCTTCGGCACCAAGGGACGGGTCGACGTGATGCGACACCGGATCTACGACATGGCCGGAAAGGAAATCTGGCGATTCAAGGGCCGCAGCAAGTCGATGTACCAGGTCGAGCACGACGAGTTCTTCGCCAGCATCCGCTCGGGCAAGCCGATCAACAACGGCGACTACATGAGCAAGAGCTCGATGCTGGGCATCATGGGCCGCACAACCGCCTACACCGGCAAGCAGCTCAGCTGGGACCAGATGATGAACTCGAAGCTGAGCCTCAAACCGCCGAAGTACGATTTCGGTGAACTGGAGAGGCGACCAGTGGCGATCCCCGGCGTCACACCGTTCGTCTAGCGATCGGTCGACAAACCGTCCAACCGGCTCTCGGCTGCGGCACGACGGACCATTTCGTCGCGTTTCCGCTTCTTGAGATGTTCGCGGATCATGTCACGGTTGGTCTCGACGTAGACCACGTAGTCGGTTCCGCCGAGAGCAAAGACCTTGTCGATCTGTCGGGTGGCCTCGCGTTTCTCGGACCACGACAACCGCTGCCAGTCGGCCAGGACGTCAAGGGCCCGATCGGTCGAATCCAGGTCGATGGGGGGAGTTTTCGACGGGCTGGCCAGTTTCTTTTGCCCCTCCGGTTCCCACCACTTCGGATCCCTGGGTTCCGGAGCGGACCACCAGAAAACCGTCCCCACAATCAACAGCAGGACGACGACGGTGACCGCCGTACGAGGAACCGACCAGGACGGCCGATCACGCCCTTTCCGTTCGGGCCCCGAACCAGGTGGGCCCTCTCGTGCGGCTTCGCGGTAGATGTCTTCGATGGACATGAACCCGTGACCGGCAATCAGTCGTCGCCGAAGGCGGCGTCGAAGCGGTGTCCGGAGGGGGCGAAGTCAACATTTTTGACGAACTGGCAGGCTTCGGCAGCGCCCTGCTCACGGTCCATTCCGATGTCCTCCCACTCGATCGACAGCGGCCCCTCGTAATTGATCGCGTTCAAGGATCGGATGATCTCCTCGAACCGCACACCCCCACGGCCCACGCTCCGGAAATCCCAGCCACGACGTGGGTCCCCCCACTCGAGGTGACTGGTCAGAATGCCAGTGCGGCCGTTGAGCGTGACCGAGGCATCCTTCATGTGAACGTGATAGATCCGGTCAGGGAAGCTGCGAATGAACTCGACCGGGTCAACCCCCTGCCACAACAGGTGGCTGGGATCGAAGTTGAACCCGAACTCTTCGCGGTTGTCCAGCGCCTGCAGTGAGCGTTCGGCCGAATAGATGTCGAAGGCGATCTCGGTCGGGTGCACCTCCAGGCCAAACTTCACGCCGCACTCCTGGAACACGTCAAGAATCGGGTTCCAGCGTTCAGCCAACAGGTCGAAACCGGCGTCGATCATCGACGGAGGAGTCGGCGGGAAATCGTAGATCAGGTGCCAGATGCTCGAACCGGTGAACCCGTTGACCACCTCGACCCCCAGCCGCTGTGCCGCCCGGGCCGTGTTTTTCATCTCGTCGGAAGCCCGCTGGTTGACCCCGGCCGGGTCGCCGTCGCCCCAGACGTAATCGGGCAAGATCGCCTGGTGCCGCTCGTCGATGCGGTCGAGCACCGCCTGGCCGACCAGGTGGTTGGAAATCGAGAACAACTGCAGCCCGTGCTTCTCGAGCAAGTCCCGTTTCCGCGAGCAGTAGGTGTCATCCTCGAGCGCCTGTTGCACCTCGAAGTGGTCACCCCAGCAGGCCAGTTCGAGGCCGTCGTACCCGAACTCCACGGCCTTCTTGCAGAGATCCTCCAGCGGCAGGTCGGCCCATTGGCCGGTAAAAAGCGTTACGGGACGGGCCATGGATCTTCCTTCTGTGCTTCTGGGCTGAATATCTCTGTTGTGTTGCCGAACGCGTCACGGGTGGCCGGTGAGCCGCCAACCCGCGACTGGTCAAACTAGTTCTCCTCTGGCGGAAAGTCAACGACTCGCCAGCGGCACCAGCAACACCCGGCGGTAGGTGATTCCCCCGGCGATTCCGTCCAACGCCACGTGACCGACCGCGGGCAGATCCGGATCGGCCACGGTCGTCATCAGCACCTGCTGACCGTTGATCTCGACCTTCACCACATCTCCATCGACACGCAATTTCAGGCTGTTCCACTCTCCGGTCGGCTTGGCCAGGTTGGCCGAAGGCGGAGCGACACCGAACAGCGCCCCGGTGGAGAACTGGTCGGCAGCAACCCCCGCGTCACTCGAGAGCTGCAACTTCAGTGAACCGCCGACCGGATTGCCGGTTCCGCCATACCGGAAAAAGACTCCCCCCTGGCCCGTCTCGCCCTCGGTCTTCCACTCCAGCGACAACTCGAACCGTTTCATTTCACGAGGCGAGACCACCAGGCTGCCGGCAGACCGACCCGGAGCCGCCCGCCAGGCCCCCCCTTTGGTCTGCCACTGCCGCCCCCCTTGCTGCGACCATTTCTTCAGCGAATACAGTTGCTCCCATACCGCTGGAAGCCGCTTGGCCGCCGAGGTCTTCGTGTGAGACTTCTCGATCGTGGCCAGCAACGGCAGGGCTCTCTCGGGACGACCCCGAGCAATCTCACCACGTGCCTCGGCCAGCAACCTCAGGCCCCGCCGGTCCAGGAATTCGGCCCCGGCCTCACCGGCTCGACGCAGTCTCCGAATCGCCGACGTGCCACGGCCCTTCAGGTCGCGATACAGGAAGACACCCAGACGCAACCTCGCCGGACTGTCGTCGGCATCCAGGGTCGCCTCCACCAGTCCCACCAGGTCGCTGGCAGCCATCATGGCCAGCGGCTTCTCGATCGGCTTGGCCTTCCCCTGGACCACCAGCACGTCGTCCTGGAACTTGACGAACTTCAGCCTGACGCTGCCGATCCGCACCGGGTCGTCGGGCTTCATCGCGGCCACGACTCGCCTCGCATCCTTCCAGAACGCCTGGATCAACAACAGTTCATCGGAATCCCATTCCAGTTGCTCGGACCAGCCAGCGAGCTTCTGGTCCTTCTTCGCAGCGGCCAGGTGTTTGGCCGCCCCGGTGTAGTTTCGTTTGGCCAGCATGTCGTACCACGACGACCGATAGGCCGTCAGTGGAAGCTCGGGAATCTTGACCGGTTTGGGATCCGGCTTCGGCTCGTCCTTTGTGGCCTTGGCCACTGCCTTGGGATCGATCACCAGCTTGGAGGCCGGAGTTCTGGGTTTGAGCTTCTTCTTGTCGACCTTGGCAACGACCGGCCGGGGCGGGGCCGGGACCCCGACCACCAGGATGCCCCGATGGGGACGTTCGTGAAGCCTGACGACCAACAACCGGGCCGCGTCCCCGGGAGCCTCGCAATAGACCATCCAGCGTTCGTCGTCACTGACGGTGAACTGCCGAGCCCGGGGGTCATCCACGTAGTCGGGAAGTTCGAGTTCCGCCACGGTGTCGTCGCTGGCGAATCGCCCTCTCAGCGACGACCGCCGCCATCGGACCAGCGTTTTTCCATCAAAGGTGTACTGCCGGAGCCCGTCGGCAGAGAGGCAGGGCCTGGTCCCCGGCAACTCGAACGCCTTGGCCGGACCAAATGCCTTTTCGACCTCGGCTCGCGACGCATGAAAACAACTCGCCGATTCCCCGACCGACTCGACCCAGAACAGGTGCAAACCGCCACCCAGAACCTGTGCCGCAGTCCATCTCGGTGTGGTCTTGCGGCTGGAGGCCAGCGCTCGCTTGTCATCGAAGGGACTCAGTGGACCTCCGCGGCTGGCCCCCCAGATCGCTGCCTTCTCGGGCACCACATAGACCAGCAGTCCCTTCGCCGACACGCTGGGCGAAGCGCGGTGATCACGACCCCGGGTGATCGGGACAAATTGTGGATTGTCGAACTCGCTGAATGAACTCGGACGTGTGGCATAGTAGACCCCCTGCCCTTCGGATCCGTCGGCGACGAACCACAGCGAGAGTCCATCGGAGCTGAGCCACGGATCGCGCGAACGTCCCACAGCATTGATCGCTTCAATCGGCACCGGCTGGCCCACACGCGAATCGGAAAACCAGCCGGTGGCCAGCAACACACTGGTTCCTGCACGAGGTGCCGAAAACACCACGTCCTTCTCCTTGGCGGCAACGGTCACCTGGCGGGTCTGATCCTGGAATCCCTTTCGGACCACCGTCACCGCGTGGGGGCCCTTGGCAGCGGTCACCACGCAGGGCGTCACCTGAAGAGCTCCGTCGGCGTCGCGAACCTTCTGGTCGTCCACCAAAACGGTTGCGCCCGGGGGGGTCGTCTCAACGCGAATCGTACCGGTGGCCTGGGCCGCAGCGGGCAGGACCGCCGCCGGAGTTTCGTCAGCCGCCCGACCCGCATCGGCCGTCGCGGCATCTTCGACGATCTCTGGATCATCGTTCCCGCCGTCACCGCCTCCGACCACCAGCAACAACGCAACCGCGATCACGCCGAGTCCACCGGAGATCGCCAACGGCAACCAGGCCGGTCGTTTCGTGACCGCACGGTCCGGGCGTTGCGCTACCGTCCGCCGCGTGGACTTCCTGCCGCGGTGACGGGACACCACCGGTGAGTCACTGACCTGGATGTCCGGCAGCCCCTCGGTGACGGGCGTTTCGATGGTGAACCGATGATCACACCCGGGACAACGAGCGGTCCGGCCCACGACCGAATGGTCGGGAAAGACCAATTGACGTTGGCACTGCGGGCAGGCTGTCGAGAGGCTGGACATGGCCGTTCAGTCCGGTGAGCGGTCGGTTCCGGGTCCATCGTAGGCCGTTTCGGACCGCTTTGCCACGTGCCGTCGACCTCCTTCCGTTACATCCGCTACAGCCGGACCAGCCACGATGCAGGACACGTGGACCATCCTTTTCCTGCCCCGATGCACTGGTAACATGGAGGCGATCGGTAAGGCATTTTTCCCGTGCCGTCTCCCATTCCTAACCCCTTTTTTACCCGGCCGACCCCATGCGAAGCGAATCGGAAACTCCGTTCCACGACGGGGACTTCACGATCCCCGTCGCCGGCCGCGTGCGGCGTCTGCCTCCCTATCTCTTCGGGCGGATCAACGCTCTGAAGCAGAAGAAGCGGTCCGAGGGAGTCGACGTGATCGACCTCGGCATGGGCAACCCGACCGATCCGCCCGATCCACTGATTCGCAGCAAGCTGGCCGAAGCGGTCGAGGATCCTCGCAACCACCGCTACAGCGTCTCGTCGGGCATCGCCAATCTCCGCCGCGAGGTGGCCACAAGGTACTGGAAGCGTTACGGCGTGCGACTGGACCCTGACGACGAGGTGATTGCGTGCATCGGGTCCAAGGAGGGGTTCAGCCACATGTGCCTGGCACTGATGGGACCGGGAGACACCGCGATTGTCCCCTCCCCGTCGTTCCCGATCCACGTCTACTCGGTGCTGCTGGCCAGCGGCAACGTGATCTCCCTGGACTGCCGCGATCCCGATGAATTCCTCTCGAACATCTCCTACGCCTGCCAGCACCTGGAACCCAAGCCCAAGGTGGTCATCGTCAACTTTCCCCACAACCCGACGACGACCTGCGTCGAGTCCGACTTCTATGTCGACCTGGTCCGGCTGGCCAAGCGGTACGGATTCCTGGTGATCAGCGACTTCGCCTACGCCGACATTTGCTTTGACGACTACCAGGCCCCCAGTTTTCTTTCGGCTCCCGGTGCACTCGACGTGGGCGTCGAGTTCACCACCATGAGCAAAGGCTACAGCATGGCAGGGTGGCGGATCGGTTTCTGTACGGGAAACGCCGAGATGATCCGGGCCCTGGCCACGATCAAGGGCTACTACGACTACGGCATTTTCCAGCCGGTTCAGATCGCCGCCATCATCGCCATGCGGCACTGTGAGGCGGCAGTCGAAAGTGTGGCAGCCGAGTACCAGGTGCGGAGGGACGCCCTGTGCGACGGACTCGAACGGCTGGGCTGGGACGTGACGCGGCCACGGGCCAGCATGTTCGTCTGGACCCCGATCCCGGAACCGTGGGCCGAGATGGGTTCGATCGAGTTCGCGCTGAAACTGCTCGACGAAGCGGGAGTCGCCTGCAGTCCCGGTCGCGGGTTCGGCGAGGAGGGCGAGAACTTCCTGAGACTGGCGATTGTCGAGAACTCGCAGCGGCTGAGACAGGCCGTCCGCCAGATCGACCGCTGCCTGAAGACCGAGCCCACGACCACCGGTTCCTGAATCTCGAGCCATCCCATGAATCAGCCGATCCCCGAACCGATCGACCCGGCCACCCTGCCCGGTTTGGCACACGGAGTGATCGCTGCCGATCGTTTCCCCTGCCTGGCCTCCATCGACGGCGATCGCCCCCGGCTGCGGCCCGTCTCGCCGGTTCGTACCGACGGCTTCACCGTCTACGTCGCCAACCTCCGCAGCTACGCCAAGACAGCCCAGATCGAGTCCAATGCGAACGTCGAATTGTGCTACGTCGATGGCGGACACGACCAGGTCCGGATCGCCGGGCAAGCCGAGGTGGTCACAGAGCAGGACGTCCTGGAAGAGATCTGGAACGACAACCCGCTGCTGAGACAGTACCTCGGTTCGATCGACAACCCCGAACTGATCGTCTACCGGGTGGTGCCCGAAAGCGTTCGGTACATGCGAGAATGGGCACTGGAATACCACGACGTGCCAGTGAATTCCTGATCGAGCCATTCACCGGACAGGAGTCCATCTGATGTTGTCGTGTACACCGAAACGATCTCCTGTGATAGACTGAAGTCGGACACGGATGTAATCAGCTGCGGAACCGTCCGATGCTCCATGACTCGCACATCTCCTCGACCGACTCCGACGTCGCCCGCGACGCCGTCCCGGAGACGGTCTCGATGGACCCCGCCACCGTTGAGCCTCCGGACGTCGAATTTCCCGACGTGTGGGGTGAGGGAACCAACAACCCATGGCAGGACTGGCAACCGGACGGGGACGCCGGGTCGGTTTCCGGTGTCGACGACGACGGGGTGATCGAGCTTGAGCTGGTCCATTCCGAAGATGAGTTCGACAATGCCGGCCGCCGCCTGGGCCTGGCCGGCACCGTGGTCAGCCTGCTGTTGCACGTCTGGATCGTCTTCAATCTCTCCGGACTGTTCCTCGAACCCGATGACGGGGCGCCCTACGTGCCGCCGATCGAGACAACGATGAACGAGCCGGTGGAAATCGAGGAGCCCGAGGAGACGATCGACTACGAGCTGGCCAACCCCGACGAGCGGGAGCTGGAAGTCCGCGAGGTGATCAATTCGACGAGTGTCGGAGTCGCTCAGAACGACAACCCACAGCCCAAGGCTCCCCCGACTCCCGAACTCGAACGCCCTCCGACCGAGCTGCAGCAGGTCGCCTACGACATCCCCGAGGGGATCGAGGTTGATGACCGGATCGTGGTCAAGGGAACCGTCGGCGAGGCCATCGTGCAGCTCGAATCGGCGCTCGACCTGGTCACCTGGGAAATCGCCAACAACCTGAAGGAACGCAAGGTGATGGTCGTCTGGATGCTCGACGCGTCGGGCAGCCTGGTCGGCCAAAGGAAACTGGTTCACAAGCGACTGAAGCGGATCTACGGCGAACTGGATGCGTTGGAAAGGGTTGGCCAGTTGCCGATGCGTGATCAGCCGCTGCTCTCGGCCGTGGTCTCCTACGGCCAGAAGACCACCTTCCTGACCAAGTCGCCAACCGATCAGTTCCCCGAAATCGAGAATGCCTTCGGAATGCTCAAGGCCGACCAGAGCGGCCAGGAGAACGTCTTCACGGCGATATGCCAGGTGATGAGCCTCTGGGGTCACTACCGCAACAAGCAGGGCCGCCAGATCATGCTGGTGGCGATCACCGACGAAGCCGGTGACGACCACGGCGCTCCGCTGGAGGTCGCCATCAACCGCTGTCGACGCAAGGGTGCCAAGGCCTACGTGATCGGCCCCGCGGCCCCGTTCGGAGCCCGCAAGGGTTACGTGCCCTACGTGGCTCCGGAAAACGGCAAGACCTACCAGTTGCCAGTCGATCTCGGTCCCGATGCGGCAATCCCCAGCCTGGTCCGACTGCCCTTCTGGTTCAGTGGCCCGCAGTACAATCGCCCGCCACTCTCCTCGGGCTTCGCACCCTACGCCCTGGCGCGTCTGGTCACCGAAACCGGTGGCATCTACTTCATGTCGAAGATGACGACGATGGCCGGCCTGACGCCGCTGGGCCAGTACGACGCCGCCGCGATGCGGCCTTTCGAGCCCGACTACAGCTACGCGTCGCCGGCCGACTGCCTCAAGGACATCGCCAAACGACCGCTGCGGATGGCCGTCTACAACGCCTCGATCGCCAGCCGCCAGTACCAGGCCAACAGCACGCCGCGGCTGAACATCCGCGTGACGCCCGGCAACTTCAAGCAGGTGGCCAGCGACGCCCAGAAATCTGTGGCCGAGAGCGGGTTGATGATCGACCAGATCCTGCAGGCCTACCCCCGCGGAATCGAGAACGCCTACGCCAACGAGTTGTCACCCCGCTGGCGGGTCGCCTTCGCCCTGTCCTACGGCCGTCTGCTGGCCCAGAAGGTCCGCTGCATGGAATACAACTACGCCTGTGCCCAGTTGAAGAACGACCTGACACCCCAGGACGTCGGCAGCAAGTCGAACCACTGGATCTTCCGGCCCGACAGCAAGCTGAACTACGCGGCGCCTTTCAAGAAAGTGGCCGCCGAGGCGACCAGGTGGCTCGAGACGGTCGTCAACGAGGCTCCGGGAACTCCGTTCGCAGTGATGGCCAATCGCGAACTGAAGGACCCCCTCGGATTGAAGGTGATCCAGCGGTACGTGCCACCGGTGCAACGTCGACCTGGTCGCCCGAACGCCGTGGCGAACCCGAACCGGCCACGGGTGCTCTTCGCCAACAAGAAGCGGAAAAACACGCCGCCACCGGCGCCGAAACCGCCAAAACCACCGAAGCTGCCCCGGCTCTAGCAGCCGCCGGTAACCTGCGGCTGGTCGGCGGGCATCGCCAGCGACCGGGCCGCGATCTGCTCGGACAACACCTCGTTGTACGCGAACAACGCCGGCGTCCCGCCGGTGTGGACAAAGACAACCGGTTCTTCGGGATCGAGTCGTCCCGAGCGGATATGGTCAATCAACCCGGCCAGGGCCTTGCCGCTGTAGGACGGGTCGACCAGGATCCCCTCGGTCCGTGCCAGCACGGCCATCGCCTCCAGGCATCCCGGAGTCACCACGCCGTAGTCAGGACCCACGAACTCCTCGAACAGTTCGATGTCGTCACCAACGAATGACGCGTCGACCCCAATTCGCTCGCCGGCCTCGGTCGCGATCTTGGCCATGTCGGCCCGAGTGTCCCAGGGCCAGACGATGGGAGCCACGTGGCGGACCGGGTACTGGGCACCCAGTGCCGCGGCTGCCAGCACCATGCCGGCCCCGGTGGAACCGGCCGAACAGCCGTAGATGGCCTGGGGTGTCCAGCCTCCGGCACGAGTCTCCAGTTGGCCGTCCTCGCGGGCCTGTTCGATGATCTCGACCAGGCACAACACGTAACTGACAGCCGCCAGGCTCTTGACCGTGTAACGGTCCCACTCGTAAACATTGCGCCCCGCCTGGCGGTACTCGTCGGCCACCTCGGCAATTCTCGCATCGACCTCCGGTCCCACCTGCCCGTCGATGATCTCGACGTGTGCCCCGACCAGGTGGTCAAGCAACAGGTTCCCCTGGACCAGGTCCGGCCCATCGGCCGGCTTGCCGCGGCCGAGGACCAGGTGAATATCCAGGCCGGCCTTGGCACAGGCAGCAGCCGTCTGGCGACAATTGTTGCTTTGGACGCCGGCTCCCCAGACCACCAGTTCCGCACCCTTCTCCAGCGCGTCGGCGATCAGAAACTCGTTGTGACGAGTCTTGTTGCCACCGAAAGCCAGCCCCGTGCAGTCGTCCCGCTTGATGTAAACGGGAGGACCACCGATCGCCTGGGTGAACCGCGGCAGGTACTCCAGCGGTGTGGGCAGGTGTCCAAGTGGAAGGCGGGGCAACCTGTCAACCCGCTCACGCAGTTCGTCCGTTGTCAGTGTCGTCTCAACCTGGGCCATCACCAATCCTCCAACCAGATGCCGTCAATCAATCCAGGGGCGGGTCATGCACGAGCCGCCTACTTGATCTCGACAATCCAGATGTTGCGGAAACGGACCGGGTCACCGTGGTTCTGCAGGTACAGGGCTCCCGGCTTCTCGTCGTTTTGACCGCCTCCGGCGGTGACCTTCAGTGTCAGCTTCTCGTGGATCACCACGCCGTTGTGACGGATGGTCGTCACGGCCGGAGACACCTTCTTGCCAGCCTTGTCGAACTTTGCCGCGGTGAAATCGACGTCGTAGGTCTGCCACGACAGAGGAGGCAGGCACATGTTGACGTTCGGGCGGGCGACCTTGTAGATGCCACCACACTCGTTATCGAGACCGGCCAATCCGAAACTGTCCAGCACCTGGCATTCGTACTGGTCCAACAGGTACATGCCGCTGTTTCCACGGCCCTGGCCGCGGGCATAAGGCATGAACGGTGTGCGAAATTCCAGGTGCAACTTGAAATTGGAGAACTTCCGCTTGGTGCGGACACCGACATTGAGCAATCCGCCAGCCTCGATCTTGCCACCCTGGAAGTGATCCGCGGTACTGCCGTCAAACAACACCACCGCTCCCTTGGGAGCCTTGGCACCAAGGGTCGTCGACTTTCTCATCACCTTCTTCGCCTGGTACTTGACGTCGTCATCGGCGGTCCCGCTGAAGACACCACCGGCCACCGTGCCGGCGAAGTTCTTCCCCTTGAACGTGACCTTGCCGTCGGACGTCTTGCCCTTGAGCCTCGTCCTGGTCTTGCCGTCCCATCCGGCACCGGGCAGCCCACCGGCGTACAGCACCGCATCGAATCCGCCCTTGCCCAGCGCGACCACCTGGACACCCAGCTTCCGCTTCTTGCCGATGGTCCCGACGTACTCGCCCTGGACAGCAAAATCGGGACCGGCCGACTTGGCATCAAGAAACGAGGTCTTGGCGTTCTGAGCCTGGGCCGAGAATGTCGTGATCGCCAGGATCACGGCGGCGGTCAGCAGGTGTCGGATCTTCATCGGTGCGGTCTCCGGTATGAGCGTGAATCTTCTGATGTGAATGTCCGGCCAGAGCGTCCACAGCTTACTCCGACGCCCAGAGGGACTCCAGCGAGGCGGCCGCCCCGGCTCAGGCCACCGCAGTCAACGCCTCGATCACCAGTTGATCGTCTTCGGACAGCACACTGCGAAGATCGACCAGGACCCGGTCATGCTGGATTCGAGTGAACATCCTCACCGGCCCCGTTCTCAGCCGCAGCGCCAGTTCATCGGCCGAGATCTCCAAGTGCTCGACAGCCAGCACAGCCGTGGGCATCTCGGCCCCCGGCAAAGACCCTCCACCCACCAGCGCCGTCTCACGAGCCGCCTCGACAGACAGGCTCCCGACACCGCCCAAGTCCACGGCCAGTGCCTCGGCACGGGCCACCAGTTCACTTTCGGTCGCAGCCAGCAGTCTCAGCACGGGCACCTCGGCGATGGCATCGCCGCGGCGATAGGCATCCAGTGTCGCCGTCAGGGCCGCGAGTGTCAGCTTGCCGACCCGCACGGCCCTGGCCAGCGGGAACTGCCGAATCGGCTCAACGTACTGGCTCTTGCCGAGAATGATCCCGGCCTGTGGACCGCCCAGCAACTTGTCACCGCTACCCAGCACCACATCGGCACCGGCCGCCAGGCTCTCGGCAAACGTCGGCTCTGCGGGCAACCCGAACTGTGCCACATCAACCATTGCCCCGCTGCCGATGTCGTCGATGGCCACCAGCCCGTGCTCGTGAGCCAACGGCGCCAGCAGGTCGATGCCCGGCGTGTCGGAGAACCCAACGACCTTGTAGTTGGAGGTGTGCACGTGCATGATCGCCACGGTCTCGGGGCCGATCGCCTCGGCGTAGTCGTTCACGCTGGTCCGGTTGGTGGTACCAACCTCGCGAAGCACCGCGCCGGAAAGCTGGAAGATCTCCGGCAACCGGAACGAGCCCCCGATCTCGATCAACTGGCCTCGCGAGATGACCACCTCGCGGCCGGCGCACAACGCCTGCAGGGTCAACAACGTCGCGGCGGCGTTGTTGTTGACCACCACCGAATCCTCGGCCCCGCACAGTGCCTGCCAGGCCGCCTGCAACTGGTGGCCACGGTAACGACGCTCACCGGTTTCGAGATCGACCTCGACGTTGCCGGCTCCACCGAGATCATCCAGTGCCTTGCGGGATTCGGCCGAGAGCGGCGAACGTCCCAGGCCGGTGTGCAGCACCACGCCCGTCGCGTTGACCACCGGATCAAAGCGGCGCAACCCGGCAAGCCGAGAACGTCCCAGTACGCCGGCGATGACCCGTTCGCCCAGCGATTCCCTCGACTCATCTGATTCGTCCTCACCCTGGGACAACAGCCAGTTTCGCACCTCTTCCAGCGACTCGCGGATCCACCCGACAACCGCATCCCGACCCGACTCGTCGATCAATCCGGCCAGCCGGCCATCGTCGACCAGTTCGGTCACCGGTGGCAGGGTCCTGAGCAGTTCCTGGTGCGACATATTCACTGTCCTGTTTTCTTGCCACCGAACCGGTCGGCGAACGAATCTCTCAGCCCAACGCCGTCATCAGTTTCGGCCCGGGGACCCGGACATCGCCCTGGCGAACGGTGATCTCGACCGCGTCATAGTACTCGCAAAGCGGCACCGCGAACTTGCGGCTGATCCCCCACGCCTCGCGCAATTGCGACATCGTCACCTCTCCCTCATCGGAGAACACGTCCACACAGATGCTGCGTCCCTGTTCGATCGCGGCGGGATCAAAGTGAAGTTCGTCGGAGACGGCCACCACCAGGCCCTCTTCCACGCACAAGGACAACAACGCCTGCAACTGGTCGCGGGACTGGCCAAGCGATTCGCAGAGTTCCTTGAAGGTCGGTGGCGTCAGGGCGGCGTCCTGGACCTGTTCGAGCAACGTGTCCCGAGCGGCTCGCTGGGCCTTGGTCAACTGGACCTGGGCATCGGCGGGGCCGAGGTTGCTGCCGGTGGTCACCAGTTCTCCCGAGGAGAGCAGGTGAGTCAACACGGCCTCCAGCAGTGCCGGTCTCAGGATTTCTCGGCAGGCCGAGGCGACCGTGGCCCGCGGCAGAGTCCGCCGGGGCTGGCGTTTCTCGAGTTCCTCCCGGATCGTCTTCATCACGGTCCCGGCCAAAGCTCCCAGCCTCTCGGCGTGGATCGGGATCGGTCGATCACCAGAACCGACCCGGACAATCGTCCCGTCGTCGGTCAACTCGTCAACCAGTTCCTCGTAACGTCGACTCCCGACACCGGCGCGCCACAAGGCGGCCAGCGGGGTTTCAGGAATGTCGTCCAGCGTGGAAACCAGCCCCGAGAGACGGGCTCGCTCGTCGTCCTGGTCCAGTGCCGCCCCGGCGAGTTGAAGATCCCGGATTCGCTTGCCGACCGGCAGCCAGGGATCCAGCACGCGTCCGCCGGCAACGGTCAGGGCGGGCGAAACGCGGCGGAGGATGAACCGTTGAGCGTGTGCAGCCACGATGTCCTCGGCCAGCCGCAGCTCGGCGTACCCCTGCTCGCCCGGCTTCAACTGTCGTCCCTTGAGCATCACGCGGGCGGGAACCTCGCGGGTGCCAATGTGCAGGTTCAGTTCCATCCGGTCCTTCAATTGCAACGGCGAACTCGAGAGCAGCTTCAGGTCGACCAGCAGCCGCCGGGTCGGTTGCATCAGTCCGGCGGTAGCCAGTTCGACGCCTCGGGCCACCTCGTCGTATTTCACACCTGCCAGGTTGATCGCCGTACGTTGCCGAACGCCGGCGTCGTCGGAATCGGCACCGTGGTTCTGCACGCTGCGGACCCGCACCTCGCGGCCCTCGGGCCACAATTCCAGCGTGTCCCCGGCACTCACCTGGCCGCTGATCACGCTGCCGGTGACAATCGTGCCGTGACCCGGAAGCGAGATGGCCCGATCAACCGGCATCCGGAATACCGGCTCACTCTCTGGCAGCTTCACCCCGCGGGCGGCCTCGAGCAACGTCTCCTTGAGTGTCTCGATCCCCTCGCCGGTTTCCGAGGAGACCGGCACCAGCGGAGCTCCCTCCAGGAACGTGCCAGCCACTGTCTCCTCGATCTCGGCCTCCACCAGTTCCACGAAATCCGGTTCGACCAGGTCGGTCTTGGTGATCGCCACCACGCCGGTGCCGATCCCCAGCAGATCCATGATCTCCAGGTGCTCCCGGGTCTGGGGCATCACACCGTCGTCGGCTGCGATCACCAGCAACGCCACGTTCACCCCGGTGGCACCTGCCACCATGTTCTTGACGAATTTCTCGTGACCGGGGACGTCGATCAGCCCGAACTGAAACCCGTCGGCTTCCCAGTGGGCAAAACCCAGGTCGATCGAAATACCCCGGGCCTTCTCCTCCGGCAACCGGTCCGTATCGACACCGGTCAATCGCCCGACGAGTCGGGTCTTGCCGTGATCGATATGCCCGGCGGTGCCGATCAGGATGTGTTTGACCGACGTGACCGGATCAACCGAATCGGTGAGGGTGGGATCGCTGGCGGACATGGCGTGGGCCAGCCAGAATGAGAAAACATGCGGGGTTGGTCCCTCGATTCTTGAAGATGGACAAACTCGCCGCAAGAGCCGAGCAGGAGAGGTCGATGAGCAGTCGGGCAGAAACCGAGTACAGGTACGAGAAACTGACGTGGCCGGAGATCAATGACGCGGTCGCCGAGCGGCAGGTCTGCATCCTGCCCTGCGGTGCCGTGGAACAACACGGGCACCACCTGCCGCTGGATGTCGACCTGGTTTGCCCCGGTGGCGTCGCCCGCGGCTGTGGCGAAGCGATGCCCGAGAAGGTGCTCGTGCTGCCGACGATCGCCTACGGCTACACCGGCCACGTGATGGACTTTCCGGGCACGATCAACACCAACTACGAGACGTTCATTCGCCAGGTCACCGACGTCACCCGATCACTGGCCTACCACGGCTTCAAGAAGATCATCCTGCTCAACGGCCACGGCTCGAACATGCCCAATCTCGACCTGGCCGCCCGTCGGACCAACCTCGAGACCGACGCCGAGTGCATCCTGATGGCGTGGTGGAACCTGCTGACCGTCGACAAGGACTTCCTGCCGGGATGGCGGGAAAGCAAGTTCCCCGGCGGGTGCTCGCACGCGGGCGAACTCGAAACCTCCCTGTACCTGTACCTGGCCGAGGACGACGTCCGGAAGGACAAGATCAAGAGCGGCACGATCAAGATGAACGACGAGGAGAACGACTTCAACTGGGTCGACCTGTTCGCCGCCGGCCCCGGATCCCTGATCTCCTGGACCAGCAGTTACTCCGAAACCGGTGTGCTGGGCGATGCCGAAAAAGGAACGGTCGAAAAGGGCCAGGCGGCCTGGGAAGAGGCCGTCAAGCAACTGTGCCGGTTCGTGGATTACTTCCGTGACCGTCCCAGGGACACCAGGCACCGCGAACAGAAACCCGAACCGTCGATGCCGATCCCCTGGAACCAACGTCACGAGATCGACTGAGTCCCTTCCATGCCCAACGTTCACGTCTCACTGGCTCACCGCAGTTACGACATCGCGATCGGCCACGGACTGTTGTCCGAGACTTCGGCGCGATGCCTGGAGTGGTGCGAGCTCGATTCACCCGGGTCGGCACTGATCGTCACCGACGCCAACCTGTCCGATTCACACGCCGCGACGGTTGCCACGGGATTCGAAGCCGACGGCTGGCTGGTGAATCGACACGTGCTCGAACCGGGGGAACCGTCCAAGTCGCTCGCAGCGGCCGAATCAATGTTCGACTCACTGGTCGCTCTGCCGGCCGACCGCGGCACGCTGGTGGTCGCCGTCGGAGGCGGCGTGGTGGGTGACGCGGCGGGATTCGTCGCAGCCACCTACGCCCGGGGCATCCGCTTCGTCCAGGTTCCCACCACGCTGCTGGCCCAGGTCGACAGTTCCGTCGGCGGCAAGGTCGCCGTCAATCATCCCCGGGCCAAGAACCTGATCGGGGCCTTCCACCAGCCGGCCGGTGTGCTGATCGACACCGCCACCCTGGAAACGTTGCCCGAGCGGGACTACCGCAGCGGGTTGGCCGAGGTGATCAAGTACGGAGTGATCCTGGACGCGGAATTCTTCGACTACCTGGAACAGCACGTCGAGGGGCTTGACGGCCGGGACCGCGAGGTGCTGGCCCACGTCATTGCCCGCAGCTGCGAGTTGAAGGCCGAGGTGGTCGAACAGGACGAGCGGGAAACCACCGGCGTGCGAGCCGTCCTCAACTACGGACACACGTTCGCCCACGCCTACGAGGCCCTGGCCGGATACGGCGAACTGCTGCACGGCGAGGCAGTGGCTATCGGGATGATCCAGGCCAGCCGGCTTGCCGAACGACTCGGCCGGATCGATTCGGCCACAACCGATCGCCAGGTCCGGTTGCTCGAGCAACTCGGGCTGCCCGTGTCCCCCCCGACCGAACACGACACCGGGGACATCCTGGCCCGGATGCGGCTCGACAAGAAAACCACCGGTGGGCGGCTGAGATTCGTGCTGCCCAGTCGCATGGGCCATGTCGAGCTTGTCGACGACGTGCCCGAGGAACTGGTGCGACAACTGACCTGACCAGAACCTGTCGTGATCAGGATTCCCGGTCTTCCTCGGTCGCCTCAATCGGACGGGTCAGCTCGCGGTCGTTGGCCAGCACCGGGATCGTGCAGTTGACCAGCAACCAGGTCAACGCGCAGGCGACGTAGGCTGAGCACGCCACCCAGAAGACAACCCGCCAGCCATGCTCGTCAGAGATGTACCCGTAGACAGCCGGGATCCCCATGATGATGGCGCTGGCCACCGAGTTGTTGAAGGCAAACACCGACGCGGTGGCCCGGCCGCCGATGTCGGTGATCGTTCCCCATCGCGTCGTCAGGCTGATGTCGGCGAACAACTTGACGACGAACAGCATGCCACAGAAGACATAGGGATCGTCATAGAAGAAGACGATGCCGGTGGCCAGCGTGATCGCGGCCAGGAACTTGCCGGCGAAGCCGACCAGGCTGCGAACCCAGCGGCGGCTGCCGGTTCGGCGGATCAGCCAGTCGTTGAGATACCCACCGATGATTCCCCCGGTGACCCCACCCAGAAGCGGCAGGGCGGAGTAGATGCCCATCTCCTTGTACTTCAGCTGGTACTCGGCAACCAGGAACAGAGGGATCCAGTGCGAGTAGATGTGGTCGGCGATCGAACTGAAAGTCGTCGAGGCGTTGACCGCGATCAGGTTGAGGATTGAACGACCGTCCATCTGGCGAACCAGTTCGCCGATCTTCAGCGGCTTTTCTTGCTCCTGCTGCGAATCACCGGCGACCAGGTCGGCCTCGGCGGCGTTCGCCCACGGGTGCTCGGCCGGAGAATTGCGGAACAGGGCCAGGAAGGCCAAACCGTGAGTGATGCCGACACCAGCCAGGATGTACAGTGCCAGTTGCCACTTGAGTCCCATGATCCCGATCATCACCGTCATCAGCAGCAGGTTGGCTGACAGGCCGCCCAACCGACCGGCAGCCACGCCGATCCAGCCCTGGGCGGTGGTCCGGACACTCAGGGGAATCCACGATCGGGTCAGGCGGCCCACCAGGGAAAACACGCCGGCCTGTCCGGCTCCCAGCAGGGCCCGGGCGGCATACAAGATCTTGACATTGGGTGCCCAGGCATGCATCGCCAGGGACACCGACCACAACAGGATCAGCCCGCCCAGCAACCAGTGCACGCCGGCCACGTCTCCCCACAACCCGGTCGGAAACTGTACTCCGAAATAGGTCGCCCCAAACACGGCATCCATGTATCCGAGTTCAGTGTTGCTGACATCCAGTTCCTCTTTCAGAAACGGCTTGATCAGCGCAAACGAATAGCGATGCAGGTACAGCATCCAGCTGGTGCCAAAACCCAGCACGAACACCATGTAACGGACACGAGTCGGGCGTTCAGCAATGCTCGCCATGTCGCTACTCGCCTGACGGGTCGTCGGGTGAACCATCCGACAGATCCCCACCCGGTGCCAGTCGTGACTCCAGAGATTCGGTGCAATCGACCATGAACCAGCACACTGCGCTGATCATGTACATCGCCGCGACGGTCACAAACAACGGATTGTAATCGGTCACCGAGTTGGTGATTCCATCAACGACAACCTGGGTCGTGTTCCAGTCCAGGATCGCGCCGAACAGCACAGGCGAAATCAGTCCTCCGATCGACCCCGACGTATTGATCACGCCGAAGACCGTGGCCGAGTAACGCCCGCCGATATCGGTGCACGTGCCCCAGACGGTCGGTTGACTCCAGTCGGTGAAGAACTTGACGGCGAACAGCGACCAGGCGGCGGCCACGCCGTCGTCCTGAGAGATCGCCACGAACATCAATCCACAGGCGATGAACTTGCCGGTGAACCCCACCAGGCTGCGGCCCCAGCGACGGCTCCCGGTCTTCTGGATCATCAGGTCATTGATGTATCCGCCCAGGATCCCGCCAATCGCCCCTCCCCACAGCGGCAGGCTGATCAGAAGTCCCGCCTTGGTGACCTCGAACCCCTTGGCATTCAAGAAGTAGTCGCCCATGAACAGCACATAGACCGCATCGGCCCCGGCACTCATGATCTGCTGGATCACGAAGAACAGCATGCTGCGGTTTCGCACGGCCGTTCTCAGTGGCAAAACGGGTGGAGCCGACGGATCCGGCGGCGGCGACCCCTCGGCAATCAGCGCCCGTTCGGCTTCGTTGACCCGAGAATCGACTTCCGGAGAATTGCGGAAGAGCAGCAGGAAGACCACGCCGAACACGACCCCCAACACTCCCATCACCACCAGGGCCCACTGCCACTCCATCTCGAAGTAACCGATCAGGATCGTGCCCAGCAGGATCGACGACATCGCTCCGCCGCTGCGACCGAAGAAGGTCGCCACCCAGCCCTGGACGATCGTTCTCGTCTTCAGCGGAAACCAGGTGGCAGTGACATTGGAAAGTGCCGGATAGGTGCCCGCCTGAGCGGCACCAAACGCCAACCGCACGGCGACCAGCCCGGTCCGACCACCCGACACCCCATACAGCGGAACCAGCAACGACCACACAACGATGATCAGGCCCAGGAAAAAGTGAGGACCAATCCAGTCACAAAGGATTCCGCTGGGAATCTGTCCCAGGCCGTATGTCGGTGTGAAGAAACTGTAGATCCCTCCGAGTTCGGTCTTGGACAGGCCGTAATCCTGTTCGAGATACGGAGCGATCACGTTCCAGGTGTAACGGTGCAGGTAAAGGAACCAGGAGGCGCCACACGCCAGTGCGAACATCAACCATCGCACGCGGGTTGGCCGCTCGCCAACAGCTTCCGGAGGAAGCTCGGGGGCATTCCCTGTGGAAGAACTCGACATCAACACACGCACCCGACGAAAGAACGAAGCGGCCGCACTGTCGTTCTTTGCCCTCCGGAATGCAAGCCTCTCACCAGCGCTCGACCGGGCCGTTGGGCACCTTGATCAGCGCCGTCGCGATTTCGCCCTGGCGAGTCCCGTGCCGACGGCGAATCTGTTCAATGATCTCGTCGAATTCTCCGAACGATTCGAACCGCCGCAGGCGATCCTCCAGGTCCTCGGGAATCCCCAATCTCACCCCGTACCATGCCGCGAACTTGCGGAACAGCACGCAGCTGTATTCTTCGTGCTGCTCGACCATCAGCTCAAAGTGACGGACCAGGAACGCGACCTGCTCGTCGACGCTCGGCTCCCACGACGGATCTTCACCTTCCAGTGCGCGTGCGAGACGAACAAACAGCCACGGGTCAAGCATCGCCCCGCGGCCGATGGCCACCGCGTGGCAACCCGTCGAGCGTCTCATGCGGAAGGCATCCTCGACGGTTCGCACGTCCCCGTTGCCGACAACCGGAATCTGTTCCACAGCCTCGACGGTCCGGCGAATCCCCTCGTGATCCACCTCGCCGGTGAATCCCTGCGAACGAGTGCG
>MDTE01091904.1_pt1 | contig 27743 bp, 12 predicted proteins | sample 811231 | NCBI WGS metagenome assembly MDTE01 (sample SAMN05326651, study PRJNA326480) | marine metagenome | isolation source: seawater | place: Indian Ocean: Red Sea | collected 2010 | reverse complement strand
TGAGAAGTTTTATCAATTGGTTTTGATGGACCAAGATATTGCAAGTGGTTGGTATTGTACCGAAGACGGTCAAACCACCAGTGTTGCACATTGGATGGAAGAAGATGACTTCCGAAACAATGGTGGTGTTATGAATCACGAAACACTGGAAACGATTGTAAAGCGTAAGAAACCATTTACTGTGGACTATGCAGGATTTGGTTGGTTGCTGATCAAGAATGGTGTGTTTGAGCACGAAGACATTAAGTATCCTTGGTTTGCACCGAAGATGCAGATCTTTGAATCTGGTGAAGTACAAGATATGTGTGGAGAGGATGTATCATTCTGTCTGGACGCAAAGGAAGCAGGATTTGAGATTTGGTGTGATCCTCGCGTCAGAGTTGGTCACGAAAAGACTCGCGTGATCTGATATGTCACAGGAGTTTTATACAATTCTCCATAGGGGTCAAGTACTTGCAGAAGGCTTGACCGAAGACGAATACTTTGATAAACTACTAGACCTAGCAGAGGACTTCTACTCTACTGGGTCTCCGAACCCCTCGGAACTTGATACTCAAATTACTACAGGTGATTAACTTATGGCACGCTCTAAAGTCGGGCTCTCTGGCGAAAAATTCGTAGAATCCAAACCGAAGAAGACTCGTCAAGGATCCGGAAAAAACACGAAGTACGCCGCTTCTTCTCGCAATAATGCTAAAAAAGCATATCGTGGACAAGGTAGAAAATGAACACAAGGAGGGGCATTGACCCCTCTTTTTTAATAAATACCTAAAAACAAACTGGTTAGATGAAAACATATAAACAATTCTGTACTGAAGCAAATACTGCACTTACAGAAAATGCTGCTACTGCTGGTACTCTTACCAAACCACGTACTGGTAATGCACTGACCAGATTAAGAACTAGTGTTGGACAAGCACTTTCTCCTGTTACTCGCCCTGTTACTCAGTTAAGAGATAGAATTGGACAGGCGATCTCTCCTGTTACTCGTCCTGTTAATAGGGTTATGAATAGAGTTCAACCTTTTAGAAACTTCTATCGTGCTCAGAATGTTGGAGTTGCTCTTGATAAAAATCAGTCACCTGTTGATAGGATAGGAGGAGCGGTTGGTGTAGCATTACCTATGGCAGGACCGATTGGTGCTGCTATTGTGAATCAAGGACAGTCAGGTTCTGCGGTTGATACACTTGCTCAAAACATACCTGGAATGAAAGCAGATCCAAAAACTGATGTTGGTAAAAAACTTGGCGATAAGATTGGTCAAGGAGTTAATTACCTCGGAAATCAAGTAAAAAGATATAGTGATTGGGCACGAAAGAATAACGTAAGATCAGGATATTGATTGATAGGGATAGCAACCCCTTTAAAAGTTCTGATTTCAGTGTAAATCAGGAGCTACAATGGGCAATTCACCTGTCGATAGAGACACTAACTACATGAGAGAAATGTGGGGTACCACAAGACTCGTTACTGACTACCACCAAAGTGAAAAAATGAACGATTTTCTTGACAACTTAGGCAATCACCAGCACCAAAAGATGCTTCGTGAGATTGCTAACGATGATCTAACACCTAAAAAGCACGATTTGAAGACTCAGAACGAACTTCATGAGAAAATTCGTGATGATAACGGTACAGATACAACATATGGTCAGATTTCTGGGTAGAAGGTATAAATAAATTCAGAAAAATCTACCGTTTCAATGCCTAGCAAGAGGGTTTCAAGAGCATTTAAGGATATTAGTTTCTCATTTGATCCACATCCTGTGACGAAAGACCTTCCTGTCTTGATAAATGAGCGTGCTATTGTGCGCTCAGTTCGTAATTTGGTTGAAACAATACCAACAGAACGCTTTTTTAACTCTGATTTAGGGTCTGATGTTCGTAGAAGTCTCTTTGACTTCGTTGATGTTGGTACTGCGCGTATTGTTCAGGACCAAATTACCGATACAATTCAATTTTATGAGGATAGAGTTGAAAATATAGAAGTTCAAGTCGATCCAAGACCTGATGATAACAGTTTTGATGTCAATGTATTCTTTGACATTGTAGGTCAAGATTTTCCACCTCAAGCATTTTCATTCATATTAGAGGCAACACGATAAGATATGCCTTTTACACAGTTTACCAACCTAGATTTCGATCAAATTAAGATCCAGATCAAAGATTATCTCCGTGCAAATTCAAATTTCACGGATTTTGACTTTGAAGGATCTAATTTTTCGGTACTGATCGATACTCTTGCGTACAATACTTACATTAGTGCGTTTAATGCGAACCTAGTTGTCAATGAATCCTTCCTGGATGGTGCAACAGTTCGTGAAAATGTGGTTTCACTGGCAAGAAACATTGGTTATATACCTCGCTCTAAAAGCGCCGCTAAGGCACACGTTACATTCAGTGTACCTACCACTACCAGTAGTGATTTTATCACGCTTGAAGCGGGTTTAGTGTGCCTTGGAAGGCAAGATAACACGTCATATCGCTTCTCTACCCCACAAGATATCACTGCTTCTGTCGTAAACGGAGTAGCGCAGTTTGGAACTGCAGATAAACCCATTGAAATCTGTCAAGGTTCATATTTGACAAGACAATTCTTAGTCAATACCTCTGTTGATCAAAGATTTATCCTTGATAATCCAAATATTGATACATCCACAATCACTGTTTTCGTAAAAGGTATCAATGATACTGGTTTAGGCATAGAATATAAGAAAGTTGACAATATTTTAAACATTGATAAGACATCTGAGATCTTCTTACTGCAAGAAGTGCAAGATGAGCACTATGAACTCCTGTTTGGTGACGGATATTTCGGAAAAGAAGTAGAAAATAACGCAGTTATCACTGTAAGGTACATTGTTACCGATGGTGAGAGTGGAAATGGTCCTTCAGTCTTTGATTTTCAAGGAAATTTCGTAGATCAGTCCAATGTTAGGGTCATTCCTACTGCATCTGTCCCCGTAACCACCATTCAAAAGGCGCAAAACGGCGGCGAAATTGAAAATGTGTCCTCTATCAAGTATTTTGCTCCAAGACTCTACTCAGCACAATACAGAGCGGTTACATCAAGGGATTATGAGGCGATTATTCAGTCAATTTACCCAAATACAGACTCTGTTGCAGTAGTTGGTGGCGAAGAATTGACTCCACCGCAGTTTGGAACAGTTCAAATCAGTATAAAACCAAAAAATGGTACTTATGTCTCCGATTTTGACAAACGGAACATACTCAATAAGTTAAAACAGTACTCAATTGCTGGTATTAACCAAAAAATCATTGATCTTAAGGTGCTTTATGTTGAACTTGAGTCAAATGTTTACTACAACTCGGCACAAGTCTCTAATGTTGACGATTTGAGAACAAATATTATTGATAGTTTGACAAAATACTCCAAAGATATTGATATGAACCGCTTTGGAGGTCGTTTTAAGTATAGTAAGATACTTCAATTGATTGATCGTGTTGATAATGCAATCACTTCTAATATCACTAAGGTAAAAATTAGAAGAGATATGAAGGCATTGATTGGTCAATTTGCACAATATGAGATTTGCTTTGGTAATAGGTTTAATGTAAAACCAAATGGACTCAATATCAAGTCTACTGGATTTAAAATCTCTGGTGAAAGTTCAGTTGTATATTTCACAGATGTTCCAAATGCAGACTTGATGAAAGGAGTTATTTCCGTAGTCAAAGTCAATTCTAACGGTGAAAGAGTCATTGTTGCAAGAGATGCAGGTATTGTTGATTATATGAAGGGAGAAGTCATTCTCAACACTCTAAACATCGTAGAAACTGAGAAACCAAATAACATTATTGAGATTCAAGCATTCCCAGAATCTAACGATGTTGTTGGTCTAAAAGATCTATATCTTTCTTTTAGCATTTCAAATAGCGAGATAAATATGATTAAAGATGTTATTGCTTCTGGCGAAGACATTTCTGGGGTATCTTTCACAAGAGATTACTATACTTCAAGTTATTCAAACGGAGATCTAGAGAGGAAATAAAATATGTCTCATTTTGAGAAGAGAGTGCAACTCAATAAAATTATTGAGAGCCAACTTCCAGAATTCTTAGTTGCAGACTTTCCGAAAGCTGTTGAATTTTTCAAACAATATTATCTGTCTCTGGAACACCAGGGTGGAAATGTTGACCTTATTGATAATCTTGATCGTTATATCAAGTTAGATAATCTTATTCCTGAGGTTGTCGTAGGCAAAGTATCTCTCACATCAGCAGTATCTAAATCTGATACTGTTATTAATGTATCATCAACTGTTGGATTCCCAGATGAGTATGGTCTATTACAAATTGGTGATGAAATTGTAACGTATACGGATAAAACTGCAACTTCATTTACTGGTTGTGTTCGTGGTTTTAGTGGAATCACTGGATATGATGTTGGTATCTCCAGTGTTTTTAGTAACGTCAATAAGCAAAATATTACGTTTAGAGATTCTGCCGCGGCCAATCATGATCAGACGGTAGTTGTCAAAAACCTTAGTGTCTTATTTTTACAGGAATTCTATAAAAAGTTAAAGAAAACTTTTACTCCTGGTCTTGAGGAATATGATTTTGTTTCTGATTTGAATGTTGGAAACTTCATCAAACATGCAAGAAATTTTTATCAGTCTAAAGGTATTGCAGAATCAATCAAGATTCTGTTTAAGGTCTTATATGGTGCTGAAGCCACTGTAATTGATCTTGAAAATAGACTTATCAAACCTTCTTCTGCAGAATACATTAGAAGAGAGATTGTTGTAGCAGAAAATATATCTGGCAATCCATTTAAACTGGAAGGTCAAACAATATTTAAATCAAATGATCTCAATACAAATGCATCTGTATCCGATGTTGAGATCTTTACCAGAAATCAAAAAACATTCTACAAACTTGGACTATTTGTTGGATATAACGATAAAGATTTAATTGAAGGTATTTTTAGAATTCCTGGAGCATCAAGATCTTTAGAACCAGTCAATGTAAATGATACTGTAATTAGTGTTGACTCCACAATTGGATTTGGTCAAACAGGAACAATAATTTCTGGTAATAACAGAATTGACTATACCTCAAAGAGCATCAATCAGTTTTACGGATGTACTGGAGTTACATCTAAGATTGAACTGAATGATCTTGTCAGAGAAGATGAAACTATTTTTGGATATGAAGATGGTGATACTGAAAATAGATGCGATATGCGTATCACAGGTGTTCTCTCTAAGTTCACTGCATTAGAAGATATTCCTCTTATGGAAGAGGATGAACTTATTACTGTCAGAAATGTTGGTGAGGTTATTTTCAATCCTCCCACCGATAAGACTCAATTACAAACATTTGCAAATTCTTGGATTTACAATACTAGTACAAGATTTGAAGTTGATTCTATTGCAGGTTCTGTATTTACATTAAAATCAGATATTGATAAGTCAAGTCTAAAGGAAGGTGATTTTGTAGAGGTTCTTATTGGTGATAGTCAACAAGTTGTTGTTCCTGATCCAACTTCTTCTAACTCCTCTTTTGCTCAAGTCTCCAACATAAATGCGATTACTAAAGAGGTAACACTTTCCAATACTGGAACGTTTGTTGCAGACCCAACTAGAGATTATAGTATTAGAAGAAAACTTGTCAAATCAAAGAGTTCTGGAGTCGTCATATCTTTTGGTAATGATGTTTTCATTGCTAATGCATTGAACGTCTATACAGATGATAGTCGAGAGTTTGGTTATGTTGCTTCAAACTCATTACCTGGATACACTATTCCAAGTAATATTGTAGAGTCTTCAATACCAGATGGAACTGTTTCCAATTTAGGAGACTTTAGTTCATACTTTAAGAGTTATGGTTCTATCAAATTCTCTGGACCAGTTGATTTTAGAGATGGTGATGAGATCAAATATACTGCTACAAATCAATTATCTGGATTAGTCTCTGGCGAATATTACTTTGTAAAACTAATTGCACAAAATGAAATCAGAGTTTATTCATCTAAGTCAACACTGGGTGGAAATGAATTTGTAAGAATTGGACCAAACAATAATCCTGGCGTTCATAATTTTACATTAAGGCGTCACGAAAATAGAGAACTTTCTGGAAATAAAGTTTTGAGAAAGTTTCCACTTTCCCAAAACAATATCAAAGTTGAAAGTGAAGAGAGAGGATATGGCAACGTTGGTATATTAGTTGACGGTGTAGAAATCTCTGGTCCAGCATCTAGAGATAAAATCTACTACGGTCCTATTGAAGAATTTGAAGTTCTCAATGGTGGAAGAGGATATGATGTAATTGATCCACCTGAAATTACAATTTCTACTGGAGCAGGTTTAACAGCATATGTTGAACCAGTTATTGAGGGAAGTGTAAAAGAAGTTTTTGTTGACCCTCAAGATTTTGATTTCCAAGAATTCTTATCAGTTTCTTTGACTGGTGGAAATGGATCTGGTTGTTTACTTGAACCTGTTGTTGGACAAAGATTTAGAGAAATAAGTTTTGATAGTCGCAATCTAACTCTTGGTGGTGGTATTGATATTGGTAATGAGACAATCACATTTACCAAGCAACATAATCTTGCTGATGGGCAACATATCATTTACAATCATAATGGAAATGATCCAATCTCAACTGGAGATGCTTATGATCCAAACAACTTAGTAACTGGTAGTCTTGCTATTGGTGATGAATATGTTGCAAGAGTTGTAAACACTAGCACCATTAGATTATTCAGAAATGATATTGATGCATTTTCTGGTGTAACAGGAATTAATACTATTGGATTATCAACAGCAACAACTGCTGCTGGAATTCACAAGTTCAGAACTTTACCTCAGAACAATTTAAGAGCAATCAAAGTATTGAATGGTGGTTCTGGATATACTCACAGAAAACTTAGAGTCAAATCATCTGGTATCTCTACTGAGTATAATACAATTTATTTTGATAACCACGGATTTAAAACTGGAGAAGTTGTAACTTATCAAACAACTGGAACTGAAGTAGTTGGTCTTTCCACACTTAACAGATATTCTATCCAGAAACTTACCTCAAATAGTTTTAGAGTTATCAATGTAGGTGTTGCTGGTACATTTACGTCAGATTTGAATAGAGGAAAATATGTCAAGTTTGATTCTACTGGAAGTGGGTATCAAATATTCCAATACCCAGAAATTAGAGTAGATGCCAACGTTTCATTTGGTGGAACCACTGGAACATTCTCATTTACTCCTGTAGTTACTGGTGAAATTATTGATGCATATTTGTATGAGTCTGGAACTGGATATGGATCAACCACACTCAATTTACACAAAAAACCACTGATTAATATCAGTAAGGGTAAAAATGCTCAAGTTAATCCAATCATTTCAAACGGAAGAATTGTAGATATTCAAGTTTTGAACAAGGGTTCCAATTATAAGTCTACTCCAGATTTAACAATTGAGGATCCTTCTGGAGGAACTGGAGCGATCTTAAGACCTGTTATGGTCGATGATAGATTGGATGATGTTGTTGTAATTAATAGTGGTATTGGTTATAGCTCTGCCTCTACTTCTATATTTGTAGATCCTAGAGGATCTGGTGCATTATTTGATACTAGAGTTAGAGTTCTCAACGTAAATGATGCATATAGATTTGGAAAAATATCTGCAAACAATTCAACTAAGATTTACTCAAATCTTTATAAGAATGACGAAGAAAATTCCTTAGTATATGGAATTTATGGGTATTCTGAGGATCTTGCATCAAACTTTGAACCTTTGAATGGTGCTCACTCACCAATCATTGGATGGGCATATGATGGAAATCCAATCTATGGACCTTTTGGATATACATCTTCAGAAAATATTCAATCTGGTATCAAGAGGCTTGAAACTGGATATGTGTTAAGAACTAGTTCTGTTGTAGATAGACCAAGTTTTGAACCAGGATTCTTTGTTGAAGATTATCAATATGATAATGTTGGTGATTTGGATCATCATAATGGAAGATTCTGTAAAACACCAGACTTCCCCAATGGAGTCTATGCATACTTTGCAGGTGTAACTACTAGTACAGTTTCTACAGACTTTATACCAACTTATCCATACTTTGTTGGTAATAAGTTCAAGTCTAAAGTTATAAAGGAAAATTTAGTTTTAGATCATTCATTTGACTTCAATAACGAAGAACTTGTCAGAAATACTTTCCCATATAAAGTCAACGATCCTTATGCGGATTATGATTTCATCAATGAATCATATGAAGATTTTGAACAGTCTACTGTTGTTGAATCAGTTCTAAAGGGTGATGTACCAGAGATTAAAGTAATTGATGGTGGAACGGGATATTCTATTGGTGATAGAGTCAACTTTGATTTGGAAGATATTATAGGTTCAACCAATGTAAGAGGAGAAGTTTCAGAACTTAAGGGGGTAGGAATTACCTCTATTTCAACTACTCTGGATTCAAATTCAGGTTGTGTATTTGTTTGGGATAGTGATGATCAAGTATCTGCTTATCAGTTGAAAGGATTTGATTTCAATAATAATGATACTGTTCTTGTCAGTGGTCTTTCAACTTCAGTTACATATCTCGCTGGTTCTAAGAAAATTGGATTTAGCACTGAAACTGTAGGATTAGCAGGAACAATGACAAGTTACTCCAGTTTGCCTGGAGGAAAGACTGAAGATATATTTGTATCAAGATTGTTCAACACAGTATCAATTGGTAACTCAATAACAATTGTCTCTTCTTCTGGAAATGAAGTTGTAACTGTATTGAACAACTTCTCTAACGGTGTTCTTAGAGTTAAGAGATATGGTTCAACAGGTGCAGCACATTCGTTCGGTAGTGATTTAAATCTTACTGCAGATAGAGTTAAATTACCAGTTAAAACTGGTAGATTCACTTCTCAGAGAGATAATTTAGTTTACTTCAATGCAGCAGAATCTGTTGGTATTGGAACAACTATTGGTGCTGCTATCAATAAGGTAGTTCAAGTTGGTGTTACCACGGAATTGGTTTCCATTCCTTGCAGATCCATATATCTTCCAAACCACCCCTTCAAGACTGGTCAGAGACTTACTTTTACAAAAACAACAACTCCAGGTGTAAATTCTCTGATTGTTGGTAATGATAATTTAAATACAGCAACTTTCTTCATACCAAATCAAACTACATTATCATCAGATGTATATGTAATTAATAAGGGTACTGATTTTATTGGACTGACAACACAAGTTGGTCTGACAACATCAACAGAAGGTTTATTCTTCTACAGTGATGGATCTGATAATGCAGAGTATCTTCTTAAGACTAATAAGGATCAACTTATTGGTAATGTTGATAGAATTACAACAGTTGTCGGCACTTCTGCAACACATGGTCTTCAAAAGGGTGATACTGTCAGATTGAGTGTTGTACCAAATACTGTCGTTGGTTTTGGAACAACAGCAGCAGTAAAACTTAAGTTGAATTTAGATGAGAAGAAGATACTTGTAAACACTATAGGAATCAATTCAACGTCTATCAGTCTCTCTGACGGTTCATTTACATATATTGAGCACGGGTACAATACTGGTGATAAAGTCTTCTACGAGAGCACAGAGGTTGCTTCTGGACTGAGCACGGGTTCTTACTACGTTGTAAAAGATACTAGGGATAAATTTAGATTATCTGAAACTCTTTATGAGACGAGACCAGATTCTGAGAAAACTGTACGTATGACCACCACTGGTGGTGTAAATCACAATATCTCAGCAATCAATCCAAAAATTGATGTTGTAAGGAATGGTGATTTAACATTCAATCTACAAGATCCATCATTACTTGGATATGAATTAAAAATCTATAGAGAAAGAGAATTTGTTAATGAATATAATAGTTCCTTAGATAGTAGAGACTTCAATGTGGTTGGAGTTGGTAGTGTAGGAATTGGATCCCTTTCTAATGCTACACTCACAGTAAAACACTCCCCTAGTATACCAACTAAACTGTATTATGGATTATCAAAGGGTGGATATATTAGCACAGCAGATACTGAAGTATTAAATCATTCAGAAATCAACTATATTGATAGTGAATACAATGGTGTTTATGAAGTATTTGGATTATCAACGACAGCAACATCACAATTCAGTATTTCTCCAAAAATTTATCCTGATGTTTTGGAGTACAATGATGAGCAATGCGATGAAATCAATTACTTTACAAGGTCCTCAACCGCACTGAATGGTAGTATTTCTCAAGTTAGAGTTTTATCTAAAGGATTTAACTTTGAAAGACTTCCTAAGTTTAAGGATGTAACATCTACAAATGGCATCAATGCAAATATCATAGGTGTATCAACTTCCATCGGTAGAATCAAAACTACTAGATTTAGAGATATTGGTTATGACTATGCATCAGATAGAACTCTGAGACCTGAAGCATTTGTTCCGCCTATTGTAAGTATTGACAACTTAGATGTAATCAAAAATATTAATATTGAATTTGGTGGTGAAAGATATTTGAGTGATCCAGATCTTTTACTCTGGAATGATACCACAAAGAAAGTTGTAGACTCAACTACACTAATTGCACGCGCACCAAATGGTTCTATTTCTGAAATAGAACAGATTGCACCTATTCCTGGATTACAATCAGAACCTCATAAAATAATTGCTATCAACAACTCAAATGGTGTTGGTATTGTCTCTATGGTCAGTGGACCTACAGGAATCGCTACTTGTGTCCTTAAAACTCCTATACTTGGATATACGTCACCACAGTTTGCGGTGAATGATAGAATCTTTGTTGAGGGAATTGAAATGGCATCCCCAGACGGATCTGGATTCAATTCTCAAGATTATGACTATCAGATGTTTAAGGTCATTCAATATGCTAATACTAGTCCAGCATCTTTGACTTTCCAACTTGTAGATGATGCTGGAGTTGGTCTTACTACAAATGCTGGTATTGCAAAGACTTTCCAATCTGGATATGCTACTTTAATCAACGAATCAAATTATCCTAGAATTACTATTGAGCAAGAGAGAGGTTCTTTTGTTGAAAATGAAAGATTATATGTAGATTCTGGACAAGGGTATGCAAAACAAGATCTATTTGTTGCTCTTGTAAGAGATGATTATATTAAGGTAAGAGGTAGAGCAAATCTCTTCAAGGGTGATAGAATTAAAGGATTTATTAGTGGAACAATCGCGGATGTAACCTCTATAGACAAAAAGAGAGGTAAGTTTGAAATTGAGTATTCCTCTAAGAATGATATTGGTTGGAATGATGATGTTGGTAAGATCAGTCAAGATTATCAAGTAACACCAAACAATGACTATTATCAGAATCTTTCTTATTCAATCAAGAGTCCAATAACTTGGGATGAACTTTCAACTCCTGTTAATAGTATTGTTCACCCAGCAGGTCTCAAGAACTTTGCAGATGTTGGAGTATCGTCTGAAGCATCGAGTAGAATTGGACTTGGAGGAACCACAACTGCTATTGTGATTCTTGATGTTGTTAATGAAAGAAGAGTTGATATTGTCAATTACTTTGATAACACTCTTGATGATAATCCACGAGTAAGTTCTATTACTGGACTGACACAATCTAATGCTTTACAAATTCAAAATAGAAAATTAACAGATTTCATTGAGTGTAGAACAAATAGGGTATTAATTCATGATGATATTAGTGAGCAGTTCTCCAGTAGAGGATTTAAAGATACCTTCTTAGAAATTGAAGAAATTTCTTTCCTTGATAATCATGTAAGATATCTCATCCAAATTGTTGACCCAGATACTGAAGATACACAGTTAAGTGAACTTGTAGTTCAATCTACAACAAATGATATATTCTTGTTTGAAAAATACACCACATTTACAAAGAATAGACTTGGTAGTTTTGAAGCAGAAATTCAGGATGGTGATAGAAAAGTTCTGAAGTTTATTCCTGCTGATGCATTTGACACTGATTATGATATCAAAGTTCTGAAGAAAACATATCTGTATCAAGGATTGCCAGCTGGAAGTTCTGGAGTCGGCACTGAGAGTTTTGGATCCGTTGATTTAGTTTCATCTTTTGTTGGAATCAACAGTGTAACAACTGGAATTAGTTCTAATACAAAAGTAATTGCACAATTCTCAGATTCTGATTTCAATGGATTGTTTGCAAGTATTGAAATTTCAAATAGATTTACATCTGATACAAATTATATTGAAGCAGCAATTGACTTTGATGGAACAAATACTTATGTAAGTGAATATTACTTTGATGCACAAACACTTTCATACAGTGCATCAAGTGTTGGAATCATTAGTGCGTTCCACGATACTTCAGCAGGTATTGTTTCAATCACTGCATATAACTCTAGTAATGAATTTATTGATGTACGCAGTAATATAGTTGGATTTGCAAATACAGTTGCTGGTATTGGAACTTACAGATTCCTTCTCAATAATCAACCAGGAGGAACAGAGAAGAGTGCAAGATATGAATCTGTCAATGGACTTGGATCTAACGTTGTTAGAGCGGGCACCTTTGATATAAGATCCATTTCTTCTGCTGCTTCTATTGTTCGTGTTTCTGCCGGAACTACATCGGCAATACACCAAGTTGCTATTATGGCAAACTCCAGATCTGGAGATATTGTTGTTGTTCCTGGAACATTCTCTGCAACAAATAATGTTACTGGTCTTGGTACATTTGGTGGTGAACGTGTTGGAAATGAGTTTTATCTGAACTTCTACCCAGACGCTCCTTATAATGTAGAACTTCAATCTTTCAATGAAGTTTTCTACAGAGAGATGGATTTTGATAATCAAGCAAATCCACTTTCATATGGACCAACTAATAAGTTGCTGTTCCTCACAGCATATGATGGATTGAATGGTCTTAGAGCGAATAGAACCAATTTTCCAATCAAACATGATGGCAAACCAATCTATATGAAGGAATTTGATCCTAGTGATACAACCCTGCTCAACTATGCAAGTGGTTTGTTCACAATGCAAGATCATTTCTTCAATACTGGTGAAGAACTTCTATACAATCCAAAATCAACATTTGTTGGTGTTGGACAGACTGCAATGGGTATTGGTGCAACCGCCAACTATGCAGGTGTTGTTACTGATAGACTTCCTGAAAAAGTTTATCCAATTGCAATCACTCCAGATACATTCAAACTGGCAACAACTCCACAATTTGCAAGGGCAGGAATATTTGTAACATTTACTGATGCAGGATTAGGTAATGCTCATGAATTAGAGTTCACTAAGAAACTGAGTAAGAGTGTTATTGCAATTGATGGAATCGTACAACAACCTGTTACCTTTACACCAATCAATCACAGGTTAGATCACAATGGTCATTACTTAACTGGTGGTATAAGTGCAGGAATCTCTACATTCAATATTTCTGGTATTTCTTCGATTCAACCAAGAGATTTACTTTTAGTTGATGATGAATTTATGTCTATTGTTGAGGTTGGATTTAGTACTAACGTTGCTGGTGAAGTTCTTGGACCAATCAGTGGTGTTATTGCTTCTGGTGCTGGTGTTACTTTCCCAACAGTATCTGTTAAGAGAGGTGCAGTCGGAACTGCAGCAACAACTCACTTTGATGGTGCTAATGTTCAAATCTATAGAGGTTCATTTAACATTGTCAAGAATGAACTTCACTTTACTGAGCCACCAAAAGGAAATAATAGAGCAAGAAGAAATGAGAGCAACCTGCCATATGTACAGGCAGCATTCTCTGGAAGAACTTTCTTGAGATCTAATTATGATACCAATATGGTATTTGATGATATTTCCGACGAATTCACTGGAATTGGAAAAACTTTCTCGCTTAAAGTTGGTGGTGCTGATACAACTGGCGTTGACTCAGGAAATGGCATTCTGTTCATTAATGGAGTATTTCAAACACCATCTACTGATAATAATGCTGGTAATACCTATGAATTTACCAAAGATGTTACAGCAGGAATCAGTAGTGTTATCTACACTGGAATCAGTTCTGTTGATGGAACACCTATTGAATCTAAATTTGATATCAACCAAAACCAAATTCCAAGAGGTGGACTTATTGTTTCCTTAGGATCAACTCCAGGTCTTGGATACGCACCTCTTGTTGGTGCAAAAGTTAAGGCAGAGAAGAATTCCACTGGTCAAATTACCAATATCATTGGAATCAATACTATTAGTACCGCAGTTTCTATCAGCACAGCACTTTATAATCAAGTAAGTGGTATTTTGGAGATTGAAACTACAGATTCACATAATATCAGAGGTGGTGATAGAGTTAAGTTAGATAATCTTGAATTTAGTTGTTCTTCAGCACATTCTGGCGTTACGACAACCATCTTCCCAGATTATGATTATCCAGTAGATGTCTTCAATGTTATTTCAGCAACTGAAGTTGCAATCAACGTTGGTCCTAGCACTATTCCCCACGTATATGAAGGTGGTGGAACTGTTGCAAGACACTTTACACAAAACTTTGGTTCTGGTTACAGATCACCAATTTCTATTGGTGTTACCGATCTTGCATATGAGCACAGATTCGTAAGATCTGCAAACAATAGCATTACTGCAAGCACTGGCGGTCCATTTACACCGACCAATGCTAAATTTACTTCACACACTGGAGTTCTTCAATTAACCATTCCCAATCATGGATTAGACACAACTGATACTATTCAAATTGCAACGGATAGTTTAGTATTTACTTGCTCTGATGATGACTTCTTTACTGAGCAACCCTATCCAAGAGCAACTGATCCTGCTGCAGGAGCAACTTTATCTGTTAATGCATTTACCACAAATACAATTAGTGTTGGTGTTGGATCTGCAGGTGGTGGAGGAACTGGTGCTGTTGTTGAAGCATCGGTTGGTATTGGTGGAACATTATCCTTTACAATTACAAATCCTGGTAAAGGATATGTCAATCCATCAATCATTATTCCCGAACCAAATTATGAAAATATGGAAATTGTTGGTGTATCAAGACTTGGTATTGGTGCAACAACCGAAGTTGGTAAAAATTTACTTCTCAACTTGACAGTTGGATCTGCAGGAACAAGTGTTGGAATTGGATCTACATTATTCCTTATTGATGAATTCAAGATCTCAAGATCTGGATATGGATTCCAACCTGGTGACGTTATGGAAGTTGTTGGTCTTGTTACCGCAAAAGATTTTGCTTCACCAGTTGATCCTTTCCAACTTGAAGTTGTAGAAACATTCAGTGACAAGTTCTCTGCTTGGTCATTTGGTGAAATGGATTACATTGATAGTGTATTTGGATTCCAAAATGGTTCAAGAAAGAGATTCCCACTCTTCTACAGAGGTGAGTTGCTTAGTTTTGAATTGGATGTAAACAATCCACTTTCTTCTGCAATTGATTTAGATTCTGTTCTTGTTATATTTGTAAATGGAGTATTACAGACTCCTGGATATGCTTATCAGTTTACTGGTGGAACATCATTCATATTCACTGAACCACCTAAAGCAAATGATAAGGTTGATATTTTCTTCTACTTAGGTATTGATGGTGTAGATGTCACTCAAGTTGAAACTACTGAAACTATTAAAATTGGTGATGAAGTCTTCGTAAGAAAGCATCCTAATTTTAATGAAACTGCAGATCAACTCCGTGAAAGAAGCATCACTGAAATTACTGGATCCGATATCTTTGAGACAGATATTTACAGTGGTCCAGGTGTCAATGATACTATCTTCAGACCATTTGATTGGATCAAACAGAAGAAGGATAAATTTGTCAAAGGTGATCTTATCAGTAAAAAGAGACCAATTTTAGAAACTAAAGTATTCCCAACAGCAAGAATTATTGGTGACATTTCACCCACATCTTCCGAAATTTTTGTTGATAATGCACAATTCTTTGATTATGACGAAATGGTTCTTGATTTGAGTCAGAACACATTTACATTTGACGCATTTATGATGGATTCTATTGAACCAGTCTCTGCCGCATTTACTGCTACGGTTTCTATTGCTGGAACTGTTTCTGGTGTCTCAATTGCTAATCCTGGTGTAGGATACACAGTTACTTCTGCAGATATCAAATTCTCGGCTCCTAAAGAAATTGGTGTTGGAATTGGAACCACTGCAACTGGAACTGTTACCTTATCCAATGGTCAAGTTACTTCTGTTTCAATTACAAATGCTGGATTTGGATACACAAATACAAATCCACCACAAGTAATTATTGAAACACCAAGAGTAGCATCAGAGAATATCTCTAATGTCAGCAATGTTCAAGGATTTAGTGGAATTATCACTGGAATCAGTACTTCTGTTGGTACAAATGGTCATCCATTAGCACTTAAGTTTAACTTCCGTGCAATGAAAGATTATGGTGTTGATGGTGAGGCAGAAGTTGCTTCTGATGCCTTAGATTTACAGGTTGGTTATCCTGTAATGATTTACAACACAACAGTTGGAAATGGAGTAACTTCGGTAAATAGTAGCGATAGTGCAATTGTTGGTATTGGTACTACATTCTTAGATAATGTTTATATTGTAAATAACATTACAAGTCTTGCTTCAAAAGCAGAAATTACTTGTAACGTCCATTCCAGCAGTCCAATCATTGGAATTTTGGAAAGTGGCAACTTTGATGATAATAATGCAGGATTGACAACTTCTCTTGGAACCTTATCTTGGGGAAGAATATTTAATTATGATGCCAGAAACGGTATTGGAATTGGGGTTACTGGACTAACTGTTGATGCAGGTTTGTCAACATTCCCAACTATTCAAAGAAGAGGAAACTTTGGTGAAGGTAAAACTGGAGCAGTTCGTTCCACAAAACCACGCGCCGATGGTGTCAGTATTGAAGCAGATAATAATTTGAATTTCTATATTCAATAATCTCCTATAAATATATAAAAAAAGATAACGATGTCAGCAATTGTTACTGATCAATTTAGAATTCTGAATGCCAGCAATTTTGTTGAGTCAGTAGAAAATTCTTCTAACTCATACTACATTACTGTGGGTCTACCAAATCCAACTATTGTTGGGTATGGTAGAACTGTTGCTTGGAATACTAACCCACCTTCTCCTATTGATAACCTTGCTTACAATAGTCACGCTGGTGATGTTGTTCTCTACGGGAAGAGAATTAGTTCTGCTAACGTAAGAAGACTTGTTAGAAGAATTGATTGGGTTTCTGGCAGTAGATATGAAATCTATCGTGATGACTATAGCATTACAAATCCTGCTCCTTTGTCAAATGCATCTAGATTGTATGATGCAAATTACTATGTAATTAATAGTGACTTCAGGGTTTATATTTGTATTGAAAATGGTTCTAGTGGAGATAATCCAAAAGGTAATGTATCTCAGGATGAACCAACCTTTACAGATCTAGAACCATCTAGAGCAGGTGATAGTGGTGATGGATATATCTGGAAGTATTTGTTTACTATCAGTCCAAGTGATATTATCAAGTTTGACTCAACAGAATATATTACTGTACCAAATGAGTGGTCAACAAGCACTGACGCACAAATAAGAGCTATTAGAGAAGCTGCAAACTCTGATGTAAATGAAAATCAGATAAAAACTGTTTTCATTCAAAATTCGGGTTCTAACTATGCAAATGGTTTAGGGCAAGAAATGAGTATCATTGGTGATGGCACTGGTGGTAAGGTAAGAGTTGATGTTGAAGGCGGCAAAATTACAAATACTGTCGTAACTTCTGGTGGAAAAGACTATAGTTATGCTTTGGTTGATTTGGGATCTATCAATTCCAACACAACTGGCACTAGCGCACATTTGATTCCTGTGATTCCACCATCAAAGGGTCACGGATTTGATGTTTACACTGAATTGGGAACTGATAAGGTTCTTGTGTATGCAAGATTTGATGACTCAACAAAAGATTTTCCAATTGATACAAGTTTTGCTCAGGTAGGCATTGTCAAAAATCCAACAAAAGTTGGAACTACTGACATTTATCAAGAAAATACATTCTCTGGACTAAGTTCATTTAAATTCCTTTCAATTACAGGAACACCAAAAATTGGTGAAAAAATTGAACAAAACTTGACGACTGGTGGAAAAGCATTTGGATATGTTGCTTCATATGATAGTGAGACTAAAGTTTTGAAGTATTTTAGAGATAGATCTCTCTATTATAATTCAACAACTCTTGATCAGCAAGATTATACAGGAATATCAACAAGCGGAAGAGCATACAGTTTTGAATCATCTGCAAGTGTAATTACTGGAAAAACATCTAATTTTTCAGCATCGATTGACACTGCTTTTGCAGGAATTACAACTAATCCAACTGGAACGAAGTTAATCAATCTTGGCGTTGACTTCACAAGTGGGATGGCATCTCCTGAAATAAATAAAGGGTCAGGACAATTAATTTATCTTGACAATAGGGCTAGCATTGCTAGAAACGCACGCCAAAAAGAAGACCTCAAAATTATACTGGAATTTTAAAAAATGCCACAAAAGACGAACTTAAACGTAAGCCCTTACTATGACGACTTTGATAAGGCAGATAATTTTTATAAGGTTCTGTTTAAGCCTGGGTATCCTGTTCAGGCTAGAGAACTAACAGGTCTTCAATCTATTCTGCAGAATCAGATAGAATCCTTTGGCAGTCATATGTTCAAAGAAGGTTCTATGGTGATTCCTGGAGGAATCTCCTGTGATAATGCATTTACTACAGTAAAAGTAAATCAAGATCACTTAGGACTAGACGTTACAATATATCTGGATGCCATTGTAAATGCGAACAACGGAAGAGGAACGAAGGTAAAGGGACAGAATTCTGAAATTATTGGAACCATTAAAGGATATCTTTTACCACCAGAAGAAGGTGTTGAAGAGATTACTTTATTTGTCAAGTATCAAGATGGTGCTATTGACGGGACTAGTGTTGAATTTGAAGATGGTGAAATATTAGAACTTGAAGAAAATGTTACCTATGGAAATACGACATTAGTAATCGGTGATAGTGTATTCACATTAAACTCAGTTGAAGCAACCAAAACTGGATATGCTGTAGGTGTTGCAGAGGGTGTATATTTTATTAGAGGAACATTTGTTGATGTTCAAAAGTCTCAGATTGTTCTTGATCCATATGACAATGAACCGTCATTTAGAGTTGGATTTGATATCATTGAGGAAATCATAAATTCCGATCAAGATCCAAGTATTAACGATAATGCAAAAGGTTTTACAAACTATGCTGCACCTGGAGCAGATAGACTTAAAATTCAACTTAGATTAACTAAGAAACAACTTACTGATTATGATGATACCACTTTTGTTGAGTTGGTAAAAATTGATGAAGGTGTAATTAAAAAACTTCAAGATAAATCAAACTATAATATTATTAAAGACTACTTCGCTAAGAGAACTTTTGAAGAGTCTGGAAATTATGCTGTTGATAATTTCACAGTTGATGTTGTTGACTCACTGAACAATGAGACTGGCAATGGTGGTCTCTTCAGAGAGGATGAGGTAACTGACCAAGGCAACACCCCAACAAGTGATTTGGTAGGTGTTAGAGTCTCTGCTGGAACTGCATATGTAAGAGGATTTGATGTTGATCTTGTAGGTTCTACTATAATTGATGTAGAAAAACCAAGAACAACAAAAAGAGTAAAAGACTCAAACATTCCATTTGCTCTTGGAAGTTTAATCAAGGTCAATAATGTCCACGGAACCCCTTATATCAATATCGGTGGAACCGCAGCGGGCGGTGGAACTAACACTAATGTTATTGAATTATATGGCGAAAGAAGAAATGGAGCAGGTAACACTAATGTTACCAATGCTTCTAATGCAGGATTAACAACAAAAGTAGGTGAGGCAAGAGTATATTGGTTTGGCGTATCTGATGCGCCATATGAAGGAAATCAAACGGAATGGGATTTATATCTGTATGATATTCAGACCTTTACAGTTCTTACACTTGCTAACACCTATAATCAAACTGATCAAGTTCCACTGACTTCATATTTCAGAGGTCTCTCTAGTGGTGCTACTGGATATTTGTCAGCATCTACTGGAAATAGTTACAGTCTGACACAAACCTCAGGAAAATTCTTGATTGGTGAGCAAATTATTATCAATGAAAATGAGGAGTACAAGACTTCTATTACTGCTGCGGATTTCTTTGATACATCAGACATTAAATCAGTATTCCAAGATTCTGATGCTCTGAACACAAGTTTGCACACAAACTTCATTGCAGATACTGTTCTTTATGAGCAAGAACTTGCTGATTTTGGCGCAAAAGATCAACTCGTTGTAAGTGGTGGAAATACAGGCAGAATTGCTGGCAGAAACTTTACACCAAAAGAAGGTGGAATCAAAGTCAATAGTATTATCAAGTACCAAACTGGTAATGCAGATCCAACTTTCAACAGAGTTAGTGCAATTCGTGCAGATGGAACTGCAATAACTTTAGCAGCTACTCCTGTAGCAGTTGCAGGTGTTAACAGACGTACTGTTGTAAACAACGCATCTGGATACACATTCTCCCTGATGGTACCTAAAATCAGGCAGTATGGTAATAATGGTTTATATTCTACACTTCCAGTTGAGAAAATTTCTTCTGTTGATCTTGCAAATTCAGAATTAACTATTACCAAGCAAATCACAGGTAAATCTGTATCTTCTAATAGTCTGACATTAACAGTAGCAGATGCCCTTGATGCTAATGCTGGAATTACAAGCGTAGCTTATGAGGCATTTGATGCGGAGAGATATACAATCACTGAAAATAATGGTTCTCCTGTAGAACTGAACAGTGGAATGTTTACTCTCAATGCCAACGGAGATTCTATTACATTCTCTGGTTTACCTAATAACAATCCAGTAACTGTCAATGTTACGCTGAGAAAAAGATCTGTTACCAATAAAACAAAAGATTTTACCAGATCCAATACCCTTTCAGTTGTTAGAACAAGTGGAGTTTCTGTAGTTGCAGGTTTAACAACTAGCAAATTCTATGGAACAAGAATTGAAGATGAAGAAATTTCACTGAACGTACCTGATGTAGTCAATGTTCGTGCGATTTATGAATCCACAGATACCTCTGCACCTGTTCTTGATAAGTTAACATTTGCAACAGGTCTTGCTTTAGATCAAAGTGTATTGATCGGAGAAAAAATCGTAGGTCAAGACAGTAGAGCAGTTGCTCAAGTTGTTCGCACAGCAGCAAACTCTGTTGACTACGTAAAATTAAATACGAATAATTTTACAGTTGGTGAACTTGTTGAGTTCAAAGAATCTTCAAGATCAGCAATCATTCAAGAAGTCAATCCTGGAAGTTATGTTGACAAAACTCCAAATTACAGATTAGATAAAGGTCATCGCCATCAATACTGCGATTATTCTAGAATTGTAAGAAGAGATGGTGCTGCAATTCCTTCTCGTCAATTGTTGGTGATTTTTGATTCATATGCTGTAGGATCAAATAATACTGGTGATATTTTCACCGTCAATTCCTATTCTCAGGACAGATATAGAAGTGATCTTCCAGTACTTCCAAATGGTCTCCGTGCATCAGACTTCTTAGATTTTAGACCAAGAGTATCTGCGTTTGATACTTCAACCAATGCTTCACCTTTTGCATTCTCCAGTAGAGAATATGAATACAACTATAAGTATGTTGTTTCTCCAGATGAGTCTTCATTCTTAGGATACAGTTATTATCTTCCAAGAATTGATCTTGTCACGATCAATCGTCTTGGTGATGTTGAAGTAATTAAGGGAGAACCTGCAGATTTTCCACAACCACCAGTTTTGTCGGATGATGCAATGGAAATCGCACAGATTTCCTATCCTGCTTATCTGTTTAATCCAACATCGGACCCTCAAATTCTTCTTCGTGACAATAGAAGATTTACAATGAGGGATATTGGAAAACTTGAAGATAGAATTGAAAATCTTGAAGAAGTTACTAGTCTCTCAATGTTGGAGATGAACGCAAAAACATTGGCAGTTACTGATGCTAATGGTCTTGATAGATTCAAATCTGGATTTATTGTATCTGACTTTAGAGATAAGTCGTTGATGGATCCCCGATATTCAACTCTTGATATTGCAAAAGAAGGTGCAACTGCTATTGCTCCTGTAGATTTTTGGTCAATGGATGCTCAGTTAGCATTTGATCCTGCAATTGATACAACTAAAGCAGATCTCTCACAGAACTTAAGACTGTTAGATTCAAATATTCAAAAAACTGGAGATCTACTGACACTGAAGTATGAAGAAGTTGGTTGGCTTGATCAACCTCACGCTACTAATGTTGAAAATGTCAATCCATTCAATGTTATTGTTTATGTTGGTGGTGTTCAGTTAGATCCTCAGTCTGATAACTGGACTAGAACAATCTATGTTAATAATCATAGAACTGAATCAACGGGTGCTAAGTGGAAACAAGAAGCATCAGTTACTAAAAATGTTGACAGAAAAACTGAATATGTCACTTACAAAAAAGGTGGTGGTAGAGGCGAAAGAAAAACTAGAGCATTTACTACTACAACAATCACCACTAAAACTAGATATACACCAAAACTCAAAGGACCTTCAAGAGAATTTAATTATGTAGAGGATGTAAAGATCTCTGGAGAGGCAGATCCTTGGATGCGTTCAAGAAATGTATACTTCAATGCTAATGGATTGAGACCGTATACAAAACATTATTTGTATCTTGATAGTCAGCAAGTTGATGTTGTTCCAAAATTATGTGAAATGACTATGGTATCTGGAACTTTCCAGGTTTTTGAAGAGGCAGATGTTTTTGACTCCACAGGCAAAAAGATTGGTGTCATGAGGATTCAAAAACCAAATCATAAGTTTGGTGATACTTCTAGACCAGACATTGGTGCAGGTCTTGGATCTCCAGCAGTTCTTGTAGAAACTTATTCTACTGATCCATATGATAGAAACAGACCAGCACCAAGCGATACATATTCTGCCACATCTAGACTGATTAACTTTGGTGTAAGAGTTCTCTCTAGAGGAGAAAAATTCTATGGATATGTTGAAAAGGGTGCCAAAGTTGTTGGTCGTACATCTGGTGCAGTTTGTACAATTGATCGTGCGGAATTGATTTCTGATAATTGGGGAGATATTGTTGCAAACTTCTTCTTCAGAAATCCAAATTCAAATCCATTACCACCAGTAAGAGTTAAGAGTGGAACTAAGACAGTAAAAGTCACCGCAGTTCCACCCAATACAGTAGTTCTTCCTGGATCTACAGTATTTGCTTCCGAAGCACTTGGATCTTATAGTGGCAGTGGAACTATTCTGACACAAGAAACTAGTCGTGTTTCTGTTAGAAATCCACCCAAACCTAGAAGAAAGAAAACTAAGGTTGAGGTACAAGTTAAGGCACCACATAGAGATCCATTAGCACAATCATTTACAGTTGATGGGCAGGGTGCATTCTTAACATCATTTGACTTGTATTTTGCTGCAAAAGATCCTGATGCAAAAGTATATGTTGAACTAAGAACGATGGAGTTGGGAACACCAACATCTTTCTTGGTTCAAGACTACACACAAGTTGCATTGAATCCTAATGATATTCAAATCAATACTTCGGATCCATTCAATCCAATTCCAACAAGAGTAAGATTTGAATCACCTGTTTTCCTGGAAGCAGATACTGAATATGCTATCGTTATTCTCTCACCAGCTTCGGATGGTTATGAGATGTGGACAGCAACTATGGGTCAAAAGACCGTCAGAACTACAAATCTCCCTGATGTTCAAAACGTAGTTGTAACCAAGCAATACATTGGTGGATCTCTCTTTAAGTCTCAAAATGGTACTATTTGGACACCAAGTCAGTTCCAAGATTTAACATTCAAACTTTATAAAGCGGAGTTTGTTAATTCAGGTACTGTTACTTTCCACAATAGTGACATTCTTCCAAAAGGTGATAATAGCACAGTTCTGGATGATAATCCAATTGAAGGATTCCCAAGAAAACTCAAGTTACCTCTTAGCGGAACTTTAAGTGCTGCTGTCAAACCTGGTGTAAGAGTTGGTGAAACTGGCACTGGACCAAGTATAACTGGTTATGTTGAAAATATTGGTGGTCCAGCAGTTTCAGGATCTGCTAATGTTTCAATTGCAAGTAGTGGTGCTGGATACAATCCTGGTGCAACTATAACTGGTGTTCAACTTTCCTCCTTAACTGGTAAAGGAACTGGTGGTGAAGCAACTTTAACTATTGACTCTTTTGGAAGCGTTTCTACTGTAACTATTACCAATACTGGAAGTGGATATGTTGATGGTGAAACAGTTGGAATTGTAACTTCATCTCTAGCAACAGCATCTAGAAAAGGTTTTGGTGCCAAATTTACTCTCACCGCCACTGGTGCAGCAGACACACTTTATCTTACAGATGTTCAAGGAGAGAACTTTACAAATACTCTTGCAATTCACCATTACACTGATCCACTCGATGAATCTACTAGAACAAGTTCTGGTGTAACCGTTAATGGAACATCATCCTTGATTGATGACTTATATAGTGGAAATGTATTCAGAGTCAAACAACGCAATCATGCTCACCACGGTGGTAATAATAGTGTTGCTATTGAAGATGTTCTCCCAGATACCACAAAAACAACAGTAACTACAAACTTTGGTGAAACTGATACTGTTGTTTCTGTTGCTAATACCACAATATTTGGTAGATTTGAAGGTATTAGTACAAGTCGTGGATATGCACTTCTCAACAATGAAGTTGTTTCTTATAGTGCAATCACTTCTGGTACAGGAAATGCAGGTTCTCTTACAATTAATGCTAGAGGACTTAATAGTTCTTCCAAGTCTTCTCACGTTGTTGGTGAATCAATTCAACCATATGAGGTTAATGGTGTTTCCTTGATGAGAATCAATACGTCTCTGAATGTATCATCTGCAGGATATAAATCCAATAGTTCAAATCTTGATAACTACTTCTTGGAGTTTGATAGAACAACCGCATTCCCAACAGTTAGAGATTCTGGAACAGGAATGCTTAACTTCACATCTCAAAAAGGATTTGGAGGAAATACTGTCGGTATTTCTCAGAACTATCAGTTCAGCACTCTTGAACCACAATTTAATATCATCACACCAGGTAAAGGAACTGCAGCAAGTTCTCAAATTAGAACTATCTCGGGAACAAGTGCTGGTGGAAATGAAATTTCATTCGTTGATCAAGGTTTTGAACCAGTTACTTTGAATAAGACCATTAACTTCAATACACCTAGATTGGTTGCATCTAAAGCAAATGAACTTGCAAGATTGAGTACTCTTCCACGTAATAAATCTCTCACTATGAGAGTTAATTTTACTAGTGAGAATAAAGATCTTTCTCCAGTAATGGATTTGCAGAATTCTACTTTTGTAATCGGTAGAAATAAAACAAATGCACCTATCACCAACTTTGTTGATGATGCTAGATCAAATTCAATAGAGAATGATCCACACGGAGCAGTATTTGTAACAAAGCAAATTTCTTTAGCACAACCTGCAACAAGTTTGAAAGTTATTATTGCTGCTCAGAGACAAGAAGGTGCTGATTTCAGAGTCTTCTATCAACTCTTCAAAGCAGATTCTACTGAGATTGATCAAAAGTTTGTACCATTCCCAGGTTATGATAATCTGAGAGATACTGATGGTGATGGATTTGGAGATCGTGTTATTGATCCTGAAAGAAATACTGGAAGAGCAGATGCTTTCGTACCTGCAAATGATACTGTGGGATTCTCCGAATATCAATTCACTGCCAACAGTCTTGATCAGTTTAATGGATTTGCAATCAAGGTTGTATTATCAACCACAAATGAATCAACACCAGTTAAACTAAAAGATTTCAGAGCAATTGCATTAGCGTGATGGAAAACGAAGATTTGATTCAAGTAGAAGGTGAAACTAACCTTTTTAGAGATAAAAAAACTGGTGCTATCCTCAATACGGATAGTACCGGTTATGCTCAATATATGAGGATGAAACAAAGAAGACAGACAGAACGAGAGGAACTTGATACAATTAAAAGTGACATTGAAGAAATCAAACTACTTTTGAGGCAACTAACAAATGGATCCTGATCAAATTACACTCGAAAATCTTTCAAAAAGTTTTGAATACACAAAACTTGCTAAAGAAATAGACTCTTGCGATGATAGAGATATCCTGAAAGACATCGCAAAATCTTACGCAAAACTTTATTTGAAGCAACAAGAAGTCGTTTCTAGATTAGGACTTGAAGGAATATAAATATATTTACATCCTGAACTGTATATAAATGGCTGAAATCAAAGTCAGAGTAGGTCAACAACCAGCAGTAAAAGTTATATCTTCTCTTGCGGGTGCTCAAGGTCTTTCTTTGGCGGAGCTAAGTGATGTTAATGCCACCAACTTACAAAATGGCATGGTTCTTGTATATAACAGTAGCACAAAGAAATGGGATGCTACTTTAGAATTGACACCAGGTGCAACACAGAATTTAGACATCAACGGAGGAAATTTCTGACATGGCAAGTATTATCAGGATCAAAAGATCCTCGGGTACTGACAAACCATCTCTACTTAATTGGGGTGAATTAGCATATACTACTGGTATTGGTAGTGCTACCAATGCCGCTTACCAAAATAAAGACAGAGTATTCATTGGTGACGATGGTACAAACGTCTTAACCATTGGTGGGCGTTATTATACTTCAATGATGGACCACGTTCCTGGAACCGTGGCAAACATTGCGGCAACTAATACCAGAAACCTTGATAAAGGTGTTGCTGCGTTGATGGCACCTTTACCTAACACTGGTTTGGGTGGTGCAGAATCACTTAAAGTTGATCAGTGGAACGTAGATAACTTAAGACTTGATACAAATACGCTATCATCAACTGATACTGATGGTGATATTATTCTTGATCCAAATGGATCAGGTGAAGTTGTAATACCAGATGATACGTATCTAGCACTTGGTAATGATAAAGATTCGCGAATTGAATATGATGAAAATGGTACAAATTCTGTTCAAGTAACTGGTGCTCCTTGGGACTTCAATACATCAGTCACAATCAGTGGACAATCCTTCTTTGGTGATATAAGAATTGAAGATAACGTCATTTCTACGACTCCAGGTAGCAATGATACTCTTTATATTGATCCATATCCCGATGGTCTTAGTAATGAGGGAACTGTAATTATTAAGGGCAACCTTCAAATTGATGGTACGACCACACAGATCAACTCCACACAAAAAACTGTTAATGATCCAATCTTACACGTTGGTGATGTAACCAGTTCAAGAACAGTAATGCAACCCGTTGCTGTTGGTGTTAACACAATTACTTTTGATTCTGTTGTTGGAATTAATACTGGTGATGTTCTGAGTGGAAGTGCATCTCTTTCTGCTACTGGTATTTCAACAGTTACTGCTGTAAATATTGGTGCAAAAATCGTTACCGTCGATAGTAACATAATTACTAGCGGTATTACGACAACTTCACAACTTACAATTACTCACGCATACGATAGTAATACTGATAGAGGTATTTCTTTCGCATTCAATACTGGTTCTGGTTTATCAAATAACAAGACTGGTTTCTTTGGTATGGAAGATAGTTCCATCGCCACAAGCACTGCAGATGCTGATAACCACGGAACTCACGCAGACGATAGCAGAAGATGGACCTATGTTCCCGACGCTTCTATTACTAATAGCGTTGTTACGGGAACCAAAGGTTTCCTTGATATTAAAG
>MDTE01115713.1_pt1 | contig 27744 bp, 17 predicted proteins | sample 811231 | NCBI WGS metagenome assembly MDTE01 (sample SAMN05326651, study PRJNA326480) | marine metagenome | isolation source: seawater | place: Indian Ocean: Red Sea | collected 2010 | reverse complement strand
GAAGCATCACGACCAAGTGCTGCATGACGGGAGGCTGTCGGCTCTCACACATGGTATTTGCTCATGCCTCAAGCGTGCCATTCCAGCCACTGCAATTTCACGCCAGTGCTGTCCAGCAACACGTTGTCCCTTCCCGAGAGGCCCATGGGATTGATCCAACGTTGGGGCTCATCTCGCTTCCAAGTCAATTCCACCGACGCCAGCGAAGCATCGTCTTCGAGCGAGAAGCAGGCTTGGTGGTAGCCCGCATCGGTTCTCAGGCCATGAAACGGTTGCTCAAGGCCGGTTGCGGATTGGAGGTAGAGCCCCTCCAAGGTACCGACGACCTCGTAGACTAGGCACATCTTCCTCGCTCCAGCAGGTTGTTCAAGCGTCAGCAGGCCTTCGGTTCCTTCAGCCAGGAAGGGTCGGTCTTCTCCCAACTGAAGGGGGTCTCGGAATTTGTGGTTCCTCCAAGGGTCCATTCGTGTGACACAGGCATCGCAGTCTTCCTCGTCGATGCCCGAGAGCGTTGCGGTCTTGGCATCACCAAGTGGCTTCAATTCCCACAATTTAGCGCCATCACTTTCCACCAAGGGCTGCCAATAAGGCGAACTGGCCAGTGTCCACTGCATCGTGCCCAACGGCGATGTGAGGGCGTGGAGCATGCCGTGTTCCTCGAAATAGGTGATGTTGTCGGCAAAGATGGCGGCTGTTGCTCTGCTTTGCTCACTTGCGGTGAGGTGGACGAGGCCGAGGGTGGGAATGGATGTCGTCTGCACATCAGCAGGTGCATCCCACACATAGCCCCAATGCATGTTTTCGGTGTAAACAGAACCTTGTATGTCGTTGAGCGCTTGACGCAATTCCAAATCTCCTGGTGAAACGGCCAACAACTCATCGTGCTCTGATAGGGTGAAGGCAACGCTCTGTGCTGCGATGGCGCCCATCACCACCAAGGCCGCCAATCCAACGCCAACAGGTTGGGGGATGCTCCATGTTGGTTGGTTTGCATCGGTGTGATGCGGTGTCAATTCTGTACCACTTGACCACCACAACGCGACCAACACGGCAAGGGGGACATGGAAGGCATGGAGGGCCATTGAATACAGCGTGTAGGACAGCAACGAGAGGACAGGAATGTGTTGCAATCCCTCAATGAGGTGAACCAAACTGAGCAACCATAGCATGGCAAACCACGTCACCAAGATACGCCCTTCGAGCGTCTTTCGTAGTGAAGTGGCTGCGAAGGTAGCAACGAACAACAACGGCCCGTTGTAGACGAGCATGGGCTTGCCGCCTTGCCAACCGTACTCTGAAAAGACCGCCTCGTCAAACAGACGAGGTGCAATCACGATCAGTGCAAGCGAAAAACCGACGGTGATGAACGCAGAGGTGATGTAGGCGAATTTTTGTGCCAGAGCACGGTGCTCCTCGTTCTCCAAGGTGATGCCATGCAAGACGTGACTGAGCATCAGCAAGGCGAGGTAAATCGCCCCTGTCGGGTGGGTTAATCCAACGCAAACGAGTGCAATGCAGAGCCCGAGGGTGTGGAGTTTTTGCCGTTGTTCAACCGGACGGAACAACACCAAGATACCCACCACCATGCCCAATTGACTCGCTACGCTGGGGTAGCCCGAATCGAAGGTCTTTGCAAACAGGCCGATGCCAAGGCCCATCGCCAGCATGGCGTACCCTCCCGCCCCGTGACGGTCCAGCGCACCCATCATCCCCAACAAGAGAACGAACAGGGTGTAGTGGCCGAGGTGAAAGACAGCGATTCCTGCGTTGAGTCCAGCACTTGCCCCCAGCCACCCCGCCAAGGACGGGAACGCTGGCGGGTAGGTCCAGAAGCCCTCGTTGGTTCCTGAGAGCACCAGTTCATTTTCCAGCATCATTTGTTGGGTCAACATGGCGAACCCGATCCAGTCCACGCCAAACGGCAGCGATTGCAAAAGTGGGCTGAGCAAGGCGGTGCAAGCAACGAGGATGCCCAGCATGAACAACGGCATGGAACGACGCTCTTGAAACGCCAACTGCGTTTCTGCTTCTTTGCTCAGGGAGGGGGCATCGTTTTCCTCTGAAACTTCACCGTGCATGGCTGCTTCAAGGAGTTGCCATCGGCTTCGTTTCGCCAAGACTTCGTGCCGTGTGTTGATGAGTCGATAAGCAGCTCCGTTCACCATCAAGACACACAACCACGCCACCAGCGGCGTCCACACGCCCAACACCAAGAGGGCGCCGTTGATGCCGTACAGCAACAACAGGCCAAGGGCTGGTGCCAACAAGGCTTTGCGCAATCGGTCGCCAGTGCCGTCGAGGACAGAGGCCAGTGCCCAACCCGGCAACATGCTCGTCGCCAGAAGAAAGGCGGCGGTGGTGAGCATGGAGTTCCCGCAGCGCTGGCATGTTTTCATGCTTCGCCGAAACCTCAAGTAGAATTGTCCATCTCCAAAGGACATGACCCCCATGGGCGAGAGCGGTTTCCACCCCACGGTCGTTTTCGACGGGCCGTATTGGGTGCACGACTTTTCTCGACCTTCCTCCGAGGACTGGGTTGCACCCTATACGTACTCCGTGGGCAGGTATGATGAACACCGTCCACAGATGTACACCACGCCGTTGTTTGGGGGGGTAAGAGACCATCACGTCGGGCTTGATTTGGGAGCACCTGTGAACACCCCTGTTCATGCTTTTGCTTCGGGTGAAGTGGTGACTGTGGCCGTCAACGACGAGGACGGCTCGTACGGACCTACGCTGATCACAAAGCATACATTGGCGCTTCCTGCACGTCCAGGAGCGGCCCCTTCTGGTGAAGAACGGACGTTTTGGGTGCTGTATGGGCACCTCAGTTTGGAAAGCATTCACCACTGGTCAAAGGGTGACCGATTTGAGGCTGGGGCGATTCTTGCAAGGCTTGGCTCCGAGGATGAAAACGGAGGGTGGCCGCCGCATGTCCACGTTCAACTTTCCAACCACGCGCCTGTTGACGGCGATTTACCAGGCGTGGTTGCGGCAGAAGATCGAGAAACGGCTCTCGAGATTTACCCCGACCCGCGTCTCGTTTGTGGGCCGCTTTACTGAACGCTGTTGAGGTGCGCTTTCAGGGCGATGATGGGCGCGATCGCAGCAGGGTCTTTTCCATGAAGCAAGGCAAGGGCGGTTGAAAGCCAATCCATCACCAAGCAGTGGTAAAGCAAGCACTCGAGCAACGATTCACCTTCGCCCGTCAGGTTCCATGCCGTTTCGGTTGACGCGTGGGCCACCATCCAGTCCAACCGTTGCTTCACTCGGGGGTGCATGCCCGGCCATGTGAGCAAGAGCAATGCCTGTTCGCCAGCCAACGGGTCGCCATCGGGACCAACGCCTCCCCATGCGACGCTTTCGTTGTGGTTCATTTCAGGGACGATGCCGATACGAACAAAGCGCCCAGCATTTTCGTTCATCTGGTTCTTGAATCGGTTAAGGGCCGGTGCCAATTCGGTTGGACCTGCTACGGCCATGGGTCGTTCGACCAAGGACGCTGCCAGCATCGCGATGTCGCCCTCGGGGTGGGCGACGATGTCGAAATGACGATTGATAGCGTCAAGACGGTCAAACATGTCCTTTCGTGCTGCTTCATCCATGGGCGATGTGAGGCCCAAGTGTTCGAGGCAGGCGAGTTGACGAGAGAAAATATGTCCAAAGGCTGTTCGAGGAGGTTGGCCCCCAACGGTGGGAATGAGATAACAACGTTCGGAAAGTTCGGGTAATCCAGCGAGCAGTCCTCCCGTTGCGATCACGATGACGGTCGCTTCCTTCTTGATGGCCTCTTCGGCAGCGGCCACCGTTTCTTCGGTGTTCCCGCTGTGGCTGGTTGCAACCACGAGCCATGTCGCATCAAACCATGCAGGCAACGTATAATCGCGTTGAACGACCACCGGGCAATACCCTTGCTGGTTGGTGAGTGCTGCCAGAAAATCACCCCCTGCAGCACTTCCGCCCATGCCCAAACAGAGGACGCCGCCCCAAGGGGCGCGACGCAGGTCGTTGAGCCATGGAAAACGCTCTGGATTCACCGCTTCGTATCCGCCTCGTAAATCATCAACAAAGGTACGAATAAAGCCACAGACGCCCTCCGAGTCCAGTTGTTCTACCAAGTCAATGAGTGTGGGTTCGTGCACGTCTTCCTCGTGTTCCATCATGCTCCCTCCGTGGATTCGCTTTTGTCCACCGCCATATGAGGCAATCCCATCCATTCATCGTCATCCCTGACGAGAAGACCTTTTCTTCCGGGTTGGTGGTCGTAAGGCAGGCGAACCGATGCCATTGACCACGTGTTAGGGTCGAGAAATTCACCCACCGAAGTGTCTTCGGTGACGAATTCAACCTCAAGCAATTCATGCTTCTGTGCGATGACTTTGGCGGATTCAAGGTCTCGCCATGTGGCGCCGGTTCGTTCGTGTCGGTCCACACGTTCCATGATGGCACCGTCCTTTGTCCAAGCAGAAGGCCGCCATACTTGGTTTCGCCAATGAACGACATCACCGATTTCGTAACCGGGCTTTCGGTAGAGCAACGTCAATCGTGTCACATCGACGCCGTCCTTGCGTCCCACGGTGGAATTGGTTTCGACGACCATGCCCCCGTATTCGGCGATGAGGTGACGGCCCCATGCCCTTGCCAAACCTTTGCTGCCGAGCACGACATCGTAACCTCCGGTGACGGGACCTTCGTTGGTGATGAAAAACATCGGGTCGTCGGAGAGTTTGTCCAGCACATCGTCCAAAGTGGCCCGCAGGCGTTGAAATTCTTCTTCGGAGAGACGTCGGGCGGTTGAACGAAGTTGCACGGTGGCTTCGAAGTAATTGCCTGCACGTCGGGTGCACGTCAAGCAAACGCCGTTGGCCATTCGAGCCCTCATCGTGTGTTCTTCTTGGAAAAGCAGGTCGTCAATGACGCCCTCGAGTTGGATGTGAAGCAGGGTGTGACGGTCGGAAACGGTGACCGGTTCCATGGCGAGTTGAATGTCTTCAGCACGTTCGTGGACGGTCAGATTTCGATGCAACAATTCATCCCAAACTTCGGCTTCTGTGGTGTTTTCCCACTTGCCTTCGATCTCGACGATGCCACAACGCGCGCATCGTACCCACGGAACATTTTCTGGAACCTTTGCCAAAACGGTTCGAGCACGCAAACACGGCTCGCACATGCGGTCTCCAAAGAGCGGGGGGTCCGCTCCACAGACCAAGCAAAACTCTCCACCGAGATGATTTTTCATGCTCCTCACTCACCCGCTCACGGCGATGACCTTTGAAAGTGTGCGCCGCTTTGGCCCTCACTCGTCTGTTTTTTCGTCCGTAGCGACCTCGTCACCGCTCGGCAAGGCCGTTTCAAGGGCTTGGAGCCGTGCTTCAAGCCGCTGGCTTCGCGCAACGACCGTATAGGTCCACAAGGCAATGCCCACAAGCATGCCAAAATAGCCAATGGCGAGGTACGTCATCCCTTCCATGTCATGCCCCCTTGTCGGCGATGCGCTGCAATTTTTCAAGGCGTTGCTCGAGTGAAGTCACGTGCATCGAGGCCTGGATGTGGCCAATGATGAACACGGTGAACGACAGGGCAGACAGTGCCAATAACAGCCCCATGTCACCGTTGATGGAACCTCCATCTCCTGTGGCCACAACAGGGCCTGGATGACGTATGGTCCAAATTCGCGTGGCGATGTAGGTGATCGGCACCAACACAAATCCGTACAGCCCAAAGGCGGCAAAGGTGTCACGCGTTTCCACGCCATCGGGTTGACTGTTTCGACCGAGGACCACGTAAGTGGCCAGCAAGGTCAACAACCCAAAGGAATTCAGACGGACATCGCTCCAATCCCACGGCGTCCCCCATTCTGCAGCCCCCCATACACAGCCCGACCAAACGGTCATCAGGCCGGTTGCAAGGCCGGCTTCGGACCCTGCAACATGCAAACGCCACATCGTTTCTGAACGCTTAAACAACCAACCTGCGGAGCCGAGAAACAGGGCGCCAAACGCAATGAATGCCGCCCAAGCCGCAGGGACATGCCAGTAAAACAGACGTTGAGCAGCGGGTGATTCGAAGGCCTCGATGGATACACTTGGCGCCCACAAAAAGGCGAGCAACAAGCAGGAACCGATGCCAAGAAACCCGACGAACAACAAGGGGTTGCCCGACCTCATGACCGTGGGTCAAGGGGGGCCCTCCTTGAACTTGGTGTTGTCATCGTGTGAGGAAGTCGATTAACAACGCGTAGGGAAGAATGAGCACCGGCGTGAGCAAACCCACGAACACAGCACGGGGCCGAGCAAGACGCTGCGTGGACAATTGAGCCCAGCGAACACCGTGCCAAACACACCAGCAAAGCAAGGAACCGATCACGATGTGCGTGAGGTTGAGCGACGCTTGAAGACCAAGGATGGTCATGACGGTGATGGCTGCGCCGATGAACAACGGCAGCCAGCCCGCATGAGGCACACCGCCGCCAACCGCTCGCCACAACGCATTGCTTCGCTCTTCTTGTGTGGCGGCAACCAACGCCTCTCCACACAATCCCGCCGCGAGCGCAGGTGCAAGCACCATGCCAAGTTGTTGCATCGGGTTGAGTGCGCTCATGAATTCACCCAGCGAAAGCAAGACGCCCAATGTAAGCAAAGCCGCCATGGCGTTTTGATTGAGCCAAAGCATGGTACGGCGATGTACACGGAGACCAAACGAGGAGGGGGAAACGACCTTCGACGAACGGCGTTCCACTGCCGTAGGAACGGGTGCTTCGGCCGCTTGATGAGGTGTCGTGCTCGATGTGGCTATGTCGTGATGCGCGGTGGCGATGGCCAACAAGCGTTGGTCATGGGTGCAGACCACCAAGCCGTGGCCGAGGAGTCGAAGTTCGGTGAGCCAACCGCACAAGGCATCCACGGCAGCATCGTCGAGGCCAGCAGCGGGCTCGTCGAGCAGTACCAACGCAGGTTGGTCGCTGGCAAAGGCTGGGAGCAAACCCGCCAAGACGGCCACCTTTCTCGCTTGGCCCTGAGATAGATTGGTGACGAGGTCGTGTTGGCGATGGCTGAGTGCAAAACCGTCAAGGAAGCGAGTGAAATCTATCGCAACCCCTCGCATCGAGCAGGAAAGTTCGAGATGTTCTGATACGATTTCACTTCCGAGCATGCCGTTTTTCTGCAGGGTCAGTCCAATGGAAACCGGGCTACTGCGTCGTCGTCCTTCCGCGTCAAGCACTTCAACATCGCCATGTCGGACTGTACCGCGTTCCAAGGGAAGCAGTCCGACGGCCGTTTCTAAAAGGGTTGATTTTCCCGAACCGTTGGACCCTACCAGCGCCACCAATTCGCCTGCATTGACCTCGAAGGTGTGGTCGTTGAGCACCGCAAGCATGCCTCGCCGCACCTCAACGCCGTTCAAGGCAAGCAGCGGAGCTCCCATACGACGGGGACAAAGGCGCCCAGCAAGAACCCTCCTGTCGGATTTTTGAGCCTCAATAACTCCATAGGGGGCGGCCGCAAGGGAGCCCTATGCCCTTTGCCCTGTCGTTGTTCAACGGGGCCGAGTTGATGTTGCTGGGCCTCTGGGTCGTTGCAGTATTGGCACCGATGATCTATGCGATACGTTCGGGTACATCGCTCGCGATGGGCATCACGGTCAGCGTGCTTCTTGGCGCCGTGGTTCAAGTCCTTTGGTCGATGATGTCCGCTTGGGGATTGGTGCACTATTGGGTCTGGAGCGATGTGGTCTTGGTGCCCGTTCGGGCAAAGGAACCGACGTTTTGGCACACGCTGATCACGGCAGGCTTTCTGCACAGCCAAGGCGACATGATGCACGTGTTGGGCAACGTGGTGATTTTGGCCTTGGTCGGCGTTCCACTGGAACAACGCTTGGGCACCAAACGATTCGCAGTCATTTACTTCATTGGTTTACTCGGTGGGTCGTTGGGGTGGGTGGTGTTCAACCACGATTCCTACACGCCAGCGTTGGGCGCCTCAGGCGCTGCGTTTGGGTTGTTGGGGGCGTACTTGGCTGGATGGCCGAAGGATGAGATCCCATTCCCTCTCCTCCTGATTCGACCATGGCCCGTGGTGTTCATCGCTTTGTTGTACTTTGGTTTGGAATTGATTCGGGCCTTTGCTACCATGGAGTCGGGTGTTTCGAGCGGGATTGCACACATGGCCCACATCGGGGGTTTTGTTGCCGCCTATGCTTTGCTTCCTTTGGTGGCAAGAGGTGGACCGGTACCGTTGGGTATCTTGGATGGAGGCCCAAGCCAAGGCGATGCTCATGCCGCTCAACGCCGCCGCATCAAAGCGAGCATGGTCGATTTGACCTCTCTCGTCGACCCTTGGACGGACCGGGGTGTTGAGGTGCCCAAGCACCTCAGGGAACCGCTCAAGAATTTGATGCAGGCCAGCGACGAACCGGAAACAAGGGCTGCGTGGATGGAACACCTCGCTGATGCAGGCCACTGTCCTGAATGCGATGCACCGTTGGGTTTGGTGGAGCGTGCTTCGGGTCCGTATTTGCAATGTTCAGTGTCTGCCGAACATCTTGAATGGCCGCCGCGATAAAGCGGTTTCAATGCCCATTTGGGTGAGGCATCTGAGGATAGAATCAAAGGTGGGCAAGCCGTCCAAAGCATGGAGGGGAGGACGGATGCGAACGCCACGACAGGCAGCAATTCGAACAGGCGCCTTTCTCTTCGCCATGCTCATGGTACTGGCTGATGTCAGCGGGGGCCTGATGACGCATCCTGTTCATGCCACGCCGGTTGCTGAATTTGAAGCACCGATCCTGGTTGAAGGCCTCCCACCCCTGATGTGCGGGGAAGAACACTGTGAGCGCCCGACACGCATGATCGAGCGAGGTGAACGCCCATCCGCTGAACCGGATCAGTGGTGGCTTGGTTACGGTCCCGACCTTGACTGGAACGGTATGGATGACCGCCTTCAGCGTGTGCTCGCTGGAGAGCCGTCCGTTTCTTCCACAGCGATCATGGGACCTGATGGGCGAGAAACGGTTGCCATCGTGGTCGATTACGCGTGGGCCCCCACCCACGAAGACGTGACATCGCTGGTCGAAACGCTGGATGCCCACGGCTGGGTTGGCCAGGAAGAAGGGGCCTGGTTCCAAGTCATGAGCTCCATTGATTCAGTGGTCGTGGACAACGTTCCTGTGAGTGCGCTCATGGACATCTATTTCCTTGAAGGGGTTGTCGTAATCGAAATGCAGAATCTCATGGCTCCGGTCAACGGTGTTGCTTCACAAGCCGCCCGATCCATGCCTTCTGATGTGTATACGGCCAGCACCTATTCCCGAGGTTATTACGGCGAGGGCGTGGTCATCGCTGTGCTCGACACCGGGGTTGACAATGAACATCGTGCGCTCAACGATTTTGATGACATTGATGACGAGCCTGACAGCGACCCCAACAGTTACAACGACCAAAAATGGGTCGCTGGATACGATGCTACATCCACCGCTTCCAACCCCGACGGCAGCGTCGACCCTGACGACGGTAACGGCCATGGGACTCACGTTGCAGCAACGGCCCTCGGTACGGGGGGTGCTCAGCGCGTGCATACTGGGACGGGAATGGGCGCATACTTGGTTGATGTGAAGGTCTTGACCGACGTTGGCGGCGGTGGCGGCGGTGGTGGAGAAAACACACAGTACACCGTCAATGGCCTTCAATGGGTCATCAACAACAGCGATACCGACTGGGGCAACAACGAATCGAGTCGAGGCATTGACATCGCTTCCATGTCCTTTGGTTCAGTCGGTAGCCCGCTCAATCCCAACGACGAGGGTGACAACGGTTCAGGAGCCGAAGCACGCTTGGTCAACGACGCCAGAGACGCAGGCATCGTCTGTATCGTCGCCATGGGCAACGATGGAAGCAAGCGTGTGCCTTCGCCAGCCAGTGCGGATGGGGCGATATCCATCGGGGCTGTCAACGATAGGAACACCGTCAATCGAACCGATGATGTGATGGCTTCATACTCCAATTGGGGCCCTCGCTTGGACGATGGGGACGATGATGAATGGGACGAACTCAAGCCCGATCTCACCGCGTTTGGCACCGGCATCATGTCGGCAACGGCAGCCACTGGGCCGTCGTTCCCAGGGCAGCCAGAACGTCCACTCGCTGACAACGAATACGGTTCGAAAGACGGCACCAGCATGGCCACGCCGGTCGTTTCAGGTATCGTGGCCGCTTTGCTTCAGGCCGACGACACGCTTTCGCCGGAGGACATCCGCAACATCTTGCGCAATTCCTCTGAAGCGCGTGGTTCTGCATCGCTTCCCGATGTCTCCAACCGTTGGAACGAGAAGTGGGGATTCGGCATCGTTGATGCATCCTGTGCGCTTGATCAAGTGCTCGGTCGAGCATGCACACCCCTTGAGGACAACGGGGGCGTGGTCATCGACCCACCACCGGGAGGGGGTGACGGTCTTGGTTACGATGTTGAAATGTCATCTCCAGTGAACCAATCCCTTCACCTCTCGGGCAACACGCTTTCGATTCAGGGCGTGACGGATTCCAGTGAAGAGGACTATCTTGAAGTTCAAATCAAACTTGAACAATTCTACGACGACGGTGACAGTACGGAACTGACCAACTGGATTGGGGCGGACGGTACCGTTGAAGATTGGTATTTCGACCTCGTCGTTGACGATGATTGGGTTGACCCCGATGAATCTTACACGCTGATTTACGCCCGAGCGCTGAACGAACAGGGTGAAGCTTCCGTGACCGATGTCCGCATCGTTCGCTTTGCACGAATGGCCGTTTCAATCTCCGAGCCATCCCTCGGTACTCCACTCGTAGGGGTTGTGGAGTTCTCCGGAACGGCGGAAGGCACCGACCATGACCGTATCGAATACAAGATCGACAACGGCGATTGGGTCTTGGGCGACAGCCTCACCTACCAAGAGGAAGGTGTTCAGGACTGGTCGTTTACATGGGATTCCGTGCAGGTTGGTGACGGTTCTCATCGCATCAGTGTACGCATGGTCAACACCAGCGATGTCACCAGTGATGTGCTCAAACGAACCTATGAAGTTGACAACTTGCCTGCGGCTCCAAACTTTGCCTTTGCTGGTACCGTCGGCGTTTACGATGGCGGACTACCGGTGAATTCCGCGGTTGCGGGTACGGTGCTCGAGGTTCGGTTTGGCTTGCGAAACATCGGTGATCTCGATGCGAACGAAGTCTACCTCACCCTCGATGCTCCTGGCTCAGATTCGACGACCTATCCCTCTGAAGGAAAGGTGACCTCACTTGAAGAAGGCGAGAGTGTCTCGGTCACGCTGTATTGGTGGGCGACAGAAGCCGGTTTGAACGATGTGACATTGTCGCTCGACCCCACCGAGCAGTATGAAGACCCGGACCGAAGCGACAACACCTACACGTTCAGTTTCCAAATCGATGAACGCCCCGTAGAACCCATGCTCCGTTTCATGGCTGGTTCTGCTGGTACACAGCCAGAGGTGCCTCTTCCAGGCGTACCCTACGACATTCAACTTCGGGTGGACAACCTGGGGCAAAGCGACGCCTCCAACCTCAACCTCGCCTTGGACAGGATGGGGGAATTGGGTTGGCAACGTATCGGTGATCAACCGCTCAGCCTCGTCCCCGGCTCCAGTACGACGTCTGGCTACGCCTTTGCCCGTTTTGCCGACATCACCGAGGAAGAAGGTGCTGTCGCTTACCGTGCGGTGTTGAGTGGCTCTGGCGTTGAACTCGAGTACAGTGAGCACAGATTCAACGTCACTGTTGGGCTGCTGGATGTTTCTGGCACGCGAAATCCCGTTTCGCTTTCGCTTGGCGAGGTCCCGGTGGATTTCGTCGGCCTTGAAGACGGCGGCCTGATGTTCACCACCATTGATGGCGAACTCCACGCGCGAACGGTGACTTCGTCGCTCTCCATGGTAGGAGGGGTTGTGCTTGAGGAATCTTGGGGCGGTGAACTGGCCGTCTACCAGCGTGACGACGGCTTGGTGCAACTCGCTTGGACTCGGCGCTCCCTCAGCCTCGAAGGCTACATTCTCACTGATGTTGCCATGACATCGATTTCCGCCTCTGGAAAAACCACCCCGAAGCATTACCACATGCCCGCCCTCAAACTTTCCGAGGGTTCCTATTACGGTCTCAACTTTGACCAGCACGATGGAACGATGGTCCTGGCAGGCTACCACCGTGACTTGTCCACCAGTGGCTCATGGCAAGACATCACCTCGATTTTCGTGATGTCCTCTTCGACACCGGACAAGGGAACTTCATGGGGGCCAGCCGTTACGGTTCTCTCCAACATCGACATACGGCCCTCCGATGCCCAACCATTGGCCATCGGACTGGGCGATGAATACCTGCACATCCTCTATCAGGAATACCGAGACGACGTGACCGGTATTGAACGGGTAGGCATGATGTACGCACACGGCGCCTTTACGGAATCATCGTGGAGTTTCCAATATTCCGTGGGCGATGATGCATCGATGGCAAGATTGGAAGTGGTCGTTCACGAGGATGAAGACCGTTTGGTTGCCGCTTGGATTGAAGGACAGGGAAAAACGGCTACGGTCGTTACAGCGACCTCGGATGCCATCTGGTCGGATGATGTCGTTCACAGGACCACAGCGCCAGGCGTCTCCAACCTCGCCTTTTCCCATCGTGATGAAGGCTTCTATCTCTTCCATGACGAGATCAACATCTACGGTCCAGTCTCTCGAATGGGCTTCGTAGCCGACCAGAACGGGCAGGCGCTCCAAGGCCTTTCCAACATGGTGGTTGAGGGTTTCACCTTCGGTATCGGCGTGATGGAAGAAGACACCATGGTCTGCACCGTTTCTCCAAGCGGCACCTACAGCATCAGCAAGGTCGTCTCTCTCAAAGGGTCAACAACCACGGCGCCAACCCCTGGATTGATCGATACGCTGTTCGAATACCTCCCCGGTGGTTCGGATGAAGTCAAATTCAGGATTTTGGCCGCCAGCCTCCTTCTCTTCGTTATGTTCCTTGGTGCAGTGGTCATCATGCTGCGCCGGTCCCACAGCGAGTTGGAAGAACTTGAAGCTGGTTTGGAAACTGAAGGCGATGTTGTGGAGTTGATGGTGACGCCAGAAGAAGACCATGGCCCCTTGCTCTCGGTTGAGGACGATGAAGAGGTGTTGACGGTTCAAGAATCCGAGCCGGTGGCCGTGATCGAGGATGAAGAGGAAAGTCTCGCCGACGAGTTGGAGAAGAAACTCGAGGAAGGCGAGGGCAACGCACGTCTCGAACGCCGGATGAAGCGCAAACAACAGCGAGAAATGGCCGCAATCCTTCAACAAGGCCTCCCACCGCTTCCACTTCCAGGAAGCCAACCGATTCCACTTCCAGGTAGCCAACCGCTTCCTGCGATTGAACCGAACGCACCGGCCCCCCTTCCGCTCCCTGATCTCAAGCGAGAGGCGACATGCCCCTCTTGTCAAGCGAGCTTTTCGATCAAAGACCTGATGCTTAAACGCACCACCTGTCCGGTTTGCCAGGAAACGTTCGACCTATGAGGTGAAACACGATGTGCGGTATTTTCGGTTATATTGGGGCACAACAAGCCCTCCCCATTCTTGTTGAAGGCCTTCGCCGCCTCGAATACCGTGGCTACGATTCAACGGGTGTGTCCGTGCATGACGGTGAACTCATCCAAACGCACAAAACAGTCGGCAAAGTCGCCGACCTTCACGCGATTCTACCCAACGGCGTCAACGGTACCATGGGCATTGCCCACACGCGCTGGGCTACCCACGGAGGCGTCACCGACCTCAATGCCCATCCGCATGCCTCCAAAGACGGGAGTGTACACTTGGTCCACAACGGCATCATCGAAAATTTCCAGACCCTCCGCCGTCGGTTAACCGCCAAAGGCATTGATTGTGTGAGCGAGACAGACTCCGAAGTGCTCGTTCATATGATCGCTCTTGAACTGGAGCAAGGAGCAACGCCCCTCAATGCGGTCCGCTCCATGTTGAAGCATTTGCGAGGAACATGGGGTCTGTGCATCATGTTCAACAACCACAATGAATTGATTTGTGCTCGCAACGGTTCACCTCTCATCGTTGGGCAAGGCGATGGAGAGATGTACATCTCAAGCGACCCGCATCCGTTGACCTCTCACACCCAACGCGTGGTGTATCTCGAAGACGGTGATGTTGCGGTAGTCTCTCGTGATGGCATCAAAATGACATCCACACGTGGACCCCTCGTCAACCCCGATATCACGGTGCTCGAAGACGAGTGGGGTGAAGCAGAACTTGGTGATGCTCCTCATTTCATGTACAAAGAAATCCACGAACAACCCGATGCTCTTCGCCATTGTATTGCGGGCCGTGTTGACAGGGAGATGGGTACTGGGCGTTTGGGTGGCATGCGCTTGGAACACTCGACATTGACGCAGGCTCCACATGTTCGCTTGTTGGGGTGCGGCACCGCTTATTATGCTGCAGAAATCGGTCAAATGTTGATCGAAAAGATGGCTCGTATTCCTGCGGTGACGCACATTGCAAGTGAGTTTCGAAACAACGATCCGGTCATCAACCCCAAGGCCCTCTATCTTGCCGTATCCCAATCGGGAGAGACCGCTGACACCATCTCCGCCCTGAAGGAAATCAAACTCAAAGGTGGACAGGTCTTTGGTGTGGTGAACGTTGTTGGCTCCACCATCGCTCGCCTTTGCGGACAAGGGGTCTACATCCACTCGGGGCCCGAACAGTCGGTTGCCTCGACCAAAGCGTTCACCAACATGGTGGCGGCACTCACCATTTTTGCCACACAACTTGGGCGTACCCGTTCACTTTCGAAGGAAAAAGGCCGAGAGGTGATGCAGGCTCTCCATCAGGCGCCTCACCTTATGGAATCCTATTTTGACGACATCGGCCCCATCGACAAGGCGGTGGACCTCTTGGCGGAGGCCAAATCGGTGCTCTTCCTTGGGCGAGGTCTTTCGTCTTCGGTTGCAAAAGAAGGAGCACTGAAATTGATGGAACTGGCCTACATCCCCTGTTTGGCCTACCCTGCTGGTGAAATGAAGCACGGCCCGATTGCCTTGCTCGAAGAAGGGAGCCCAGTGGTCGTGGTCGCCCCCAACGACCACTTGAAAGAAAAGACCCTTTCAGCCCTCCACGAGTGTCGAGCACGCGGTGCGAAAATCATTCTCATTCATGAGAAAGGCGACCCGATCGGCGAGGAGGGCGATGTCTCCATTCCTGTCCCTGCTATTCATCCGTGGCTTACGCCCTTGATGACCGTCGTCCCTCTTCAATTGATGGCGTACCAAACGGCCTTGCGCTTGGACAGAGACGTTGACCGTCCTCGCAACCTTGCGAAATCCGTGACGGTTGAGTGATTTCAAAGAATGGAGAATCGCTGCTCGCTTTCCTTCCAGTTGAACGGCTTGTAGCCAAGAAGATGGTTGGTGTGGCGCATTTTGACAATGCCGACCTTTCGCTTGACATCGTCCCCTTCTCGCTCCATCACCAGGTGAACCACGCCGTCGGAGAGGTAATCTTCCACCCCGTATTCACCAAATTGCTTGTGATCCTCGCCCGTCATCTCGCAGATGAAGAAGGACGTGAGTTCCAGCCGTCGTACAGCCTCAAACAATCGGAAGATTTCATCACGCGGGTTTTCCATCTTGGTGAGCGTGAAGAAGGCGCCCAGAGAGTCGAACACCAGCAGTTCAAAACCGATTGATTGCCGGTAGGAGGTCAATTGCTTGATGAGTTGCCCCATCCAATCGACGCGGTTGCTCATGCCCTGTTCGTCGAGTTGGACACGAAGGTCGGCGAGGTCGATGATGGCGATACGGTTTCGGACTCGAGGGTCATCAACGTTCATACCCATGTTGGCCATGTGGGAACGAAGGGAATCTTTGCCCTGTTCGAGGGTGACGTAAATCCCGCTGGTTTCTCCGTAGAGTACGGCGTTGTAGAGCATGGAGAAGGTCAGGCTGGATTTCATCGCACCAGAGGCTCCAGCGACGATGCAGATGTGGCCCTGTGGAATACCGCCTTGCATTTTTTCATCCAATCCTTCGATGTGGGTGGGGATTCGTTCAAGGTCGGACATGCGGCTCACTCATGGTGGGGTTCACCTTCCGATTCTTCAATATCACCCTCGTGAACCATGGGCGTAACGACCATGACCCGTTTCGTCATGCTTGGCTCAATGGAAGTTTGGCTTGCATCCAATTCCGCTCGCCGAGGCGCCATGCTTCAGCCGCTCTTTCCAGGCCTGGTCCACCGGGGCGTTGACGGTGTGGATGAATCGCCTCCACACGGAACGGTGGAGCACCAAGTGTTGACCATTTGTCAGCGAAAAGCGAACGCCTTGTCAACACCAACACAGGATGTTGTCATCGTTGCGGATACCATGTTGAGCGACCCCGATGACCATTCTCTGAGCATGGGGAAACCGCGTGACCGAACTCATGCCGCGATGATGCTTCACCGCCTCCAAGGACGGTACCATCAAGTTTGGACGGCGACGGGTATTCGTTGGAACGGCACGTGGCAATTCTGGTGCGAGTCCGCGGTCGTTTCCATCCCCGAGTTGTCTGAGGATGTTCTGAACGAATTGCTGGATTCGCAATCGTGGGTTGGCAAGGCCGGGGCTTACGATTTACACGGGGCTATGGGTGAGCATGCTCGCCTTGTGGAAGGTTCCGAGAGCACGGTTCTTGGCCTGGCAGGCGAGGCGATGCAATTTCTTGAGGCGCTTGCATCAACGATGTGAATCATAGCAACGGCTTCAAGCCAAGTTCGTGTTTTTGCATGTCAACCACGACATTCACGCCGGGAACCATCAGCAACTTGTCTTCAGCATCCAGTGCAAAAACGCTCACTCGAGCCTGATCTGCCATGTGCTTGATCTCTCGACGGCAGGCCATTTGATGGCTGTCCATGTGAACGAGCGGTCGAAGGTCAACGATGGCCGTATCGCCTTGAATCACACGTTTTAGCATGGCCTGGGTTGGAATTCGTTTCATCTCGTCGGGTGCGATGTAGCGCAGCGCTTTGTTGGGGTGAGGTGCTGGGCGCTGGGTCACGACGCCAAGGTCGTGGAACGGTTCACCGTCCGGTGTCAAAGGGCCGGACCAACCCAGGGGCGGTGTTCGCCGCGTAGCGGGATTGGCTTGCATTGGGGTTGGTTCAGGGAGGGTTGGTTCAGGGAGGGTTGAGGGCGGTGCGGCTTCGTCTGCAGGTTTCCCTGTCAAGGCCACGGGTTCGCTCTCGGCTGCAGGCGCCGGAGGTGCACGCCGTTGTGCTGGAGCGTTGCCTTCTGGGTCGGGAAGGCCGAAAAATTGCCACAAGTTCGCCATACGTTTGCCTCAGAAGTCCAAATCGTCGAGCAACGAGTTTAACTCCGTGGAGGCAGGTGTGGGTTGAGTTTGTGAAACTATGGGTTGAACCGGGGCTGGAGCGGGTTGATTTGCAGCCAACCATTGCTCACCGTAGTAGTTCCACTGTTCCATGGTCCAACCTTGAGGCAGTCCCGTAGCGGGCAACGGCGGTCCGGTGTTCACGGGTTGTGCATCCATGTCCGGCATGCTGACTGTTGGTGCAGCAGCGAGGGGTTCGGATGCTTGAACAGGCGCTTCCATCATCGGCGCTGCGCTCGGCTGAACGGCGAAGGCGGATTGGTCGTACTTCCCGAAATCCTCGTCGATACCAGTACCACCACGGCGGGTGAAGAGAAGGAAGACCACCAAGCCGACGATGATGATGCCGAGTACACCGATGACCATCGCTGTCGTGGTGCCGACCGAATCGGTGATGCTCTCGAAAATGTTGCTGGCGGGCGCCTCCGCGACCAAGATGGTGAGTTCGGATTTGCTGGTGAAGCCGTTGTCATCGGTCACGGTGAGCACGACCGTCCACGTGCCTGCTGGCAGATTCTCAACGGTCCATGTTGCACCGGTGAAGTCCACATCGCCAACCTTCATGCCGTCCAAATCGGTGTCCAGGTGCGAACTGTCCCATTCGTAGACGAGGGTGGTCTTGTCGCTGGGCGTTTCCAGCGAGTTTTCGCCGCTCAAGGTGAGGTTGTCGCCTTCGACCAAGCCATCGAGCACCGAGATTTCGGAAATGATGGCGGTTGGAGGAAGATTGAGCACACTGACGTTCATCATTTGTTGAGCGATGGCACCGTCATCATCCGTTACCGTGACGGTGATCATGCGAATGCCCTCGCTTGGCCACGACGGTGCAGCCGCAGTTCCATCGCCCTCGCAATCGTTGTCGCCAACACCGTCGCCGTCAACATCGACTTGCGCATCGAAATCCCAACATACGCTGAGACTCGATTGGTCCGAAGCCGTGTCCGTCACGGTGACGGAGAGATTGAGCAGGTCATCTTCGTACACGGGCGTGTTGCCAGGGAGTCCGGTGATGGTCGGCGGTACGTTGTGAATCATGATGGAGCCCTGCACAACATCTGAACTCGCGCCATCGGCGTCAATGGCGCGCACCTGAACGGTGTGCATACCCGATGTGTTCCATGACACGGCTTCGGAGGAAGAAACACCTACGCTGGAAACGGTCCAATTTTCATCTTCAAGGGAAGGGTGCCATTCAATGATGACCGTGCCTGCGTCGTTGGCCGAATCATTTGCGGTGGCTCTCAAGAACGCCACTTCATCCTCGTCAAGGTGCCATGTTCCGTTCTCGTCCGGCAAAACTTCCTCGCCACCTTTGACCAGTGTAGGAGGTGAAATTGTGGGAGCGATGTTGAGCACCAGTATTTCTGCGGTGATGTTGGTGGATTCGCCATCGTCGTCCCGTCCTTCGACGGTAACGGAGATCATGCCTTCTTCGGTTGGCGTGAACGTGCAGGTCTTGTCAGGGTTCGAAGGGCTGTCGTTGATGATGTCGCAGTCCGTCCATTCCGGCCAGTAGACCTTCACGATTTGACCCACTGGAGCTACGCTGTCAACATCGCTCATGTTGAACACTTCAATGGTGACGGGAGACTCCACGTTCACGGATTCGGGGTAACTGATCTCAAAGATCGGTGCTCGATTCATCACCTCCACATTGACCACCATTTCGTCGGTGTCCAATTCTTCATCGACCACGAGAACCTTCACACTCCATATGCCGCTGTTGGACCAGTTCCACTGTGTCCAACAATCGGGCGCTTCAATCACATCAATGAGGCCAACCCTGGACTCGATTTCAAAGCGACAATCAACGTCGCCACCGTCGATGTCAAAACTCTGCGTGGCGTTGAGGGTGACGTTCTCAAAGGTGTATTTCCCTTGGTCGACCACCAAGTCGGCGGTGGGCACACGACCGATGAAGATGGAGAGCGAAGCGTCGTTGTTGCTTCGGTTGGCGTCGGCCGTGACGTTTTCGTCAGGGTCGACCGTGAACGTGAGTTGTGCCGTTCCAATCACCATGTCGGCTGGCACCGACCACTCCACCTCCACACGCTCCTCTGCGTACGGAGCAATGGACGGGAGTGGGCTTCTCGAGACCACGCCATCCGGCGTTTCAATTTCCATGTACGTGGATGGGGCGGTGAGCACACCTCGATTTTGAGCGGGCAATGAGAAAGTGAGGACATCACCCGGCAGGGCGTTGTAACCAATGGAGGCGCCCAACGTGGAGGTGTCGCCGCCTCGGGTTCGCTCCACAATGACCGAGCTTGCTTGTGCGAGGAGGTCAATGCCCACCACGCTCAGGTCTTGCACGACGGTTGTAGCGCCAATAATATCGGCTACAGGGTCATAGACCACGACCCCGTTGCTGGTGTGGTCATCGCTCGCCGGTGTGTCGTCAACTTCGTCGGAGACGTTGAGCGAGGCTTGGGCCTGACCGTTGTTGTCCGTGGTTGGGTTGATGATGGTACCTGCAATTTCGTAACGGAGTTGGAGGTTGGTGTTCTTGATGGGAATGGCCGGGTTCCCTGCAACGCTGTATTCGATTGAAATCTGTTCAATGGCATCTGGTAAGGTCGCCGTAGCAGCGGTGCTCACGTGAATTTGGGTGTTGCGTCCACCAGGTGACGAGTCAGGGATGACGCTGTTGGAGTCCGCTGGGTTGTAGGTCTTCAAGAGCCAATCGATGGTAAATCCAGCCGAATTTGAGATTCGAATCCACGAATTAAATCGAACCGCTGGACAGTACCAGTTGAATCCTGCACTTACACCCGTCGCGTTCCACTCGTTGATCTTGTATGAATCGTCGCAACCTCCGTACTTGATGTTGACACCATCCTCGGTAGGAATGCCGTCTGCAGTAACTTGCCACGAATTGTTTTCAGCGCCGTTGGTGTCAAATTCACTCGGGTCGAAATAATCCGAGGTTCCACTCACGCTGGTTCCAGACATGAAGGGCATGTACCATTGGTCCCCTGTTCGTATTGGGAAATCGTACTTTTCTTTCGGAGGGTCGTAGTAGGTGTCGAATGAAATTGTCGCAAGCTTTTGTGAGAAGATCCCTAGATTGAACGGTGCAAAGTCGACATCAAGTTCAAACTCAGAATTGATGACAGCAAGGTCTCGAGCACGAATAATGTCTTCACCCGTGTAATCAATGGTGAGCCTCCCGCTCACCCCTTCAAGCGTGGCTCCACTGTTTCCAGAAGAGAATTCTCCATCAATTTTCATCTTGTACGCTAATGTTTGAATCCCATCAACACTGGTGTAGAAGATGTCTTCAATTTCGTAATCCGTATCCCCCGTGAGCGTGTTTAAACTTGCTGAAACATTGGCTTGCGCAAGGAGCTGGGCGACATCAAACCGTGTTTCATAGGTCCATTCATCGCCAACCCTCCAATTGGGTACATCCACGACACCGTTCCCTCCCTGAGAACGTTGTTGAGGAGGCGTTTCATCAAGCCGAATCGACGATTCTACAACACCCATGCCCAATGAGGTAAGGAAAAGGGCGACGAGGAAAGCGGCTTGACTGGCACGTCCCAACATGGTTGTAGGTAGTGGTTCTGATACAAAAGAGAATGTCCTTTTTGCACGGAATCATCCTTGAGAATCAAGCCACTGTTGGCCGTAGTGTTCCCACTGTTCCATGGTCCACCCTTCGGGGAGCCCATGTTCGGGAAGCGGGGGCCCTCTCGAGGCGGTTTCAGGAACTTGTTGCAGGGCCTGCTGGAAGAGGTAATCGGGCGGTGGCCCCTCGGGCCGTTTCTGCTCCAATTTTGCTTCACGATCGGCGAAGGATTCCACGGAAAGAGCGCCCGTCACCTCGTCCCATACGCTGTCTTCCTCGGGCTTTGATTTCCGTCGCGTGAACAACAGCAGGAGGAGCAACAAACCGGCGAGCAGACCAAGCTGAGCGAAGACGTTGGCTTCTTCTCCAATCAGTGCTGCACTGACTTCTTCGAGGGGGGTTCGTTCGGCTGGCAGAACGGCAAAGGAGACCACTTTCGTACCCGGCCGTTCAGGGTCTTCATCCCATGCCATGACCTTCACGGATTGAACACCGTCTTGCCTGAATGTATGGGTGACCGACTTTCCGATGAGGTCAGCATCGTTGTCTGGGATGCCGTCTTCGTTACTGTCAACGTTGACATCGATGTCCCACACGACGGTCAAGTCATCAACATCGTTCAAGGCGTCGAGGGTTGCGCTGGCGTCCAACAAACACGCTTTGTAGGCCACGCACGAAAACACCCCGGTTCGAACGATGGGCGGCGTGTTGAGCACCTGCACTTCGACCACTTCGCTGGTGTGTGCACCGTCGTTGTCGGTCACGTGGTAAACCAGTTTGTGTGTCCCGCTTCGGTTCCACGAGACGGTGAGGTTGTCGCCGAATACATCGCAATCATCGTCGGCGCTGCCAAAGTCATCGGAGTCCATGCTCGGGTCAATGTCCCAGCACTTCACCAAGGAATCGGCATCGGAAGGCGTGTCCGTTGAGGAGCCGGTCAGCGAGATGCTCTGTCCCTCGGCAACGGGCAGCACCGAAGCGATGGGGTCGATCACGGGCGGTACATTTCGAACGTTGACCCAACGCTCTTCCACGCCGCTTGATGCACCTTCGGTATCGGTGACTTCCAATCGCATCTTGTGGAGGCCAGCCTCGTACCACACCATATCAAACTCCGAGATGCGACCGTCAAAGACACGGATGAGGGACGGTTGGGCGTCGTCCGGCCACCATGTGTGGGTGAGGTCTTCGATGTCGTCCACTGAATCTTGCGCTTGGCCTTTGACGAGGACCGTTTGGTCTTCCGACACATGCCAGGTGTTTTGTGCATCCATGGTGATGGGCCCATCTTGGTCCACCATCTGAACGTTGATGCTGTGAGGCTGTATGTTGGTGAATTTGATGTCGATGGTCGCCGTCGCAACGCTGTTATCGTCATCCGTTCCAACGGCAGTGAACGTTTTCCATCCTTCGGTGATGGCGGTGGTGGTGCATGTTCTCGTGTAGTAGCCTTCCTGACAATTGGCTCCTGGCCAGTAAATGTCAACCGCACCTGGCCATACCTTCTCCGAATCCGAATCGTTGGCATAGGCGTAAAGCGTGATGGGGTATTCCACCTTGGCTTCCGTACGTTGGCTTCGGACCTCAATTTTTGGTGCTCGGTTTTCCACTGTGACGTTCAAGATCATCACCGTCTCGTCACGTTCCTCGTCTTCCACCGTGATTTGAACAGGATAAATTCCATCGTCGATCCACGTGTAGTTCAGCAAGCACGATGGCGACACAATACGTTCGTAGTCCCATGTTCTGGTCCCGTCATCAAAGGGCACATAGAACTCGCACGAAACGTCCCCACCGTCTTCGTCAAAGCTACCGCTTGCGTTGATGAAGATGGTCTCTTGGGTCATGCCAGTGGGCTCGAGAGCAACGGGTGTGGGCAAACTTCCCACAAAGAGGTCGATGCTGCCAAGGTTGTTTTGGAAGTTCGCATCTGCGCTGTTGAGGCGGCTCAAATCGGCTTCCCAAAGCAATTGGAGGGTGCCGATGGAAGCGTTCAGGGGAACCATCCAATTCTCTTGCACCTTGTGCGCCTGATACGTTGCTAGGGAAGGGAGTTGAAGTGTGCTGACGTTGCCGTCGGGAAGGGTGACACGGGCGTCGGTTGCAACCGTGGTCGTGATGCCTCGGTTCTTGAACGCTACTTCGATGTCGAGGGTGTCGCCAGGCAACACGTTGTAGCCTGAGAGGGCGTTGAGCTGACTCACCGTGCAAACGTCTCCGATACAGCGGGACCGCATGATGACCGTGGCCTCTTCGTCCGCAAAGACATCCAAGCCGACGAGGTACTGGTCGAGAGTGACCGTGGCCGCACCAACCCTATTGCCTGCTTTCGCAACCAATCCGTGACTTGCATAATCGAGTTGAGTCGCCGATGAATCCAACGCATCACCGATGTCGATGGTCGTCCACGCACTGCCGTTGGCCGCAGTCGTGAGGCTCTCCACGATGCCTTCGTGCTCGTGATGAAGTTCAAGCGCAACACCTGCGGGATTTGAGAAGCACGAGGAGGATGCGTTGACCCATACACCCATCGGGGTGTTGAGCGCAGTGATGCTGCGTTCGGGCGTGACAACAAGGCAATCCGAACGTGTACCAGGGTTGGTGTAGGGTTCCACGCCGCTGGCCCCAACAGGGTCGTATCGCTTCAGTTTGAAATCGATGGTCAAACCAATATCGTCGTTGGTGTGCAACCAAGCGTAGTTTCGTACTTCGGGACAATACCAGCGGTATCCTTCGGAAATTCCGTCGCTGTTGAACGATGTCATCTCGTAGGATCCGTTGCATCCTCCGTAATCGATGGTTTGGTATCTGGAGTTCTGTGGTTTTCCGACGTTGGTGACGACCCAAGTGGTGGTGTTCGTGTCGGTTTCAGGTGGAGGAAACGGCGTGATGTAATCGCTTTGTCCTGACCATTGGGAGGACGAGGTGGTTGTCGTGGTCCAGCGCTCATCCATGCGTATGGGGAAGTCGTAATTTTCGTTCACCGGAGAATAGGTGGTGGTGATGGTGATGTCACCGAGGATCTGCTCAAGGAAGGAAATGCCGCTGGGAACGAATCGGATGTACATGTCAAGTTCGCTGCGTATGGGTGCAAGGTCACTGACGCGGAGGTACTCCGTTTGTGTGAATTGAATGTAGACGTTCCCGCTGTATCCTTCCAAGGAGACGCCGGATTTGTCAAAATTGGCCGAGGTTCTCAGCGTGTAGGCGAGCACAGACATGTTATCGACGTTTTGCATCGAAATGCCCGTTACCTCTGAGGTGGTGTCGCCTTGTATCTCTCCGACCGTTGCATCGACCCCCGTATCGGTGACCAAGATGGTGGGGTCAAAGGTCCCGGAGTAAATCCAACGGTCACCGATGCGCCAAACTGGGACATCGGAAACACCGGGGTCATGGCCCGGGTTGCGTTGAATCACGGGTTCGTCTTCAAGCACGGCGTGGTTGAGTGGAGCGAGCGTGAAGAGAAGCAACAGGACAAGCCCGAACGGAACCGTACGGTGCATGAAGCCCTCTCCCATGATTGATGCAAGCCCCGTGGGGGACATCAAGACTTCTGCTCAGCGTTGTGCGAAAGCGGAACTCAAAGCAAATCAGCAAGTTCGTCCTTGATGATTTCCACGGCTTCAAGAATTTCGTCCTTGTGTCGGGCGCCGGTGATGACCATCTTGCCGGAACCAAAGATGAGACAGACGACCTTGGGGTCATCGAGTCGGTAAATGAGACCAGGGAACTGCTCGGGCTCGTACTCCACTTTGTCAAAGGGCAAGTGGAAGGTCAAATGGTTGAGGTTGAGCTTACGTGGGACACCTGCCTGTGGCTCACCAGTGAACTTGTCAACACCATCGTAGTCTTCGGGGTAATGAAGCGCATAGGTTGCCACCATGTTTTGAACTTCGATGGTGACGTCCTTGAGGTCCCAAGTTTCGATGCCAGCAGCACGCAAATCCTTGATCATGCGGTCAATACCGGTGTGGATGTTGTCTTCGTCCTTTCCACCGGTGCACACAGCACGGCCAGAGCGGAACATCAAGATGGCGAGTTTTGGTTCTTGAACACGGTAAACAACACCAGGGAATTGCTCGGGTTCGTACTCACAGTTGAGTTGAATGGCGATATCGGGAAGGTCAAGTTCTTCTGCAACACGGGTGCTGGCAACAACGTTCACAACAGTTAGGCGTTCTTCATCGGTGGTCATATAAAGCCCGAATCCGCTTTAGTATATAAAAGGAATTTCGGCATTGTGCCGACATTGCCAGCCGAACATCAGTGCTGTTCGGTCCAGAAAGGAGCCTCTGGGCCGATGTCGAGCATTGCACCTCGGTTCCCGAGCCGTGATGTGAGGCAACGACCACCAGCCAGTTCAATGGCTTCACGCGTTTCTTTGGGACGACGCGTCAATGCAACCATGCACCCCCCGCCTCCTGCCCCCGTCATTTTTGCGCCCAAGGATGTCGGCAAAGCAGCGCTGATGAGCGATTCCAATTCCTCGGAGGAGACACCAAGATTTCGGAGGATGAGGTGGTTTTCACTCATCGCATGACCCACCGCCTCGTAATTTCCTTCGAGCAACGCGTTCAACCCGCGCCTGGAAACTCTTCCGATGGCGTGAATTTCGTTGATCCGTTCTGGGTTTGCCTCAAGGGCGGCTGCAACGAGCGCAACTTGGCGTGAGGTAGGAGCATGAACGCCCGTGTTCCCCAACACCAGAAACACCTCATCTTCGGGTGTGTCGAGCGTGTGGATCTCCCATGTTCGTTTTCCTTCGGGCGTTTCGAGTTCGCTGGTGAAGGCCCATTCACATCCGTCTTCCTTTTGGTTGGACAACACGACCACACCTCCAAGAGCGCTGGTTGAGGTGTCCATCGGTGACGCCCGCCCCGACTGGGCGTTTGCTTCGGCATGATGAGCCATGCGGCTGATCGCTTGAGCCTCCATGCGGTGGTCAGGTGATGTTCTGCTCGCATCGAGGGCTGTGCAAACGGCAACACTGAGTGCCGCACTTGAGCCAAGGCCAGAAGCGCGTGGGATATCTCCCGAAACGTGAATCGAAAGTGGCGTTGCATCATCGACGCCATTCCACAACTCGTTGACCATGTGGTGAACATGCGGATGTCGTTTTGGACTCAGTTCACTCCCGTTGACGCTCCATGATTTCGAAGGGGACATGCGTACAGAAAGGCGTTGTTCCAACGCAACTGCGACGGCGGGCTCACCGTAAACCACCGCATGTTCTCCGAAGAGAATGCATTTTCCGGGGGCACTCGCAACCGCTGTGCGTTCATCGGTGCCCATGACCGGTAGCATGCGCCGGCATTCATATTTCTTGCCACGCAGAAGCGGTTGTAGGCCGAGTTCCACCTAATCTTGTTCACGCTCATAGCGCATTGAGACGAAGGCTGTCGCGATGATGATGCTCATGATCGCAAGGATGGAGGTGAAACCAGGCTGGTTCACGTTCGCGTCCTCTGAAATCGTGATGACAACACTGTTGGTGCCGGATTGGCTACCGTCGTCCCAAGCATAACTGATGGTTCTCTCGATGACTCCTCCGTCAACAACAGGAACGAGAATCGGTCCCGTCGTCAACGGGTTCCCTGTGAATGTCTGCGGGGAATTTGTGCCAATGGTGACGGTCATATCGATGGTTTGGCTTTCAGGGTCGACACAATTCACCGTGAACAAATAATCACCGATGGGAAGCGTCACATCGCTTTCCGTCTGGTCGCTTGAGAGGTCGAAAACAGATTGACTGATCGCATTCGTCCCGCCCGATTCGTTGATGAACAATTCACACACTGGAGGCGCATTGCATCCATCAGCCCCAACGACGGCGTTTGCAGGTGTGTTCGGACACTGGTCAAACAAATCGGACACGCCGTCGCCGTCTGAATCCAGTTGTGCTTCTGAACATCCATCCGGCGAGATGTAGAGCCATCCCTGAGGCGTGTTCGGGCAAAGGTCGTCAGCATCGCTGATGCCATCATCGTCGCTGTCGCTTTGAGAAGCACTGCATCCATCCGTGTTGACCGCAGCGTTTGCTACCGTCTCCGGACACTGATCAACACCGTTGGCGACACCGTCGCCGTCGGTATCCGATTCGGACCAAGAGCAGCCCTGAAGGTCAAGCCAAATCCAGTCCTGCGGTGTGTTTGGACACAAATCAGATGAATCAACGATGCCGTCGCCGTCCCCGTCAACCTGACTGGTCGAACAACCATTGGCCGATACCGTTTCCCCGCTTGGTGTTGAGGGGCACAGGTCGAGGTCGTTGGTGACACCATCGCCGTCATCGTCTTTCTGCGAATCCGAGCATCCGTACGTGTCAACCGTTTCACCCGACGGTGTGTTCGGACAATTGTCGAGTAAGTTATCCACGCCATCGTTGTCCTCATCCGCCGACTGCCCAAAGGAACATCCGTTCTGGTCGACCGACGCACCCGATGGCGTGTTGGGGCAGAGGTCAACATCGTTCGCAACACCGTCCCCGTCATCGTCTTCAATGGTGGTTGTCCCGTCATCGGTGGTGAAGAATTTGATACCATCATCAAAGGCACCAACGATGTGGACCTCATCGTTGATGAGTTGCAGGTTGTTGTCTCCCTCAAGGGAAACATCTCCAACAAAGCCTGTCAGCTCCACATCGATCACGGCACTGCCTGCAATGCTTACCCCACTGTTGGGCGTGGTGCCGTAATCATGGGGATTGTAGAGGGCATCGCTCAGGAATTTCTTGTAGTGCAGGGTTGATTGGTAGTCACT
>MDTE01145402.1_pt1 | contig 27748 bp, 28 predicted proteins | sample 811231 | NCBI WGS metagenome assembly MDTE01 (sample SAMN05326651, study PRJNA326480) | marine metagenome | isolation source: seawater | place: Indian Ocean: Red Sea | collected 2010 | reverse complement strand
TTTTACTTACACCTAAGACGTCATAATAATCTTTTTTTGCCATAACTAATTTACAGACAAATAGTTGTTAGCTTAGGCGCTTTTTTCTTTATTATCGTCTTTTACTTCTTCAAAGTCTGCATCAACAACGTTGTCGTCTTTTTTTCCTTCTTGTTTGGTCTCTTTTGTTGCATCATTTGGCTTTGCACTTTGTTGTGTTTTATAAATTGCCTCACCAAGTTTCATTGATGCCTGAACTAGTTCTTGGGTTTTTTTCTTGATGTCTTCTGTATCAGTTCCTTTTAAAGAATTTCTAAGATTTGAAGATGCTGTTTCAATTAATTTTTTATCAGCTTCTGAAACTTTCGATCCATGTTCTTTTAAATTCTTCTCAGTGGTATGTAATAAAGTGTCTGCTTGATTTCTAGAGTCTACAGATTCTCTTTTTTTCTTATCAGCTTCTTTATTTGACTCAGCTTCTTTGACCATCTTATTTATTTCTTCCTCACTTAGACCTCCTGAAGCTTGAATCTGAATTTTTTGCTCTTTACCAGTTCCTTTGTCTTTTGCAGAAACATTAACTATTCCATTTGCGTCAATGTCAAAAGTCACTTCTATTTGTGGAACCCCTCTTGGTGCAGGAGCTATACCTACTAATTCAAAATTTCCTAAAACTTTGTTATCAGTCGCCATTTCCCTTTCACCTTGTAAAACTCTGATAGACACGGCAGGCTGATTATCTTCTGCTGTTGAAAATACCTGACTTTTCTTAGTGGGTATTGTTGTATTCTTTTCGATTAGTTTTGTTGAAACTCCTCCTAGAGTTTCAATTCCAAGAGAAAGCGGTGTTACATCTAAAAGCAAAACGTCTTTTACATCGCCTTGGAGTACACCTGCTTGTATTGCGGCACCCATTGCTACTACTTCATCAGGATTGACAGATTTATTTGGTTCTTTTCCAAAAAAGTTTTTAACCTCTTCTATAACTTTAGGCATTCTTGTCATACCGCCCACTAACACTACTTCACTAATATCGCTTGCTGAAAGACCAGCGTCTTTTAAAGCAGTTTTGCATGGTGGAATAGTTCTGCTTATTAAGTCTTCAACCAAAGCTTCTAATTTTGCCCTAGTCATTTTTAAATTTATGTGTTTAGGACCTGTTTTATCAGCTGTTACAAATGGCAAATTAATCTCTGTTTGTGTAGCTGAGGATAATTCAATCTTAGCTTTTTCTGCAGCCTCTTTTAATCTTTGTAATGCTAGTTTATCTGATTTAAGATCTATACCACTTTCTTTTTTAAATTCTGACAGCAAATAATCTACAATAGCGTTATCAAAATCTTCACCTCCAAGGAAAGTATCTCCATTAGTAGATTTGACTTCAAACACACCATCTCCTAATTCAAGAATAGAAACATCAAATGTTCCTCCACCTAAGTCATATACAGCAATTTTTTTATTTGCTTTTTTATCAAGCCCATATGCTAGGGAAGCTGCGGTAGGTTCATTTATAATTCTTAATACTTCTAGACCAGCAATCTTTCCCGCATCTTTTGTTGCTTGTCTTTGAGCATCATTAAAATAAGCTGGAACAGTAATTACTGCTTTTGACACTTCTTGTCCCAAGTATTTTTCTGCAGTCTCTTTCATTTTTTGTAAAACAAAAGCAGAAATTTGAGAAGGAGAATATTTTTGACCTTTGGCCTCAATCCATGCGTCTCCTTTTTCTGAATTTACAATTTTAAAAGGAGAAGTTTGAATATCTTTTTTTACAGTCTCATCGTTGAAATTTCTTCCAATTAATCTTTTTACTGCAAAAATTGTATTTTCAGGATTTGTTACTGCCTGTCTTTTTGCAGGTTGGCCCACAAGTTTATCATCAGTATCAGTAAAAGCTATTACAGAAGGAGTTGTTCTTGCACCTTCAGCATTTTCTAATACTTTTGCTTGCGTACCTTCCATAATTGCTACACAAGAGTTTGTTGTACCTAAGTCTATTCCTATTACTTTACTCATAATTTTAATTTCCAACTTTCATATATGTGTTAATTTTCATACTACAAGGTAGCTGAATAAGGTTTTTTTTCATTATTTTTCCTCAGTTTTCCCTTCTTTTTGTTTAATTTTATCTTCTTTAATTTGTTTTTTTGATACTCCAACCAAAGATGGTCTCAATAGCCTACCTTTCATTAAAAATCCTTTTTGTATTTCTTGTACTATAGTTCCTGGTTCTTTTTCATCATCTTCAATTTCCATCATTGCTTGATGAAAATTAGGATCTAATTTCTCATTCAAAGACTTTATTGGCTCAATATTATTTTTTTTAAAAATAGATAGCATATCGTTATATATAATATTTAAATGTTCAGATACTTTTTTTAGTCCCTCACTATTTTTTAATTTATCATCGCTTTCTAAAGAATTTTTTGATCGTTCAAGATTATCTAAAAGGTTAAGAGATTCCTTTGCAAAAGAAAAACCACCATACTCAAACGCATCCTCTTTCTCTTTTTCAAATCTTCGTCGTTGATTTTCCATTTCAGCCAAACTTCTTTTGAGTTTTTCTTCTAGGTCCTTAATCTTTTCTTCTGAAGATACTTCTACATTTTCTACTTCATCATTTTTTTCTGATTCATCCTTCTCATTAGGATTGACTTCGTCTTCGCCAAAATTTTTTGTTATTTTTTCCTTTTCCATTGTCTTTAATATGGTAAGTAATTTGAAATTTACTAGATGAAAAAAAAAAAAATTAAAGAGATACTAATTGGCTCAAATAATAATGGAAAAATAAAGGAAATTAAGGATTTATTACCAAAAAATCTAAAAATATATACTCCAAAGAATTTAAAATTAAAAAGTCCCAAAGAAACTGGAAAATCATTTAAAGCAAATTCATATTTAAAAGCAAAATATTTTTCCAAAAAAAGCGGTTTAATTTGTATATCCGATGACTCGGGATTGGAGATTGATATATTAAATAAATCTCCAGGAATTTTTTCTGCAAGGTGGGGTGGTAAAAAAAATAATTTTGATTTGGCAATTAATAAAGTTTTTTACAAATTAAATAAAAAAGATAAAAATTGGAAGAAAAAATTTATTAAAGCAAGATTTATCTGTTCACTCTCGTTATACTTTCCTGGTGGAAGCCATGTTAATTCATTGGGTAAAATTGAGGGAAAAATTTCAAATAAAAAAAAGGGCAAACAAGGTTTTGGGTATGATCCCATCTTTATCCCTTTGGGAAAAAGAAAGACTTTTGGTGAAATGTCACCAAAAAAGAAATATAAAATTGATCACAGAATGAGAGCTTTTAAAAGAATTAAAAAATTTTTTTAAAATTGCCATTTTCAACAGAATAAAAATTTAATTGATGTGTAATTTTATTTTTACTTATTTCAAATATTCCAATTTTTCCTTTAAACTTATTCTTTTCTAAAAAAATTTTATTATTTATTTCAAAATTATTTTTATAAATTAAGTAATATATCAAACCAACCAAGTCATAGCTTAAAAAGGATATTTGATTAGGAATACTTTTGTAAGTCTGAAAATATTCTTTTTTAAAAATTTCATAATTATCTTTGTTAATTGAAGGAAAATAGATTGGTTGTAGACTTTTTTCTTTTAGTAATGAACGATCAAACCATTGATTTAAAGTCATATACCTAATTCTTTTTGAAGACACGTCTGTATATAAAAGTGAAGTAGCTACACTTTTTAAGCTTTCATCAAAATCACCAATTATTACCGAGTCGAAATTTATTCCACCCAAAGTATCTCTTTTTTTTAAATTTTCTATTTTTTTATCTTTGTTTTTTTCATTTGAATTTTCAATTCTTTTTATTTCATCTTCTAAATTTTGTTTTCTAATATTATACCTTGTGAGTTTCTCAATTTGAGCAGTTAACAATGTTGGATCAACATCATAAACAAAAGTATCTTTTAACTTTATTTTTGTTCTTTTTATTGCAGACTCAATTTCATTTCTAAAATTAGTGTTAGGAATTAAAAAGATTGTTCTTTCAATACCTTGATCTTTTTGGAATTTTTTTAAAGTGTTAAGCTGTGAAATAGCATTTACTCCAGCACTAATAACATTGTTTGGGTTACTATCAATTTTATTTGTAAAAGATAAAAATGTTACATCTTTTATTTGATTCAGATAAATCACATTCTGATTAAAAACAGGGCCCATAATTATTTTTATGTTTTGAGATGCAAGTTCTTTAGAAACATTTAGCGTGTGTTCCGGATTAGATTTTGTATCTCTGGGAATTATTTCTATATTTGAATTATCTATTTTATTTATAGCTAGTCTTACAGATTTTAAAATTGATTCTCCGATTTCTTTATATTCACCACTTAAAGGAACAATTAATCCTATTTTTATTTTTTCTTGTGAAAACGAACTATTTATACAGGGGATAACCAATAGAATTGAAGTAATAATTATTCTAAATAAAGTTTTCATTTTATATTTATTATTATATTCCTAAATAGATGCATGAAGAAGTAGACAAAAATAAGATTAAAACAGGATTATATATAGTTTCTACACCTATTGGAAATCTAGGAGATATTACATTTCGAGCAATATCAATATTAAAAAGTTCAGATTTCATATTGTGTGAGGATACACGAGTATCAAAGAAATTACTCTCAAAATTTAAAATTAAAAAAAAACTGATTTCAAATCATAAATTTAATGAAAAAAAAAATGTAAATAAAATAATTGATTTACTTAAATCCAACAAAATTATTTCTCTGATCTCTGATGCAGGAACACCTTTAATTTCAGATCCTGGTAGAATAATTATAAATAGTTGTATTGATAATAATATTGAAATTTTTCCAATACCTGGTCCATCATCTCCTGTAGCGGCTTTATCAATTAGTGGTTTTTCGGATAGATATTATTTTCATGGTTTTCTGCCTGAAAAAAAAAGTAAAATTGAGAGTGAGTTTAAACTTTTATCCTCCTACGAGTTTTCTATTATTTTTTTTATTTCTTCAAAGAAGTTAAATAATATTATTGATTTATTAAAAAAATACTTTTCCAATAGGGACATTGTAATCTGCAGAGAAATTACAAAATACTATGAAGAATTTTATCGAAGTACTGTAAATAATCTAAATAAATTTGAGTCTAATCTTAAAGGTGAAATTACGATAGTAATTTCAGAAGAAAAAAAAGATATTAATAAGTTAAATATTTTAGACGAATCAGTTAAAAAAAAAATTAAAGGTTTAGTAAAAAAAAAAAGTATTAAAGATATAGTTACTTTAATTAACATGGAAAATAGCATCTCAAAAAAAACAATTTATGATTATTGTCTAAAGGTCAAAAATGAAAAATAAATTTTACATATTTATATTTTTTTTATTTTTTATTTCAGGATGTGTTGGAAGTTCATCTACAGGAGTTTTTGGAACAGGAGTAACAATTGCACTAGACCCAAGGTCACTTGGAACTCAAATTGATGATTCTATAATGGACAAAAGCTTAGATGCAAAATTAGTTGCAATGAATAAAAACTATTTCTTGTCAGTTAAAACAAAAGTACTTGATGGAAGAATTTTTATTACAGGAAAAGTCGAAACTCCTGAGGAGAAATTAAAAATTACAAAAGTTGCATGGGAAATTAAGGGTGCTAGATCAGTTAAAAACGATTTAAAAATAAAAGAAAGCTTTAATTTTAAACAATCTGCCAAGGATTTATTAATTACGTCTCAGTTAAGATCTGCCCTGATATTTAATAAAAAAATTACAGCTGTTAACTATAATATAGATACATTTAAAAAAAAAATTTACATCTATGGACTTTCTGAAACTAAAGATGAGCGCCAAGAAGTTATTGATGAAGCTAAACAAATACTAGATGTAGAAGAAGTTATTGCGAGTATTTTATTAGTTGAAGATTTGAGAATTAAAAAAGATTAATTTAATATTAATAAAAGTATTTGGCTTACAAAAGACATCAAAATTATAAAACTTAAAAAAACTATAGAATACATTACTGTAATAGCTCTATTTCTTCTTCTTCTTAATAATACAAAATTTTTATCATCAAGAATTGATATATCTCGTTTTCCTTTGACTGGATAATCATAGCTCCACCTCCAAATAGAATTACCAAATCTTTTATCTAGTCTATTAAAATATTTAATCCATGCTGTAGACCATAAAAATATAAAGTATAAAATTAGTAATAATAAAATTTCAGTCAGCACAAATTAGTTTTTCTTGCCGTAATTTATTACTCCCGCAGAGTATGCTGCTACCGAAGCCAAATTTAAAATATCTGATGTTGAAGATCTTAGCGGGCAAATTTCTATTGCTTGACCAAGGCCAATAAGTAATGGACCTATTACTTTAGCGCCACCCAATGTTTTCATAATTTTATATGAAATTGCAGCACTGTGCTGTCCGGGCATAATTAATACATTTGCATTTCCTACAATTTCTGAAAATGGGTATAATTCTTTATATGTATCATCAAGAGCAACATCAGGTTGCATATCCCCATCGAATTTAAAATCAACTTTCATTTCTTTTAATATATCTACTGCATCTCTTATATGTTTAGTCCTGCTTGTAATAGGTTGTCCAAATGTTGAATGAGATAAAAAAGCTATTTTAGGATCAAAACCAAACAACCTTACAACTCTTGCTGAAGATTTTGCAATTTCTGCTAATTCCTTTGATGATGGGTATTCATGAACAGTTGTATCTGCAATAAAAACTGTTTTACCTTTATTGACCACCATATTAAGTCCAAACATAATTTCCCCTGGCCTAGAGTCTATCACTTTAGTTATTTTTTTTAATGATGAAGAATACCTTCTAGTATTTCCTGTTACCATTGCATCAGCATCACCACATTCAACCATACAAGAAGCCCAAACTACTCTGTCATTTCTTACCATTTTATCACAGTCTCTTTCCAACAATCCTTCTTTTCTGTGAAGTTTTGAAAATATAAAGTTAGAATATTTATCTCTTAAATCTTTATTTTTTGAATTAACTATTTTGATATTAAAATTTTCACTATAACCAATTTCTTTTAATTTTTTTTTTACTATGTCCTCTTTAGCTACAAGTATAGGGACTCCTAAACCACTATTTTTAAATGCAATTGCAGCCTTTAAATTATTTTCATCTTCACCATCAGCAAAAACCACTCTCTTTTGAGTTTTTTTAATTTGAGAGTTAATTCCTTGCATAATTGTTACTGAAGGATCTAACCTCTGTTTTAATTGTTCTGAGTATAATTCAAAATTTTCAATCTTTTTTCTAGCAACCCCACTTTTTATTGCAGCTTTAGCAACAGCAACTGGGATTACACTTATCAATCTTGGATCGAATGTTGAAGGTATTATATAATCTTTTCCATACTTGGGTCTTTCACCTCCCATAGCCGCCGCAACTTCATCAGGAACTCTTTCTCTTGCTAAAGAAGCTATGGCATCAGCCGCGGCAATTTTCATTTCATCATTTATTGTTTTTGCTCTTACATCTAAAGCTCCTCTGAATATGTAAGGAAAACCGATTAAATTATTAACTTGGTTTGGATAATCAGATCTACCAGTTGCTATGATTGCGTCATCTCTAACATCTTCAACATCCTCAGGTATTATTTCTGGATCAGGATTTGCACAGGCAAATATAATAGGTTTTTTTGACATTTTTTTTATCATATCTTTTTTTAAAACTCCAGCTGAGGACAAGCCAAGAAAAACATCTGCATTTTTAATTGCATCACTCAAAGTTCTACAATTGGTTTCTATTGAATGAGATTTTTTCCATTTATTTAAATCACTTCTTTTTTTATGAATTACTCCCCTTCTATCAATCATTGTAATATTTTTTTGTGGGACACCTTTCTTTTTAATTAGGTCTACACAAGCCATTGCAGAAGCACCTGCTCCATTGACTACAATCTTGATTTTTTTAATATCTTTTTTTGTTATATCAATAGCATTAACTAAAGCGGCACATGTAATTATTGCTGTACCGTGTTGATCATCATGGAATACTGGTATATCTAAAATTTTTTTGAGTTTTTCCTCTATAATAAAGCAGTCTGGTGCAGCAATATCTTCTAGATTTATTCCTCCAAAACTTTTTGAAAAATTTTTAATTGAATTAATAATTTCTTCAGGATCATTAGAGTCTATTTCTAAATCAATAGAGTCAATGTCTGCAAATCGTTTGAACAATACTGCTTTACCTTCCATTACTGGTTTTGAAGCTATAGCACCCAAATTACCCAACCCTAAAATTGCTGATCCATTGCTTATCACAGCTACAAGATTGCCTTTTGTAGTATAATCATATGCGAGTTCAGGATTTTTATAGATGGCTTTTACAGGAGCAGCCACACCTGGTGAATATGCTAATGCCAAATCTCTTTTAGTTGTCATTGGCTTTGAAGAATTAATTTCAATCTTACCTGATTTATTGGTATTGTGAAATTCTAAGGCTTCTTTATCAGAATAATGTTCAATTTTATTTTTTTTCATTTATATCAATTAGATATACAATTAGAGCAATTTTAAGACTAATATGATTTATGAATTTAATTAAGTCAACAAGCACATTTAGTTTCTTTACTTTAATTAGTAGAGTTTTGGGGTATTTAAGGGATCTTCTAATAGCAATCAATCTAGGTTCTGGCCCATTAGCAGATGCTTTTTTCGTTGCGTTTAGAATACCTAATACCTTTCGTAGATTATTTTCTGAGGGATCATTTAATGCTGCATTTGTTCCAAGTTATTCGTCTGAGTTAAAGCAAAGCAATCTCAAAGCAAAAAATTTTGCAAACGAGGTTTTTAATTTTCTTATAATTAGTTTGTTAATTATTGTTCTATTGGCAGAAATCTTTATGCCTGCATTTGTATATCTAATTGCACCAGGATTTGTCGAAGATACAGAAAAATTGCAAACTACAATTTTTCTAACAAGATTAACTTTCCCTTTTTTATTATTTATAAGTGTTGCTTCATTTTTATCTGCAATTTTAAATTCTCACAATAGATTTGCAATGGCAGCGGCAGCCCCAATTATATTAAATATTTTTCTAATATTAATCTTATTTTTTGGTAAATTTTTAAATGATAAACTTGTAATATATCTTTCATATGGTGTAAGTATTGCCGGTCTTACTCAAGCTTTATTTTTAATAATTTTTTTAAGAAAAACTTATATTCCAAAAATCAATTTTAATTTCAAAATTAGTAATAAAGTAAGATTTTTTTTTAAAAAATTATTACCTAGTATATTTTCATCTGGTGTTACACAAATCAATATTCTTGTAGGAACTATTATAGCCTCTTTTCAAACAAGTGCTGTCTCTTATCTTTATTATGCAGATAGAATATATCAAATTAATTTAGCTATTGCAGGGATAGCTATCGGAACGGTTTTACTTCCAAGTCTTAGCAAATATGTTCAATCAAAAAGTAAAAAAAAAATTGATTTTATTCAAAATAAATCATTTGAACTATGTTTGTTTTTAAGTTTACCTGCAGCTTTAGCATTGTTAATATCTTCAGAAGAGATAACATCTTCATTATTTGGATATGGTTCATTTGATAAATTAAGTGTAAAAAAATCTAGTGAGGCCTTATTTTATTTTGCATTAGGCCTTCCAGCATTCTCGTTTATTAAAATTTTCTCTAGCTTTCTATTTGCCAGACATAATACAAAGATACCTTTTTATTTTTCATTAGTTTCTGTTTTAATTAATGTTTCGATTAGTATTACTTTTTTTAGTAAAATTGGTTTCATAATAATTCCTATATCTACAACTATATCATCATGGATAAATTCTTTTTTACTTTTAATTTATTTACAAAATAAGAACTATTTTCACTTAAATTTAAAATTATTAAATCCCTTTTTTAAAATAGCTTTATCTACATTTATTTCTATAACGCTATATTATTATCTAATTGATTTTTATAAAGATTATCTAACTTATGATAGTGAACACAAACTTTTAACTATTATAGCCTTAGTTTTTGTTACATTTATTGCATATATAATAATATCAATATTTACTAAAGCTTTTAAAATTTCAGATATTAATTTAAAGTATTAAACAAATGGAAAAAAAAATTTTTTCTGGTGTCCAACCAACCGGAAATTTACATTTAGGTAACTATATAGGTGCAATTAAAAATTTTGTTGATTTACAAAACCAAAATAATAATGAATGCGTTTATTGCGTGGTAGATCTTCATGCAGTAACAACAAAGCAAGATCCAAATATTCTTAAAAATAATATTAGAGAGACCACAGCAGCATTTTTGGCCAGTGGCTTAGATTATAAAAAAAGTATTATTTTTAATCAGTCTCAAGTTCCTGCACATTCAGAGGGATCATGGCTACTTAGTTGTATAGCAAGAATGGGATGGTTAAATAGAATGACGCAATTTAAAGAGAAAGCTGGGAAAGACAAAGAAAAAGCTAGTGTAGGTTTGTATATTTATCCGGTATTAATGGCGGCAGATATTCTTCTATATGACTCAACACATGTTCCTGTTGGTGAAGATCAAAAACAACACTTGGAACTAGCAAGAGATATCGCTCAAAAATTTAACACAGATTTTAATTCACCAAATTTTTTGATAGCGCCTGAACCTTTAATACAGAAAAATTTTGCAAGAATAATGAGCTTAAAGGATGGAACAAAAAAAATGAGCAAATCTGATCCATCAGACTTGAGTAGAATAAATTTAAATGACAGTAAAGATGATATTATTAATAAGATAAAAAAAGCTAAAACAGATGAACATCAAATGCCTTCAGTAAATGAAGATTTAGCAAAAAGACCTGAGGTAGAAAATCTTTTAGGTATTTATTCTAGTTTAAATAATCAGAGTTTAAACAGTTCTATAAATGAGTTTAGTGGAAAAAATTTTTCTGATTTCAAAGATAAACTAGGAGATTTAGTGGTGGAAAAAATTTTTCCAATTTCTAGAGAAATTAATAAACTTCAAAAAGATATTAAGTTTATTGATAAAATTCTTTCGGACGGTGCAAAAAAAGCCAACATCATTGCTATGAAAAAAGTAGATGAAATGAAGAAAATCATAGGATTTTAATATATATATTAAATTTATCTTTAATTTTAAAAATTAATAATTATATATTTTATTATGTACGTACAAACACAAATTACCCCGAATCCAAATTCTTTAAAATTTCTACCTGGTAAAAAAGTTTCAGACTCAGGTTCACTTGAAATATTAAATATCAAAGAAACTAAAAACGAACTTTTAAGAAATATTTTATCTATAAATGGTGTAACAGGAATTTTTTTAGGAGAAGACTTTTTGTCAGTAAATAAAAAAGATGACATTGATTGGAATGATTTAAAACATGTCATCATCTCATTTATCAATGAATATTATGAAAGTGGTAATGATATTGTCTTAAATAAAAGTAAAAGTAATGAAAACGAGGATAATTTAAAAGAAGTAGAAAAACAAATCATAAAGGTTTTAGAAACAAAAGTTCGTCCTGCGGTTGCAAGAGATGGTGGAGATATAAAGTTCAAAGAATTTAAAGACGGAATAGTAAAGGTTCAGTTACAAGGAAGTTGTTCTGGATGTCCAAGTTCAACTATGACTCTAAAACAGGGAGTTGAGAATCTTCTTTGTCATTATGTGCCCGAAGTAAAAGAAGTATTAGCAATTTAAGGAAATTTTAAGAGTTTTATGATAAGAATCAAAAACAAGTACCATATGAAATTATCTGAGTTAAAAAAAATTCTTTCAAAAAAAGGTTTTAAAATATCAAAAGTACAAAAAAGTAATTATGATAAAGATTTTAAAAATTTGGTTTTTATTTCTTTAATCAGTTTATTTTTAGTAACTTTTTTCTTTACTTTGCCAAAAACAGTCAAATTTACAAAAAAAATGTTTATTAGCCCCTTAGAAATAGAAAATAATTCTAAAGCAAATTTTGAAAGAACAATTTCAGGAAAAGAATTAATAAATACTTCAAAATTAGATAACGAAACAAACGATAATAATTTATTTGATGATGTTATAGAGTTAAATGAAGAACCATCAAGCTCAGTAAGATTAAGTGCATTAACTTTAAATGAATTATTTAATGAGACAAAGTATAATTTGAAAGACATTAGAAAAAATAAAATTGTAAAACCTGTCGAAATTGGATTGTTACCCAAAGAGATGAAACAAATAGAGAGTACAAAAAAAAGGAAAGAACTTTTTATTAAAATTGTACTTCCATTAATATTAGAAGAAAATAATAGAATTAAGCTAGATAGAAAAAGGTTATTTTCTATTTTAAATAAAAATAATAATACGAAAAAAGAAAAAACATGGCTAAAAAAAAAGTTAAAGCAGTATGGAGTGGTTAATAATGATCTATCTACTTTAAAAATAAGAATGGATGAAATTCCTACTTCATTGGCATTAGCACAAGCAGCAAAAGAGACAGGATGGGGAACTTCAAGGTTTGCATTAGAAGGTAATGCATTATTTGGTCAATGGACTTACTCTGAAAATGGTATTACACCTTCTGGAGCTGATAGTGACTCGAAACACAAGGTAATGAGATTTAAAGTTTTGAAAGCTTCTGTAAGAGCTTATCAAAGAAATTTAAACACACATTCAAGTTATAGAGAATTTAGAAAAACAAGAGCAATACAAAGAGATAATAATGGAAAATTAAACAGTTTAGAGTTAGTTCAGTTCTTACATGAATATGCTGAAACTGGAACTGAATATACTAGAATACTAAAAAAAATCATTGAGCAGAACTCTTTAACAGATTTCGATGATGCAAAAATCCTTCCATCAAGTAAACGACTTAAAAGTTTAATTTAACTTTTTATTAATAGTAAATTGCATTCCTAACCATCTCCACCCACTTTCATCTTTTAAAGAACAATTAATTCTACCTCTTCTAAATGTAAATTTTTCGTTAAACTTCATAAAAATTATTTGATTTTTTAATTCAAGTTTTGTTTTATGCCATTCATTTCCTTCATCAGAAAAACAATTGATATTTTTAAGATTTTTTTGATTTTTAAAAAACTCTATACTCATTTTTGGAGGGTTATTTTCGTTAATATATTTATCTTCAGGTAGAAGACTTTTATATTGAAGAGGAAGCAATTTTATTAAGAATTCGAATCTTTCTAAATCTCCATATTTTTCATTAATTGGAAATCTTGGCAGTTCATATTTATCTTTATTAACATCAATAACCCCTGAATGTTGACCGAAAGCAAACAGAAACTTTGTTTTAATATAATCTTTTTGATCTTTGCTATATTCTCCAAATGGATAAGAGAAAAAAATTGGATTATAACCGAGCTTTTCATTAAAGATTTTTATAGATTTATTAATATCGTCTTTAAATTTTATAAACTCATAATCAACCAAATATTCATGGGAATGTGAGTGATTTCCAATAAACGCAAATTTTTCTTTTTCTACTTCAAGAATTTGTTCCCAAGTCATATATCCAAACTTTCCTACAGTTTGTGTTGATGTGAACAATATAAATGGAATCTTATTTTTTTTTAAATACGGCCAAGCATGTTCATAAAATGACGTAAAAGCATCATCAATAGTTATCAAAACTTTTTTTTCTGATTTTGGGTTATCAAACTCCTCAAAAAAACTTTGTGGATTATAAAAACTTAAGTTATTAAATTTTATTAAATCCATTTGACTTTTAAATATATCCATCTGGATATTTGTCGATGGATATTTATTTTCTTCAAATCTATGATACATTATAGAAATAGTGCCTAAATCTTCAGGATAATATTTGATAATTTTTTCCTCGGCACTAGAACTTAAAATTAATAAAGAAAAAATGAAAAATTTTATAATTGATGCAACTACTGACAAAATAATTTTAAAAATCATAGACTCAAAGCAATCATATACTAGTGATTATATTAACAGTAGAGAAAATTTTGATAAATTAACAGTGCTTATTTTTAAATTTTTAGATAAATACAATATAAATATAAGAGAGGTTGAGAACATTTTTATTAACCAAGGTCCTGGGAAATCTTCAGGTATTAGAACTTCCATTGCTATTGCTAAAGCTTTATGTTTTTCCTATAAAATAGATTTATATGGATTTAACAAAGACCAAGCAGAAGAACAAAATTATAATAAAATTATTGATTTATTTGAAAAAGGTGAGTTAAAAAAAGATTTGATTAAACTACAATATTAAAGTTAAAATAAAATATGAGCGAAACTATAGAACAAAAATGTATAGCAAAGGGCGTAAAGCTTACAGATCAAAGAAAGATAATAGCAAAAGTACTATCTGAATCAAAGGAAGTTTATGGAGATTCAGATCATCCAGATGTTGATGAACTTTATAATAGAGTCTCAAAAGTTGACCCAAAAATTAGCATTGCAACTGTTTATAGGACAGTTAAAATTTTCGAAGAGGCAGGTATTCTAGCTAAGCATGATTTTAAAGGTGGGAAAGCTCGTTATGAAGAAATTAGTGAAAGTCATCATGATCATCTTATTGATGTTAAAACTGGAGAAATAATTGAATTTGTAAATGATGAAATTGAAGCATTACAAAAAAAAGTTGCAGATAAATACGGATACGAACTTGTAGACCATAAACTTGAGCTATATGGCGTCAAAAAAAATAAAAAATAAATGAAAAAAAAAATATTTATTAAAACATTTGGATGCCAAATGAATGAATATGACTCAAATCGTATCTATGATTCAGTAAAAAAAATAGGTTATCAAAAAACCCAAAATCAAACCGAAGCTGATTGCTATATTTTAAATACTTGCCATATCAGGGATAAAGCAAAGGAAAAAGTTTATCACGAAATAGGAAGAGTGAAAGAATTATTTAAAAAAAAAATAAACCAATTATGATTGTTGCAGGTTGTGTTGCCCAAGCGGAAAATGAAGAAATGTTAAGAAGAGAACCTTACATTGATTATGTAATTGGACCACAATCCTATCACAAAATAAATGATAAATTATTAAATAGTGTTAAAAAAATAACAAAAGAAGAAACAGAATTTGATGCAGTTTCTAAATTCAAACATTTTGATGAAATAAAAAGCAAAGATAATAAAATTTCTGCATTTTTAACAATCCAAGAAGGTTGTGATAAGTTCTGTCATTTTTGCGTTGTGCCATTTACAAGAGGTCCAGAGTATTCTAGACCATTTAAAAAAATTATAGATGAGGCTGAACAACTAATTAAGAATGGAGTAAAAGAAATTACGTTACTAGGTCAAAACGTTAATGCTTATTCATTTTATGAAAATAATAAAGAATATAGACTGTCAAATATTTTAAATGAACTTGAAAAATATCCAGAAATTAAAAGACTTAGATACACCACATCACATCCGAGAGATATGACAGAAGATTTAATAGACTGTTACAAAACTAATAAGAAATTAATGCCATTTGTACATTTGCCAATTCAAAGTGGTTCAAACAAAATTTTAAGCTTAATGAACAGAAAACATACAGTAGAATTTTATATTGATATTTATGAAAAATTAAAAAAAATAAATAAAGAAATTGAATTTTCAAGTGATTTTATAATTGGTTATCCTGGAGAAAAAGAAAAAGATTTTAATGAAACTATAAACTTAATTAAAAAAATTAAGTTTATTAATTCATATTCATTCATCTTTAGTCCAAGGCCTGGTACCAAAGCATTTGAATTAGATTCTATAGATAATAGTTTGGCAAAAGAAAGATTAATTCAAATGCAAGATTTATTATTTGAATACCAATCACAAAAAAATAAATCTTTTGAAAATAAAATTATTGAAGTTTTAGTTGAAAATAAAATGCAAGACCAAAAAATGTATTTTGGAAGAAATAAGTATCTGAGCTCTGTTATATTTGAAAATTACGAGCAAAATACTGGAAAAGTTGTTAATGTAAAAGTACAGAAAAGCAATAAAAAAACTTTATTTGGGAAGTTATATAAAACAAAAAATATGGAAGCAGCATAATTTGAGTACGGCTCAAAACAAATTTAGGACAGAGTTAAAGTATGTATACTCTGAGAATGATACGCTTAGTATTATTTTTCAAGATAATGAACTATTGTTAGGAGTAGTTGGGGCACTTAACAGCAATCTAAAAGAACTTGAAAAACTTACAAACACAAATATTTATTCAAGGGGAAACTCGATATTAGTAAAAAACAATCCTACTAAAAATGAGCAAGTAAAAAATGCAATAATTTTTTTATCGGAACAATTTATTAATAATGGAACAATTGAAAAAAAAGATATAATTTCTTCTGTAAATAAATTTATGATTAACGAAAAAATAAATAATTCTAATAAAAAATTAGAATATATAATTAAAACACCAAAAAAATCTGTAATACCCAGATCTGAAAAACAAAAAGAATATGTAAGAGCTTTAAAAGAAAGTGAAATTGTAATATCTACTGGTCCGGCAGGTACAGGAAAAACATTTTTGGCAGTTGCTGTTGCATTGACAATGCTTCTAGAAAAGAAAATTGAAAGAATTATTTTATCTAGACCTGCTGTTGAAGCTGGAGAAAGATTAGGTTTCTTACCCGGAGATATGAGAGAGAAAGTGGATCCATATTTAAGGCCATTATATGATTCTTTATATGACCTTTTGGATTTTGAAAAAATACAAAAAAAAATAGAATTAGGTGATATTGAAATCGCACCTTTGGCTTTTATGAGAGGAAGAACTTTAAAAAATTCTTTTGCTATTTTGGATGAAGCACAAAATGCTACGGATACCCAAATAAAAATGTTTTTAACGCGGATTGGTGAAAATTCGAAAATAGTTATTAATGGTGATCCTTCACAAATTGATTTACCAAATAAATCTATGTCAGGTCTAAATAGATCAAAAAAAATACTTAGAGATTTGAGTGAAATATCAATTGTAGATTTTGATCATAAAGATGTAGTAAGACACCCTTTAGTTTCAAAAATAGTTAAAGCTTATTCAGATCAAAAAAATGAATAATGATAAAGGCAAATGTTATTTTAGATGATGCAAGGTGGAAAAGAAAAATAAAAAATCCAAATAACTTTCTAAAAAAAAAATTATCTCAAATTAAAAAAATTTCTTTTTTTAAAAAAAAAAATCAAGAATTTTCAATTTTATTAACAAATAAAAAAAAGATGAAACAATTAAATTATAAGTTTAGAAAAAAAAATAAAGTTACTGATGTTCTTTCATTTCCAATTAGGGATCTTCAAGGTAAAAAATCTTATATAGGAGATATAGCAATATGCTTTGAAATGATTAATAAAAGATCAAAATTAAGTAATTTTTATATTGAGTTTGATAAGATGTGGATCCATGGATATTTTCATTTGATTGGATATGATCATAAGAAATTAAAAGATTTTAAAAAAATGGCAAAAAAAGAAAAAATAGTTTTAAACTTTTTACATAATAAAAATTGACAAATTTAATTCAAAACAGATTATTTATTTATATTATTCCATTTATTCTAGGTTTGGTTTCATCTTTTAGTCTACCGCCATACAATCTTTTTGTAATAAATTTTATAACATTTCCGTTAATGTTAATTTTTTTTATATTTAATAATAAAAAAAATAAATGGACTTCTTTTAATTTAGGATGGATGTTTGGATTTGGATATTTTTTTTCAAGTTTGTATTGGATTACAAACTCATTAACATTTGATGATAGCTTTAAAATATTAATACCTTTTGCATTAACTTTAATCCCATTATTCTTGGGAATTTTTTATGGATTAATAACTTTTTCATGTTCATTTTTTAATTTAGATAAAAGCTTTATATCAATTTTAATTTTTTCATTATTTTTTTCTTTATCAGAATTTTTAAGAGGAAATATTTTAGGTGGTTTTCCTTGGAATTTAATTGCTTTTAGCTGGAGCGGAAATATAAATTTTATTCAAATACTATCTTACATAGGTACTTACACATTTAATTTAATATGTATTACAATTTTCTTAATACCTGCAATTATTTTTTTTAATTATAAAAAGAAAATTAAGATTTTCAGTATATTTTTTCTTTTATTATTTATTTTTTCAAATATTTATTATGGATCAGTATCTATTAAAAACTATAAAAAAAATCCTCAAAAAGTAATGGATTTTACAATTAAGATTATTTCTCCAAAAATTACCATAAATAGATATTTTGAAAATTTTACTCCAGAAGAAATTTTAATTGATATTATAAAATTAAGTAATCCAAATAAATCAGAAAAAACATTATTTATTTTTCCAGAAGGAGTATTAACAGGTACATACTTGCAAGAAATAAAAAATTATAGATTTTTCTTCTCTGAAAATTATTCTAAAAATCATAAAATTATCCTTGGAATAAATAGTTTTGAAAATAAAAAAATATTTAATTCTTTAGTTGTTTTAGATCATCAAGCAAATATTTTAGCAAAGTACAATAAAAATAAACTTGTTCCTTTTGGTGAATTTGTTCCATTTGAAAATGTACTTAGTAAATTTGGACTTAAAAAAATTACTCAAGGTTATCAATCTTTTTCGAGTGATAAAGTAAGAGGAATAATTAATGTAAACAATTTAGGCCTTCTTCCCCTGATATGCTATGAAATCATTTATACAGGTTACATTAATAAAACAAATGAAGATTTTGATTTTTTACTAAATATATCTGAGGACGGATGGTTTGGAGAAACAATTGGACCTCACCAACATTTTGCTCATTCAATTTTTAGATCAATAGAAGAGGGAAAAAATTTAATAAGATCTGCAAATAATGGAACATCAGCATTCATAAATCCCAAAGGACAACTGGAAAATAAAATTAAATCAACCAATAGTGGATTTATTGAAATTAAAGCTTTTAATTCCACAGAAAAAACATTTTTTTCCACTTATGGCAACATGATCTTCTTTTATTTTATATTTTTTTATATTATTTTGATTTTTTTTATAAAAAAAAAGGGGAGATAAGATGAAAAAAAATTTTTTATTTACAAGTGAATCAGTATCAGAAGGTCATCCAGATAAAGTATGTGATAGAATTTCAGACATGGTGGTGGATACATATTTGGGAATGGAGCCCCAAGCTAGAGTTGCATGCGAGACCTTAACAACAACAAACAAAGTAGTTTTAGCAGGAGAAACGAGAGGTCCAGAAATTAAAAAGGATGAATTAATATCTAAAGTTAGAGATTGTATAAAAGATATTGGTTATGATCAAGATGGTTTTAGTTGGAAAGATACCACTAAGATTGAAACTCACTTACACTCTCAGTCAGCAGATATAGCCATGGGAGTTGACTCTTCCGGAAACAAAGATGAGGGTGCTGGAGATCAGGGAATTATGTTTGGATATGCCTGTAATGAAACTGATGTTTTAATGCCGGCTCCAATTCATTATTCACATAGAATTTTAAGACTAATGGCCGAAGACAGAAAATCTGGAAAATTAAATGGAATAGAACCAGATTCAAAAAGTCAAATTACCATTGAATACAAAGATGGCAAACCTGCAAATGTAAAATCAGTTGTTATATCCACTCAACATTCAAAAGATGTTGATTTAGCAAAAGTTAAAGAACTTTGTATCCCGTACATTGAAAAATCTATTCCAAAAGATTTATTAGGAAATCTTGATGAAAAGGAAATTTATATAAATCCCACTGGTAATTTCGTAATTGGAGGTCCAGATGGTGATAGTGGATTAACAGGGAGAAAAATAATTGTGGATACATATGGAGGTGCGGCGCCTCATGGAGGAGGAGCATTTTCTGGAAAAGATCCTACAAAAGTTGATAGATCAGCGGCATATGCATCTAGATATTTAGCAAAGAATGTAGTGGCCTCAAAAATCGCTGACAAATGTTTGATACAGCTTGCTTATGCCATTGGTGTTTCAAAACCTTTATCTATTTATGTAGATCTTTTTGACAATGATGAGGAAAAAAATAGACATGTTGAAAAATTGATTAATGATAATTTTGATTTAAGTCCAAGGGGTATAAGAGAAATGCTTGGATTAAATAAACCTATTTATCAGAAAACAGCAGCATATGGGCATTTTGGTAGAGAAAGTGAGTCTGATGGATCATTTTCATGGGAAAAAACAGATAAATCCGGGGTTTTTAAATAATTAATTAAAGTTGAAAATATAAAAAAAATACATATATTCCAGGTACATTGTTGAAATTTCAAAATGGGCCTCGGCCCATTTTTTTTTGGAAGAAACGATATGCTAAATAGAAGAGCTGATAAACTTGAATTACTTAGAATAGCTGAGGCTGTAGCTTTAGAAAAATCTATTGATAAAGAATTAATAATTGATTCAATGGAAAATGGTATAGCCAAGGCCGCTAAATCTAAATTTGGATCTGAAAATGAAATTAAAGTTGAAATAAATAGAGAAAGTGGAGATATAGGAATTTTTAGAAAATTAGTGATAGTAGAGAAACCTGAAAACACAAACCTAGAGATTAGTTTAAACGATGCTATTTCTATAAATGAGGAAAATAAGGAAAAAAAGGTTGGAGATGAAGTTTTACAACCTTTACCATCATTTGATTTTGGAAGAATAGCCGCTCAAACAGCTAAACAAGTAATTAGTTATAATGTTAGAGAGGCAGAAAGAGAAAGACAGTTCAATGATTTTATAGATAAAAAAGATACAATTCTGAGCGGAATAGTCAAAAGACTAGAATTTGGTAATGTAATTGTTGATCTAGGAAAGACTGAGGCAATAATTCAAAAAAATGAGATGATACCAAGAGAAAACATAAAGCCAGGAGACAGAGTCAAAGCTTATTGTTTAGATGTTAGAAGAGAACCTAGAGGTCAACAGATTTTTTTATCTAGAGCGCACCCAAAATTTATGGAAAAACTATTTATACAAGAAGTTCCAGAAATTTATGATGGTTTAATTGAAATTAAGTCTTCAGCAAGAGATCCAGGCAGTAGAGCAAAAATATGTGTAAAGGCAATTGATACCTCGCTTGATCCAGTAGGAGCTTGTGTTGGAATGAGAGGAAGTAGAGTCCAAGCTGTTGTGAATGAGCTTCAAGGCGAAAAAATTGATATAGTTAATTGGTCAGAAGATCCTGCTATTGTAGTATCGAATGCCCTATCTCCTGCAGAAGTTCAAAGAGTAAATGTAGATAACGATGCGAAAAAGCTAGATGTTATATTAACTGAGGAAAATCTAAGTAAGGCAATTGGAAGAAGAGGTCAAAATGTAAGACTTGCAACAAAGCTATTGAATTATGAAATTAATATAATGACAGATCAAGAGGACTCAGAAAGAAGACAAATAGAATTTAAGGAAAAAACAGATATTTTTGTTAAAAGTTTAGAACTAGATGAAACACTAGGTCAATTACTTGTTGCCGAGGGATTTTCTACAATTGATGATATTAAAGATAGTAAAATTGAAGATCTCACAAAAATTGAGGGTATAGAGGAAGATACAGCTAAGGAATTAATAGAAAGATCAAAAGAATTTCATAAAAAAGACTTGGAAGAAATATCAAAAAAAATTAAAGACTTAGGTTTAGAAAATAATCTAATAAATCATGAAGGATTGACTCCTGGAATGTTAGTTACATTAGGTGAACAAAAAATATTAACTCTAAACGATTTTGCAGATTTAGCTTCAGATGAATTAACAGGAAGCTACGATGTTGTTAAAGGTGAAAGAATAAAGATAAAAGGTTATTTGGAAGATTTTGCCTTATCTAAAAAAGAGGCTGATGAATTAATTATGTCTGCTAGAAATAAAATATATCCAGATTGAGAGATGAAAAATGGAAAAAAAAAAATTAAAGTTATCTATCTCAAAGAGTTCAAAAAAAACTATAAGTAGTATTGAACAGGCTAAATCACAATCAAAAAATACAGTTTTAATTGAAAAAAGAACAGGTCGTTTTGGATCAAAACAACCATATGCTAAGCAAAATTTTAATAAAAATAGACCAAACCCATCTGGTATTAAAAAACCTTTCTATTCTAAACCACCAAGTCAAACTCCCTCCGATTTTGAAAAAAGAAAATTAGCTGAACAAAGAGCTACTAGAAGATTAAAAGGTGAGGAAAAACAAAGAGATACCAAAGGAGGTAAACCAGAAACTAAAAGAAGAGAATTAAAATTAACTGTATCCAGAGCACTCAGTCATGATGATATAGAGACTAAATCTAGAAGTTTAGCATCATTAAAAAGAGCGAGAAAAAAAGAAAATAGAGATATTAAAAAAGATCAAACACAAGAAAATTTAAAACCAATTAAAAGAGAAATAAATATTCCAGAATTTATTACTATTAGAGAACTTGCCAATCGTATGGCTGAGCAATCAAGTAGTATAATTAAACATCTATTGGGAATGGGAGTAACAGTAACAATAAATCATACAATTGATGCTGATACAGCAGAATATTTGGTGAAAGAGTTTGGTCATACTCCTATTAAAGAAGAAAAAGCAGAGGAAATAATTAAAAAAATTAAAGAGGTTAAAACTGAAAATCTTAAAAGTAGAGCACCCATTGTAACTGTTATGGGACATGTAGATCATGGAAAAACTTCTGTACTCGATGTCTTAAGAAAAGCTAATGTGGTAGAGGGAGAATTTGGTGGAATAACACAACATATTGGAGCTTACCAAATTAGAAATGGTTCAAATAAAATTACTTTTATAGATACTCCTGGCCACGCGGCATTTACAGAAATGAGAGCGAGAGGCTCAAAACTTACAGACATTGTTATCCTGGTTGTAGCAGCAGATGATGGTGTAAAACCCCAGACAATAGAGTCAATTAATCACGCTAAAGCAGCAAAAGTTCCAATAGTAGTGGCGATAAATAAATGTGATTTGCCTGATGCGGATCCACAAAAAATTAAAAATCAACTTCTTGAACACGAGCTGATTGCAGAAGATTTATCAGGCGACACTTTAATGGTAGAAATTTCTACAAAAACAAAACAAAACTTAGATAAATTGTTAGAGTCAATTATATTACAAGCAGAACTATTGGATTTGAAAACTGACTTTGAAACACAAGCTAAAGGAATAGTAATCGAATCAAAAATAGATGTTGGTAGAGGACCTATTGCAAATGTTATTATAACAACTGGTACTCTTAAAAAAGGAGATCATTTTGTGAGTGGAGAAAAAGTAGGAAAAGTAAGAGCAATTATAAATGATCTAGGAAAAAATGTTGAAGAAGCAGAGCCATCAACACCAGTGGAAATACTCGGTATTAGTGGCCCATCTAAATCAGGAGATGACTTTTTAGTATTAACAACAGAAAAAGAGGCAAAGTTATTATGTGACGCTAGAGTTCAACAGAATAAGGAAACTAAAAGTCCACTTACTTTTGTTACACAAGAGTCTGCATTTAAAGATAAAACTTCGGAAGAATTAAATATAATAATAAAGTCAGATGTTCATGGATCAGCGGAAGCAATAAAAAATGCAATTTCACAAATCAAACATGATGAAGTAAAACCTAAAATAATTTTGTCTGACATAGGAATGGTTACCGAAACAGATGTAACATTAGCTAAAGCATCAAAAGCAATTTTAGTAGCATTCAATGTTAAACCAAGCAAAGAAGCTAAAAAAAGAGGTGAATTAGAAAAAGTTAACATTGCATCATTTAATATAATTTATGAAGTCTTGGATTTTATAAAGGGCAAAATGTCAGGATTATTATCACCAGATGTGGAGGAAAAAGTAATTGGTTCAGCAGAGATTCTAGAAATATTTAAGGTATCAAAAGTTGGAAAAGTTGCGGGATCGAAAGTTATTGAGGGAGAAATTACTCAAAATTCAAGCGCAAGAGTTATTAGAGATGGTGCAATAATATTTAATGGTAAAATTAGCTCAATTTTTAGGGAAAAAAACCAAGCAAAACAGGTTTCAGCAGGTTTAGAATGTGGAATTACTTTAAAGGATTTTAGCGACTTTCAAAAAAAAGACATTATAGAGGTATATAATTCAACAGTTACAGAGAGAAGAATTTAATGACAAAATTGGGAAAACCTATTACACAACGTCAATTAAGAGTTGGAGAAATGATAAAACAGGCACTAGGCATGATATTTATAAGAGGGGAAGCAAAATTGCCAAATTTAGAAACTAAAGAGATTACAGTGACAGAGGTCAGAATGAGTCAAGACCTAAAAGTTGCAAAAGCATTTGTACTACCTTTGGGAGGAAAAAATTCTCAAGAAGTAGTAGAAAAACTAAAAGAATTTTCATTCATTATCAGAAAAGTTTTATCTAAGAAAATTACTATGAAATTTTTACCAAAAATTTTATTCGTAAAAGATGAATCATTTGATTATGCTGAAAAAATTGAAAATTTGATAAAACAAACAAATAAATAAGGAAAAAATGACAAAAAAAAATGAATTAGCTATACATGAAAAAGACACAGGATCATCTGAAGTCCAAATAGCTCAATTGACTGATAAAATTGAAATTTTATCTAGTCACATTAAAAAGTTTAAAAAAGATAAACACTCATCCGTTGGACTATTGAAAGCGGTTAATAAAAGAAAGAAATTACTAGATTACTTAAAGAAAAATAAAATGGATTCGTATAAGAACGTAATTTCTAAATTAAATTTAAGGAAATAAATGTTTAAAGTATTTAAAAAAGAAATTGAATTAAATGGAAAAAAAATAAGTTTAGAAACAGGTAAAATTGCTAGACAAGCAGATGGCGCAATAATAGCCAAATGTGGTGAAACAGTTGTTTTAGCAACTGTTGTAGGTGCAAAAAAAGTTAATCCAGAGGTAGATTATTTTCCTCTGCAAGTAAACTACCAGGAAAAATATTATGCCGCAGGAAAAATACCAGGAGGTTATTTTAAAAGAGAGGCAAGGCCGACAGAAAATGAAACGTTAGTTTCAAGATTAATAGATAGACCCATTAGACCTTTGTTTCCTGATGAATTTAGAAATGAAGTACAATTACTTCCAACTGTAATATCTTACGATAAAGAAAATGAAGCAGATATTTTATCAATAATAGCATCTTCAGCCGCTTTAGCTATTTCTGGAATGCCATTTATGGGACCAGTTGGAGCTTCAAGAGTGGGTTTTATTAATGGTGAGTACGTATTAAATCCTTCTAAAAAGGAATTAGAAAATTCAAAATTAGATTTAGTTGTAGCAGGAACAAAAGATGCAGTATTAATGGTCGAGTCAGAAGCAAAAGGCTTGACTGAGGAGGAAATGTTAAATGCAGTAAAATTTGGTCATGAAAATTTTGTTCCTGTAATACAAATGATAGATGAACTTGCTAAAGAATGCAGAAAACCTGAATGGGTTGTAGAAAAAAAAGATTTATCTGATGTTAAAAAGAATCTTGAAGATAATTTATCTGTTGATTTAAAAAAAGCATTTTCAATTAAGGATAAACAGGAAAGATCGTCTTTAATCTCCGAGATTACCGAGAGAGCAAAAAAATTATACGAAGAAGACGAGAATTTTACAGAACTAGACGTAAACTACGAGCTTAAAAATTTGGAAAAAAGAATTGTAAGAACAGATATATTAAAAAACAAAAATCGTATAGACGGCAGAAGCCTCTCAGATGTAAGACCTATTAACTGTGAAGTTGGAATTTTACCAAGAACTCATGGGTCTGCTTTATTTACAAGGGGAGAAACTCAAGCAATAGTTACTGCTACTTTAGGCACCTCAGATGATGAACAAAGAATTGAGAGTTTAGACGGTCTTATGAGAGAAAGATTTATGCTTCATTATAACTTTCCACCTTTCTCAGTAGGAGAAGTCGGTAGAATTGGGACAGGTAGGAGAGAAATAGGTCATGGAAAACTTGCTTGGAGAGCAATAAACTCCTCACTACCATCAAAAGAGAGCTTTCCTTATACATTTAGAATAGTTTCTGAAATTACTGAGTCTAATGGATCGTCATCAATGGCTACAGTATGTGGAACTTCTTTAGCCCTAATGGACGCAGGAGTTCCTATGAAAGAACCAGTTGCTGGTATTGCTATGGGCTTAATTAAAGAAGGAGATGATTTTAGTGTTCTATCAGATATTTTAGGAGATGAAGACCATCTTGGTGACATGGACTTTAAAGTTGCAGGAACTAAAGATGGAATAACCTCATTACAAATGGATATCAAAATAACTGGTATAACATTTGAAATTATGGAGCAAGCTCTAAAACAGGCAAAAGATGGAAGAATACATATTTTAAATGAAATGAATAAAGCTCTATCTTCCTCAAGAAAAGATGTTTCAAAACATACACCTAAAATGGAAAAAATTACCGTAGATAAAAAGGATATTGCTACAGTTATAGGAAAAGGTGGGGCTACAATAAGAGAAATTGTAGAAAAATCTGGGGCAAAAGTAGACGTCAATGATGTGGGAGAAGTCACAGTTTCAGCAGCAGATGAAGAGTCGAGAAATAAAGCTATGCAAATGATTAAAGATCTAACAGCCAAAGCTGAATTGAATAAGATTTATAATGGGAAAGTTATGAAAATTATGGAGTTTGGTGCGTTTGTTAATTTTTTAGGCAAACAAGACGGACTTGTTCATATATCAGAACTTGCAGATAAAAGAGTAGCAAAAGTAACAGATGTAGTAAAAGAGGGTGATGAAGTAAAAGTTAAAGTTATTGGTTTTGATAGAGGTAAAATAAAACTTTCTATTAAACAAGCTGTTGCATAAATATGAAAGTAAATCTAAGTACGATAATATATATTTTAATTAGTATTGGAGTAGCTTTTTTATATATAAATAACGTAAGACCAGTAGGTTGGTTCGATTCAGTATTTGCTATTTTTATTGGAATATTGGTATTTTTTATTCTTAAAAAAATTAGAGGAATAAGACTTAAATAATTTATATTGATTATTTAATTTTGTATCTGATTTTACTAATTAGGAAAATAGCTATTGCACTTAAGACAGCAAATATCTCTAGCGCATGACCAGAATTTCCCAAAAGTAATTGTACCAAATAAAATATAATACAAACTACAAACCAAACTAATATTAACATTATTTATTCTTTTTTTTTTCTTTTTTAATTTTCCTTTTCTCTTTAAGGGAAAATTTAGCTTTTTTCATAACACTTGAGTCTTTAAAAGATTTACCACTATATCTTTTAGACATAAATTAAGTGATATTTTTTGGATCAGGCATACCAACTTTGTTGTAACCTGCGTCTACATAATGGATTTCACCAGTTACACCACCACCAAGATTGCTTAGTAGGTATAAAGCAGAATTCCCAACATCGTGAATATCTACATTTCTTTTCAAAAATGAATGATCTTCATTCCATTTATATAAGAATTTTGCATCTCCAATAGCAGAGGCAGCTAAAGTTTTTATTGGTCCCGCACTTATTGCATTTACTCTTATTCCTTTTGAACCTAAATCCCTAGCTAAGTATTTAACACTTGCTTCTAGTGCAGATTTACAAACTCCCATCACATTGTAATTTGGAATAGCTTTATTTGACTCATAAGTTAAAGTGAGCATACTTCCTCCTTTATTCATTATTTTAGAAGCTTCCTTTGCGACTTCTGTAAATGAAAAGCATGAAATTAGCATACTTCTTAAAAAATTTTCTCTGGTAGTATTTAAATACTCTCCTGATAATTCCGATTTGTCCGAAAAAGCAACTGCATGAACAATAAAATCAATTTGACCCCATTCTGATTTTATATCTTCAAAAAGTTTTATTACTTCTTCTTTTTTTTCGACAT
>MDTE01094739.1_pt1 | contig 27748 bp, 30 predicted proteins | sample 811231 | NCBI WGS metagenome assembly MDTE01 (sample SAMN05326651, study PRJNA326480) | marine metagenome | isolation source: seawater | place: Indian Ocean: Red Sea | collected 2010 | reverse complement strand
GAATTATAAAGAAAATGATAGATATAATTCTACAAACCCATATTCTGCTACCAAAGCTGGTGCTGAAGAATTAGTAGTTGCATATGAAAATACATATGGTTTACCATCACTTATCACTCATACAATGAATGTTTTTGGAGAAAGACAAAATCCTGAAAAATATATTCCTATGGTGATAAAAAAAGTTAGAGATAGTGAAACAGTTACAGTGCATGCTAACAAAGAAAAAACTATTGCAGGATCTAGACACTATATTCATGCAGAAGATGTAGCTGATGCATTATTATTTTTATATAATTATGATATTAATGGTTTGCATCCAGATGAAACAGGAGCAAAATGTCAAAAATTTAATATTGTTGGAAAAAATGAAATTGATAATCTTGAGTTAGCGCAGTTTATAGCCAAAACTCAGGACAAAGAACTTATATATGAAATGGTTGATTTTCATTCTTCTCGACCTGGCCATGATCTTCGATATGCATTAGATGGTACAAAGATGAAAGATATGGGGTGGGAACCAGAATCTGCTTTCACAAGACTAGAATCAGTTGTGAAATGGACTTTAGATAATGATAGATGGTTAATTACATAAAAGATAAAAAACATGCTCCTAACCTAAAGAGTTCAAAAAAATAAATTAAAAAAATATTCATTATTCCAAGAAAATACATTATAATGGCCTAAATGTCGGGATTTTACCGTTGTTGCTCCGACCATAAAGAATGTGCTAAACCGGCAGTAAAGATAATTATTACTTTAAAAGCATATGAATAGATGGTTAATAACTGTATCAGTTTTATTTAACATTATTGTTGCTCAAGTTTCAATGAGTGACATCAATAAGTTAAGTAATACACAATTAGATTTAATTCGCAATGAATTACAAAAAGAGAAAACCTCTCTTGATAATAATGTTCCTAATACTGTTTTAGAAACTGTTGATATTTCAGTTGATTCACCAAAAGCCAACAGCGAATATTTTGGTTATAATTATTTTAAAAAAGATATCAATTTTTTTGATAATATTCCTGCACCATCAGATTTTAAACTAGGACCAGGCGATGAAGTAACTTTATCTCTATGGGGCGAAACTAATTCAAGAGAACAATTTATTATAAACAAAGAAGGTTTAATTTATTATGAAAATATAGGATTTATTAACCTTTCTAATAAAACCCTTAAAGAAGCTGAATCAATATTAATAGAAGAATTAGCTAGCATTTATTCTACATTAAAAGATCAAAACAACCCTACAAAACTTATGTTAGAGCTTGGACAGTTGAAATCGATTAATGTTTATTTTTCTGGTCAGATTGAAAATCCAGGTATCAATTTAGTTCATCCATTTTCAGATGTATTTTCTGCTATAGTTCAGGCTGGAGGAATTAAAAATAATGGTTCTTTGAGACAAATTCAGATTATTCGATCAAATAAAATTATTGAAGTGGTTGATTTTTATTCTTTTTTCACAAAAGGAAATGATAATTTTTCAAATATAAGAATTTTGGATGGAGATATAATTCATATACCAGAGTTTGTTATTAGAGCAAAATTATATGGTGAGACTTTAAATGAAGGATTTTTTGAATTGCTCGAAGACGAATCAGTATCTGATCTGATTAATTATGCTGGCGGTCTTTCAGAAAATGCAGGTTCTTATGCTGTATTAGATATGATTACTCCACTAACAGAACGCACTTCTGATGATAATGCTAGAATTAGCATGAATATTAATTTAAATGATTCAAAAAATATTAAAATCACAAATGGATCTGTTTTGAAAGTATTAGCTGTTGGTGATGTAGAAACAAAAATACAAGTTTTTGGTAGAGTAAAATCACCTGGACTGTATTCTGCTTCATCAAATCTAAAAAACATTTTAGATATAGCAGGTGGGTTTGATGACCCTTTATATAGAAAAACTATACGAGATGATGAAATTGTTGTTGTGAGAAAAGATGAAAATCAATTTTATGGATTAGAATTTAAAATCCCCTATAGTGAATCTGATTCATTTAATTTAGTACCTGGAGATAAAATTTTTGTCTATGAAAACTCTTTTTATAACAATCTTTTTTCAGTTAAAGTGACTGGAGAGGTAAATAAACGCGGTGATTTTCAGCTTGGAGAAAACATGACCGTTAATGATGCAATTGAACTAGCGGAAGGATTTACTCAGTTAGCCAATCAAGAGGCTATTACTATTACTGAAATTTTTACATCTACTGATAATTTAGGCAATGAAGTTCAAGAAAAAATACAAGTAAAGGATGCAAACTTAGATTTTATACTTACAGATGGTTCGATTATTAATGTGTTACCACTTGAGAATGTTGTAAGCGTTGAAGGCAATGTTTATAATCCCGGTTTGATTACATATAATAAAGGGAAAACGGTAAATAAATATATTAATCTTGCAGGTGGACCTAAACCACATACTCTTTCCACCAGGATATATGTTAAACGTGCTAATGGTAAAATAAAAAAAGTAACACTTTTCCAAGGAATAGGTACAATAGTACGACCAGGAGATACAATTGTTGTTCCTTTGGATCCTACTCCACAAGAATTTGATATCACTTCATTTATTGCAGATTTAGCTACTACACTTGCCAATATTGCTGCAATACTTGTTATCATCGACAATCAAAACGATTAATTTCAATGAAATTAGTTCTTCTACGCCATGGCGAAAGTGAGTGGAATCTTTTAAATAAATTTACAGGATGGACTGATGTTGCTTTAACTGACAATGGAATCAATGAAGCAAAGTTTTCAGGAGAACAACTTCTTAAGAAAAACCTTTCTATTAATACTTTATATACATCATTACTTGTAAGAGCGACTCATACTGCTGATATTGTTTCAAGTATTATTGGTTTTGACAAGAATGACATTCAGTATAAGTGGAGACTTAATGAGCGACACTATGGAGCCTTGCAAGGGTTAAATAAATCAGAAACTGCTGCTAAATATGGAGAAGACAAGGTACAAATTTGGAGAAGAAGTTATGATACACCACCACCATTGCTATCAGAAGATGATGATAGACATCCAAAATTGAATGAAAAATTCAAAGATATTGATAGGGATTTGCTACCTATTGGAGAAAGTTTAAAAGATGTTATTGATAGATTAAAACCATTTTGGGATCAATATTTAAGTAATATTAAAGAAAATCAAGACAATCATTTAATTGTTGCACATAGCAATTCTTTAAGAGCAATTGTAAAAATATTAGATAAATTATCAGATAAAGAAATTATATCAGTTAATATTCCTACAGGCGTGCCTTTAGTATACACGTTTAATAATAATTTTAATGTTATTGATAAAGAGTACTTAATTGATAGGGACAAGTTAAAAGAAAAACAAGAAATAGTTGCAAATCAAGGAAAAGCAAAATGAATTTAGATTTTTCAGATATCAAAGTTTTATTAATTGGTGATTTTATGATTGATCACTATATCTTTGGTACATCTACAAGAATGTCGCCAGAAGCACCAGTTCCTGTAGTAGTGCCTGAAAAAGAGTATTCAATCCCAGGAGGGGCAGGGAATGTAGCTATGAATTTATCTTTATTAGGAGCAGATGTCACATGTGTAGGAAATGTTGGAAATGATATTTGGGGTCAAAAACTACTTTCAATATTAAGAAATGAAGGAATAAAAACCGAATTAATTGAAGTTATTGATAACCATCCTACTACATTGAAACAAAGAATTTATTCAGACGGTAAACAAGTTGCTAGACTAGATACAGAAAAGATTATGAATTGGCAATCGAGCTCTAATATTGAAAAAGATTATGATATTATTATATTGTCAGATTATAATAAGGGTGTATTAAATAGTTCATGGATTAATATAAATGACTTAGCAAATGTAATTATTGATCCTAAAAAAGATTCTTTTATTCATTACAAAGACGCAACTATTGTAACTCCAAATTTAAATGAACTTGAAAAAGCTTCGGATATTGACATAAAAGATAACGAATCGATTATAAATGCTTGTAATAAATTAATAAAAGAAAATAGTTTTGAGTATATAGTTGCAAAAAAAGGGAATCAAGGCATTACAATTGTTGGAAATGATAATTTTGTAAAACATATTGAAGCTCATTATATTGAAAGCCCAGATGTTACAGGAGCAGGTGATACCGTTATTGCTGCTTTATCGCTTGCTTATGCTCAAACTAATGATATAGATTTTTCTGCAAAATTTGCTAATGCTGCAGCTGCAGTTGTTGTGGGAAAGGCTGGTACTGCTACAACAACTATTGAAGAAATCAAAGAATTACTTGCTAGATAATTTCTCTCTTATTTTTGTAGCAGAAATTTCACCGATATCTGAAGGCGGGACATGTTCAATAATATCATATCCCACGCCACGGCCATAGTTCACTGATTCAATATCTGGAATAATAATTACTTTCACTCTTTTTGAATCAATTAATTCTTTTAATTCTTTTTCAACATTTTTTTTAACATCTAGAGGGTTATAAGGATTTTTATCATCTTTATTTACCTCTCTTACACAAATAAGCACATTTTTCCCTTTATTTAATTGTTGATCAATTAGCCAACGATGGCCTGCATGCCAAGGTTGCCATCTTCCGATAAACATTGAGTATTTCATCAGTACTTTCCTTAATTGTTAATTCCCCAGTGTCAATTGACAGTGTATTAGAATCTGTTGGTATTTCATAATCTTTTGCAAAATAGTTTTCTCTTCCTCTTATTTCTGTTGTATGTAGATATACTTCTAAAAAAGGAAATTCATCTTTTAATTCATCTCGTAAAAATTGATATGGTGCAACAATAGAAATAATACAGATATAATTTTTATTAGCTAAAAATCTCACAATAGAAATAGCAGTAGATATATTTTTAATTCTGCCTTCTTTTGAGTAGTCCTTATTTTTATTAATTGATCTTAAATCATCTCCATCTAGATTTATTAAATTTAACTTTGGATTTTCAAACTTAATTTTAGTCATTAATTCGTTTGCTAAAGTAGTTTTCCCACTTCCTGGTTGGCCTGTTAACCATATAATCATAAGACTAAGAATATAGCTTTATTATTTAGATTAAAAAATAATAGAAAATCCAAAACCAACTCCATAATTTTTATTATTATTAACTAAAGAGATATTAAAGTCAAATTGTTCTCTCATTGTTTTCCCTATTACAAGTTTATATTTCATAGTATCACTGCTATTTATTTTTCTTGAAGCCTTTATTTTGTAATGCATAGAGGAAATCTTACCATTTGCTCCCACATGCAAAAATTTACCAAGCTTAAATGAGTGCACGAATGGATTACCAATAATATAATTTTTATAGCTCCAACCTAATTTATATTGATAATTCCAGTAGTAGTGATCTTTTTGATATGGAGGATCCAACCATGCATTTGTTGTATCTAAATATTCAAATAAAACTGTTGTATTAGGAATATAATTTTTTAATTCTACGCCCCACAAACCATCAATTTCATTTCTAAATCTTAAACTGCTAGTATCTTCAAAATAGTGTTGATAATATAATTTCAATATTCGATTATTTTTATTTCTTTGATAAGAAAAATCCCAAATTCCTATATGACTTCCTAAAGCGTTTGCATGCGGTTCCCCTTCTAGCAAAGGTCCATCAGCTGATATAATGACTTTTAAAAAATCTTTGAATGTATTTGGTAAATTTCCCAGTTCTGGAGTACCGCCAGCCCACATTGCTTCATGAACTAGCCCAAGACTTACTTTATAATCATTTTTATTAATATGCATATACAAGAATTTTTCATGCAATAGAGGAGCTTTAGTGTAGTAATTGTCTTTTTCAAAGATTCCATGAGCTATACCAAATTCAAAACTAATTTTGTCAAATTTTTTAATCTTTTGAGAAGTTACTAATCCCACTTTTGGCATTGGCTCTGCATTATGACTAATAATCATATGTCCAGAACTAAGTTCATCATTAATGTATGTGCTAAAATCTTTATAATATCTACCTATTTTGATGAATGTTTTATCAGAAAAATTATGTTTAATAAATGATTCATTAAAATAAATTTTACCTGTATTATTTGGAACAATAATGTTTAATGCATAAGTAGTTTTAGGTCTCTTTAATTCCCATTTACCTTGAAAATAAAAATCATCATATTCAACGCCAAAATTATTTTTTTCTAACCACCAATAGTCTAAATCATTTGGTGTCGATTGAATTTTTAAACTAAAATTTTTTTCTTGAGACAATAATGTATTTGCTAAAAACAAAGCTATTACAAAAATTTTTAAGAATTTATTTTTTTGAAATCTCTTGTTTTTTGACATAAAATTTCCAATCCATTACTTCAATAGTTGCATACTTATTAATATCAATTGATTGAAATTTTTGAGTTGGGAATACTCTTTTTTCTAATCCATTTATAAGGAAATCAATTGGCATAACAAAATTATCATTTACATTATCCCATCTGTAATAGAATTTAGCATCTGTTTGATAATACTCAAGTGTAGGTTGTTTTGGTGTATAGAAATATTGTTGAGAAAAATAGGAATAATCATTTCCTGTTTTTTCTTTTACTTTGTTAAAGAAATCTTCAGTGTCAACATGTGAACGGGCATTCTCTGTCATAAATTCTTTAAGAATTTCAAACCAAATAATATCATCATTGATAACACTTCTTAGGGTGTGCATCACCCAAGCGCCTTTCATATAAGTGTCTCCACTTAAGGCCCAATGATTTTCATTTTCATTGCCAACAATTGGAATTTTGTTAGCAATTCTACCTTTTATACTCTTTAAGTAGTCCACACTAACTGGATAGCTATCAAATTTATCTTCAAAGTAGAGAGCTTCAGAATAAACCTGTAATCCTTCATGTATCCATATATGTGTTGGATCTGAAGCAGTGACACTATTACCAAACCATTCATGCCCAGTTTCATGAATAATTAATGGATCTATAACACCATACATACCCCAACTATTACTTCTCACACCATTATAAATACTGAAACCATTGCCATATGTCACAGCTGATTGATGTTCCATGCCTAAGTATGGAACTTCTACGAGCTTATATCCATCTCCCCACCATTGATAATCTCCAAAATATTTTTCATAGAAACGGATAACTTCTTTCGCTTGTTTAAAATAGTTTTCCGCGACATCTTTATTGTAATCCAACACATAATGATTCATTTTATGAATGGTATTTTCTTTAATAAAAGTATCTTGTACAGCAACATAATGTCCAATTTGCACGGAAATGTTATAATTGTTAATTGGATTATTCACAAACCATTCATATGTGGTTTTTTCTTGGTTTTGTATTATGTTTCTTAATTTTCCATTCCCTACACTCACCAAATCTGATGGAACTGTAAATGCCATTCTTACACTATCTGGCTCTTCAGTAATATGATCTTTATTTGGCCACCAAATTCTTGCGCCTTCTCCTTCACAAGAAACAGCAACCCAATCTCTGCCGTCTTTGTCTTTAGACCATGTAAAGCCACCTGCCCATGGTGGATTAGTAGCATTTTGTGGAATCCCTTCATAGTATACAGTAAAATCAAACAAAGTATTTTTGGGGATTATTTGTTCAAAAAAGACCAATACAGCGTCTTCTTCGCGATTATATTCTAATTCGTTATTTTTATGGGTGATTTTTTTAATATTTAAATTCTTTGCTAAATCAATTTGTAATTTTTCTATGTTATTTAAACTTTTTGCTTTTATTGTTACAAATCCATCCAAAGATTTATTTTCAATATCAAAGTCAATATTAATATCATAATAACTTACATCATATGAAGCACGGTTTTCATTTAGAAAACCCATAAGGTAATTATTTCTACTTAATGGAGGGATTTCATTACCTCCGTGTGGCCTAGGATCTTGACAAGCAATAATTGTTAACAATAAAAATAATATGTTAATCGATGTCTTTTCCCAATTTACTTTTATAATCTTATTTTTTTTCATAATAAGTTGTTCCTTGAATCATATTTTTTGCAAAAATAATGTAGTATAATAAAAAACAGATAAAAACCCAGAAAACAATTGCGAAAGCATCTTTTATTAAGAAAAGAATATAGATAATAGCTATATAGATAATCCATTTTACCCAATTGGGTTGGTTCCATAATTTTATTAAAAAATGCATTTTTGTAATCTATAATTTATTACTATAATACAATAATGTTTAAGACTATTAAAAAATACTACAATTTAATTTCTATGGGCAGGTATTCTGAATTCTTAATGTTATTTATTCCATGGGATAATTTTTTACTGAATTCCTATAGGTTAAAAAAAGCTAAAAAAAAATATCAACAAGCAATCAATATTCCTCCCGTTGTTATGAAGAGTAATAATATTAATGATTATGAACTATCTGTTTTTTCTCAAAATGGAGAAGATGGCATTCTTGATTATATTTTTGAAGTTATTGGAACAACTAATAAAAAGTTTGTAGAAATCGGTTTTGGTCATACGGAAAATAACTCTTTATATATGATTGCTAGAAGAAAATTTAACGGTTTATTAATTGATGGTGGCAAATGGAATGTTTCAGCATTTAATAACTTTAATAAAAAAAATCTTAAGAGCAAAAATATAGCAATCCAAAGGTGGATTGATAGAGAAAATATTAATGAAATTATTTCAAGTTATATCCATGAAAATGAAATTGACTATTTATCAATTGATATTGATGGTAACGATTATTGGTTCTGGGAAAAAATTGAATGTATTAATCCAAGATTAGTCATAATGGAGTATAATGCTTCATTTGGCTTGAATTCAATTACAGTACCTTATAATGATAAATTTAATGTCTCAGATTTTGCTCATCCACCTAAATTTTCTTGTTGGTATCATGGGGCTTCGTTAACGGCATTAACAAAATTGGCATTAAAAAAAGACTATATTCTTCTTGGAGTTGAAAGCAATGGCATAAATTCTTTTTTCTTGAGAAAAGATATAGCAGATAAATTTAATTTTACCCACAATGAGCCTAAGTCAGTTTTTAAAGAACATTTTAAAAGAACAAATGGTGTTGAGACAAATATTAAACTTTCTACTGATGAGCAATTCAATAAAATTAAACATTTTGAATATATAAAAATTTAACTTGCTAACTTTCTGATATCACTATCTTTTTTGATAAAAATTGTATCAAAATACCTTAAAATTTTTGTTTTTTTGTGTCTATTGAAAGGTTCAAAATCAAAAATTACATATCCATTATCATACATAAAATTTACAATTTCTGAAAAAATTGGCTGATTATGAAGGAAGCTGTAGAGATATGTTTCAAGAATAATAATTTCTGTATGCTTAAAACATTGAGTTGCACCATTTAAAATATTCATTTCAAATCCTTGAACATCCATTTTTAATACATCAGGTATAGGTATTCGATTATTTTGAATTAAATTATTAATTGATTGAACATTTATTTCTCTTTTTTCTAAATCAAGATTTTGATGAAGGAAAGTTGTGCCATAATAACCAGGCCAAATACCTATTTCTTCCACTTTTTCTTTTTCTCCTAATGCTAAGAGAAAATATTCTGATCCAGGATTATTATCTGTAAATCTTTTTAAAAAGGGTTCCATTTCTATCTGAGGTTCAAATAGAAAAAAATTAGCATCTTTAAAAATTTCTTTTAAGTTATTGCTCCATTCTCCTCTATTAGCACCTACATCAAAAATAGATTTTGGTTTATAGCCAAGTTTTTTTAACCGATAAAAATTATCCAAGCCATCTTTATTTTTGAATTTTTTTAATTTTCTAACTAATTCATAAAGGAAAAACCCAACCCTTGGGTTTTTTGATAAATAAATATGTAACCTGTCCTGTATTTTATTCATAATCTAAAGATAGTTCATATTTTTTAATTTTATCATAGTAAAATTTAGATTCTTCATAAATTTTATAGTATTTATTCGGGATTTCTTGTGGATTATTTTTTTTATTAAAAAAAGTATTTGAGTTTACAACATTGTCATACCAGTGTTTTGCCCAAATTCCATCATATGGATAAATCTTTTTTTCCCACTTTAACATATTCTTTTTATATCTAATATTTAACTTTTTACACCATTGCATTAAATACAGATCAGGTTTATTTAAAAATTTTTGTGTATCAATTACTATAAAATTTCCCCTTTTATTTTTTAGATATTCTAAAATTTTATATTGTTGGTAATAGCCCAGTTCTTTCATGGATTCAAGTTTGTTTTTTTTAATATATGAATTAATTACATACTTAGGATCTCTTATAAGGAAACAATTATGAAATGATTCTATCCATTCTAATGATTCTAATTCTTGAAGATGGTGTGCCATATGTTTTTGATACCAAATCTTGTATTGATTTGGTATCTGTCCTTGAAGTGTTTCAATTATTTTTAAATAGTTAGTCTCATATGATGATATTATTTCTTCATACATTGGATGATTTATCTTATTCTCTTTAAGATAGCAAGCATATAATGGTTCATCAGAAATATAGGTATCATTTCTTGAAGACCAAGACCTCATCAAAGCTGTTGATATATTTCTGGGTCCAGACCAACAAGCAATTTTCATGATTTAGACTTTATATAGTTTTCAATATTTTTAAGATAAAGTTTTCTAATATGATTCGTTAGTGATTCACTATTAGTTGATAATAAAGATTTATTTTCTAAAGTTGAGACAGGAACAATACCACCAAATGTTCCTGTTACAAATGCTTCACTACAGTCTTCAATATCTTCAAAAGTAAAATTCTTCTGGGAATAATGTATATTATTTTCATTACAAATTTCTATCGTTTTTAAACGAGTAATTCCATTTAAACAATATTGACCTTTTGATGTAATAATTTTATCATTTTTAACAAAGAAAAGATTAGTTGAGTTGCATGTGCTAATAAATCCATGCATATCATTCATAATTCCTTCATCATAACCAAGATTATTTGCTTCAATGCTTGCAAGAATACAATTTAATTTACTGAGTGTATTATATTGTGGATTCAAAATATCGTTGTTTGGTCTGATATTTTTAACTCTGCCAATTTTAATACCATTTTTGTAAGTCTTTGGGTTTGCTTTTTTATATTCAGGTATAATAACAAAATTAATTGGTCCTTCATTTGCATTAGGATTTTGATAAGGCGTGATTTTATTTCCACGTGAAATTATTAATCTAATATGAATATCATTCTTCATATTATTTTTTTCCAATGTTTTATTGATTTCATTGATAATATTTTCTTTTTTAAGATCGATATGCAAAGAAATTCCATGTGCACTTTGATAAAGACGATTTAAATGCTCTTCAATATAAACCAAAACAGAGTTATGTAATCTAATTCCTTCCTAAACACCATCTCCAAGCAAAAAACCGCTGTCAAATACAGATATTTTTGCTTTATCTCTTTCAAAGATTTCACCATTAATATTTATAAATATTTTTTTATTTTTTTGACTTTTTATGTAAGAATGACTGCTCATTAGTGGGCCCACAGGGACTTGAACCCCGAACCTGCGGATTATGAGTCCGTTGCTCTAACCAATTGAGCTATGGGCCCTAAACCAAAAATATTTTAAATTTTTAATTGATTTATTTTAACTTATGAATATATTAATAAATACTTGTGGAAAATATTTTTAAAAAATACAAAAAAAAGTGAATAATTTTACCAACTCTGATAATGAAATAAATTTTAATTATATAATAAAAATTATATTATTAAATAAAAAAAATATTATAAAAATATCCCTTCTATCTTCGATTTTGTTTTTTTTATTATCTTTTTCTCAACCAGTGCTTTACAATTCAAGTATTTCTTTTTTTAAAGTAAAAGAGACTAATAATCTTATGTCATCTCTTCCATCAATTGATCAAGTCTTTGGAGGTTCAGATTCTATAAGCGATAGACTAGAGATTGATATTAAAGATATAATTTTATCTGAAAATTTATCTCGAAAGATTGTTCTCAATGAATGGCCTTCCATCAAAAATAGAAATTTAATATCTCTTTGGAATCTGGATGAAAATTCTTTTTTAGAGAGTTTTTTATCAAATGAATATTCAGATATTAAAGTAGAAGAAAATGCTATTGAAGAATTTTCTTATAGAATAAGAGTAAATGAAAATTTAAAAACTGGTTTAGTTTCTGTTGACATATCAATGGAAAACAGAGAATTATCTGTAGAAATTTTAAACTATATTAAGTCTTTTATAACCGACTTCACTTCATTTAACATTAATGAACTTTCTAGAAAAGAAATTGAATATTTAAATACTAGAATAGATGATGTTAAAATAGAGATTGATCAACTACAAGATGATCTAATTCTTTTTCTTAACAAGAATAAAAGTTATCTCCAATCACCAGAGTTAACTGTAATGTATGAAGACTTAAAACAAGATTTATTACTGAAAGAAAGCGTAATGATTACATTGCTACAACAAACAGAAATAGCAAAACTAAATCAAATTAAAATTTCTTCTGTAGTTGAGATTTTGGATTCTCCAGTAGTTTCTTCAAAAAAATCTTCCCCATCACGATTGTTATGGAGCGCTATTGGCTTGATTATTGGATTGATTTCTTCATCATTATTGTATATGTATAAAAAGCCTCAATTCAATGTCTATTAGGCTTGGTTTATTTGTAATCTATATTTTTGGCATACATTCAAGATTAAGGTTATTTGATGGTGAACAACTATTAGTGCCTTTTGTTATTTCTTTTTTAATTGGTATGATATTTTTAACTATACACTTACCAAAATATTTACATAAAAATGCACTCCCAATATTCTATCTCATAGGTTTCTTCGCTATATCTATTATTTTTGGTCCAAACAAAATGGATGCTCTAATATTACGAGAAAAATTCTTGGGTTTTATTCAGATTGCCACTTCAATCTTAATTAGTTATGCAGTTTTTTGGGAATTAAAAAAATATAGTTTAGCCATACTATCAAAACTATTTTTGTCCATCATTATTTTTATTTTAACAGGTTCATTAATTGAAATTTTTTCTTCTTTTAAATTTATTATGGAAGATTTCATGAGGCCACTGTATCCTCCAGATGCTTTTTATTATTCAATAGAAAATATCCAAAGAGATATTTCTTATTATCTATTTTATAGACCAAAATTTTTAACTTCAGAACCATCTTACGTTGGGGAAACTATCTCAATGCTGATTCTTTTTTGGAGACTATCTACAAATCTTCAAAATAAGAATCTAATTTATATTCTACTTCTTTTTATATCATTTTTAATTGTAAGAAGTCCAGTTATTCTTACTCTTGTGCCTATATATTTCTTAATAAATATATTTTTAGAGAAAAAAGAAACATACTGGAAATCAAGAAATTTTAAGTTTACCAGTTTTTTATTGATTATAATTTTTTCACTAATTTCATATAATATAATGAAAGAAAGAATAGAGCAGGCATCATTTGGGCTTGATAATTCGCTTACAATGAGAATTATTGCGCCTACCTATATTACTTATGAAGTATTAAGTCAATATCCTCTATTTGGTGTTGGAATTGCCGCAAAAGAATCTACCGAAAATATAATACTTGATAAGTTCAGTCAATTAGGACTTGCGGAATATTTTGATTCTAATAATATTGGTTTATCAACATTAATTAATAAAAATCATTCTTATACTTTAAAATTTCTTACATACTTTGGAATTTTAGGAACCGCTTTTATTATTCTTTTGTTAAATAGAGTAATGTTTATTTGTAGAGTTGAAAATTTATCATTTATATATATCACATTTATTATTTTAGGATTTACACATGGTATGCTAACAGGCATTAATACTTGGACTTACTTTTTTATTTGTTGTAGTTTAGTTTCTCATAAAAATAATAGGATATGAAATCATTTAGTATAGGCACTTGGATTTGTTCATATAACAAGATAAATCTAGAGATTTTATTAAAATCAAATAAATTTGATTGGTTTACTGTTGATCTTGAACATTCAGCATTAAACTCTAGCGAATGTTTTGACATAATTTCATTTATACAGTCGAACAAAAAAGATTGTTTTGTTAGAATGAATGATTTAAATAAGGCTGAAATTAAAAAAATTTTAGATTTTGGAGTTAATGGTTTAATACTCCCAATGGTTAAAGATGAAAATGATTTAAAAAATATAATCGACGCGGCCTTTTATCCTCCAGTTGGTTCTAGGGGGACAGGTTTATTTAGAGCACAAGAACATGGAAATTTTTTTGAGGAATATGTATCTAATTCTTTTAATGATACAAAAATTATTTTACAAATAGAGCATATTGATGCGATTAATAATCTTGAAATTTTTTTAAAAAATGAACATGTACATGGCTTTATAATTGGACCTTATGATTTAAGTGCATCTTTAGGAAAGCCTGGGGATTTTCATTGTGAAGATTTTAAAAATGCTATTGCTAAGTTTGAAACATTGTGCCTAAACAGTCCAAAACATGTTGGGTACCATATTCCATTTCTTGATTTTGATAAACTTATAGAATTAAAAGATAAAGGCTATAATTTTATTGGCTACAGCACAGATGTAATAATGTTTCAATCACAAGTGAATTCAATTGCTATCGATTTAAACAAAATTTAGTTTTTTATTTCTATGAAAATTCTTGTTACCACATATCCATTTAGTCAAGCCATTAATGATCATGAGGTTATTTATAACACTAAAAAAATGAAATATTCTCAGGAAGAAATTTATAATATTCTCAAAAGAGAAAACCCGGATATTATTATTGCAGGTACTGAGGAATATCAATTAAGAGAATTGAATGTTTGCACAAATTTAAAATTAATTTCTAGAGTTGGAGTAGGAATTAGTTCAATTGATTTTGATGAGTGCGATAAAAGAGGCATTCAAATTAAAATTACTCCTAGTGCACCAACAAATGCTGTATCTGAATTAACCATCGCCAATATTTTATTATTAATTAGAAAACTTCATTTGCAAAAAATGTGGAATAAAAAAATTGGTAAAGAAATTAATGAATGTACCATAGGAATAATAGGTCATGGGAAAATAGGAAAAAATGTTGTTGAAAAAATAAAAATTTTTAATCCTAAAAAAATTTTAATTAATGATATTGCAATAAAAAATTCAGTGAATTTAGAAGAAATTTTCTACTTATCTGATGTAATTTCATTCCATACTCCTAATCTTGATAAGAAGATCACATTTTCTGATTTAGAAAAAATGAAAAAAGATGTTTGTATAATTAATACTTCTAGAGGCAATTTATTTAATGAAAAAGATTTATATGAATGGTTAAAAGTTAATCCTATGGCTTCTGCAGCAATAGATGTTTTTGAAAATGAACCATATATTAATGGTGACTTGTGTAAATTAGATAATGTATTTTTAACGCCTCATATAGGAAGCTATACAAATGCAGCCAGAAATTTAATGGAGAAAGAAGCTGTTAAAAATGTATTAAATTTTATAAAAAAGGATACTAAATGAAAGTTCTTATATCAGGGTGTTCAGGGTTTTTAGGTCATTATATAGCTAAACAATCTATCAATAAAGGCTATGAAACCTATGGTATTGATATTATTTCAAGTGATATTGATAATTTAAAATTTGATAAAATTAATTTATTAAAAAAAGATAATGTTAATTCAATTGTTAATACTATAAAGCCTGATTATGTCTATAATCTCTCAGCTTTATCTGATATTGATCATTGTATTGAAGAGCCTTTAGAATGTATTAATTCCAATATTGTTGGGAATGCTCATTTGATTGAAGCATGTATTAAAAACAAAGTAAATAGATATGTTTTTGCAAGCAGTGTTTATGCATCGGGTAACTATGGTGGCTTTTATGCAACATCAAAAAAATCATCAGAAATGTTAATTAAGAATTATAATAATTTTTATGGATTAAACTATTCGATATTAAGATATGGAACTTTATTTGGAACAAAAGCTCCTATCACAAACAGTATTAAAAAATATCTTAGTCAAGCTTTTAAAGAAAATAAGATTGACTATACTGGAGATGGAAGTGAAATACGTGAATATATACATATTGAAGATGCTGCTAAGTTAAGCATAGATATATTAAATAAGGATTTTGAGAATAAAACAATATCTATTACAGGAAATCATAAAGTTAAAACTGAAGACTTATTTATTATGATTAATAGCATTCTTGATAATAAAGTAGATATTAATTATAACAAAAAAATATCTACAGGCAGAAGTAATTCTCACTACAAAGTCAGTCCTCATAGCTATATAAGAGATAATATTTATTCTCTATCTACTTCTTTCAATAGGGAATTAGGCGATTCATTAATAGAGATTTTGGAGGAAATTGAGATTGAAAATTCGAGCAAATAGCTTTCCAGATGAATTAACCAATATTGGCATTGATTTTGATGGTGTGATTCATAAAAATTCAAAGGGATTTTTTGACGGTACAATTTATGACAAACCAATTAAAGGATCAAAAGAAGCACTAAAAAAAATATCAAAAAAATATGATATTATTATCTTTACGGCAAAAGCAAAAAAAGATCGTGGACTAATTAATGGAAAGAGTGGCACTGAGATGGTTTGGGATTGGTTAAAAAAATATGATATGGACAAATATGTAAAAGATGTTACATCTGAAAAACCAAGAGCTGTATTTTATATAGATGATAAAGCAATAAAATTTGATAATTGGTCCAATGTGCTTAATCAGGTTTTATGATAGTCTTTATTCCCATTAAAGAAAAATCACAAAGAGTTCGAAATAAAAATTTCAGAAACTTTAACAATAAACCTTTATGGAAACATTCTATAGAAAAATTAAAGGATTTTAATGTTTTTATTGATACAGATAGTGAACTCATTATCAATGAATGTAGTGATTATAATTTTGTTACTCCTTTTAAAAGAGAAGAAAGTTTATTGGGGCATGATATTTCGGTAGTTGATTTGATAAAAAGTTTTGTAAAAAGATTCTCTTTTAATGATCAGGTTATATGCCAAACACATGTTACTTCTCCCTTTTTAAATATTGAGCATATAAATTTTGCAAATAAAATCCTTTGTTCTAATAAATATGATTCTATACTTACGGTTAATAAATTTCAAAATCGTTTTTGGTCTCTAAAAAATGAAATTCTTTCTCCTTTAAATCATAACCCATCTTTGTTACAACAAACCCAAGATTTAACTCCTATTTACGAAGAAAATTCTTATTTTTATATGTTTTTTGCATCCGTTTTAGAAAATGATAATAGAATTGGTCATAATCCTTTTATTTATGAGATTGATTTTCCATTTAATATCGACATTGATAATGAAAAAGATTTTGAAATTGCCGAATTAATTTTAAAAACACAATTAAATGAAAATTACTAAACTATCGTATTCATTGTCAGAAGAAACACCATCATATGGCTCAAAACATAATTTTATTATTAAAGCTGAAAAATCAATTAACAATGGTGATTCATCTAATTCTTATATTTTGAACTTTTTAAATCATATGGGTACTCATATTGATGCTCCAAATCATTTCTTTGATAAAGGAAAAAAAATTTCTGACTATAAACCAAATGATTTTATTTTTTATAACCCACAAATTGTTGATGTTAATCTTTCTGATTTCAACGAAATAAGTCACAAAACTATAGAAAAAAAATTGAATAAAAATTCTGATATAATCTTTTTTAGAACATATTTTAATAAATTCAGAAAAGAAGAAAGATTTGTAAAAAATTATCCAGTTTTTTGTTCAAAACTTGCACTAGATTTGAAAGAAAATTTTCTTAATTTAAAGTCAATTGGTTTAGATATCATTTCATTAACCTCACCGATAAATAGGGAAGAAGGGACTAGATGCCATAAGATATTTTTAAATGATACTTCAAATGAGATTTTTATTATAGAAGATATGTTTTTGGATAACTACCATCAACATATAAAAAAAATTCTTGTAGTTCCATTTGATATAAAAAATATTGATAGCGCACCATGCACTGTTTATGGAATTTATTAAGATTATATTTATTAATATAAAGGCATTTTTACGCAATAACTTGCCTTTACCATTATTATTAATTATTGAACGAATAAGATCTTTTCCTTCTTATTTATTATGGACTTTAGATAAAAAATATGGAAAAAATCATTTTCTAAAACAAACAAATGATTTAAAAAATAAATTTGTAAATAAAAGATGTGTTATAATTGGTAACGGTCCAAGCTTAAACAAGATTGATATGTCTTTATTAAAAAATGAATATACTTTTGGATTAAATCGGATATATCTTTTATTTGATAAAATTGGCTATAAAACTACATTTCTTGTTAGTATTAATAGGTTTGTATTAGAACAGTTTGGAAAAGAGATTCAATCTAATGACAGTAAGATTTTTCTTAATTATAAATACAAATCTAATAGCGAAAGTTCAACAATAAGCTATATACCACCAAGTATTTATGGCGCAAAATATCTAGATAGACCAGACAAAGGTTTTTTATCGTATACTGGTTCAGTAACTTTTCTTGCTATTCAATTAGCCCTATATTTTGGATTCAGTGAAATTATTCTAGTTGGTTTTGATAATAATTTTAACAATAGGGGACAATCTGATAAAGCTATTAAATCAGAAGGAGATGATATTGATCATTTTGACAAAAATTATTTTGGTAAAGATGTTATTTGGCAATTACCAAATTATGATGCACTAAAATATAATTTTAATCTTGTTAAAAAGTATTTTGAAAATAATCCTCATAAAAAAATTGTCAACTGCACTGTTGGTGGTAATCTTGAAAATTTTGATAGATGTGAATTAAAAGAATATTTACAAAAAAGTAGATTTGAAAATTTAATAAATAATAATTAATAGGTTTATAATTTGAAGCTTAAAAAAAATTTTTTCTGGTCTTTTTTTAATTCCGGATTTATTGCACTTTCTGGTCTTTTGTCATATTCTTTATTAGCAAATAATCTTAGTGTTAGTGATTTTGGAAAATATGGATTGATAATTAGTATACTATCCTTTTTTATTGCTTTAGGAACTTTTGGGATGCATCTTATTTCTTCAAAGATTATTCATTTATCGAATACTACGATTAATCACAAAAATAGATTAATAAAAACAGCCATCATAACTATATTTTTTTCATCGTTTTTATTTTTTTTAATAGCAAACTATATAGACATATTCTATTCCAATAATTCCAGATTTACCTTTGTTATTTTATTTGTTTTGGTTTTTTCAATTATTCAAAGAATTGCATCAGATTATTTTCGATCAATAGGAGAGTTAAATAATTTTTTTCTAATGAATAGTATTGGTTCAAGTGCTGGATTAATCGTATGGTCTTTATATCTTTTTTCGATATTATTTTTAATTTTTTTTGAAAAGCTTTCTATTGAAAATATTTTCATTTCACTATTGTTTTCATCTTTATCTACAATAACTTTATTTATAGTATTTTATTTTAATCATTTTATCCAATTGATTTATAATTTTTTTAAATATTTACGCTATAATGATAAAAAATATAATTTTTTTCTTAATACATCTTTTGGATTATTATTGATAGTTCTTCTTAAAAATTTTAAAGAAAACTTCTCTTTTTGGATTTTAGGTTATTTCTCATCACAGCAGGATGTAGCTATTTTTTTTGCTGTATTTAAAACATTATTTTTTATTTATATACCATTAGTGATTATTGATATAATTTTCCCCCAAGTGATTGCAAGAATTAATATTGAAAAAAATAATTATGAAAATATTATACGTAAAATTAGTTCTTATAGAGCATTGGTTTCTTTTTTCTCAATTATTTTAATATTCTTTTTTTCTAAAGAGATACTATATATCATTTTTGGCAATGAATACACTATCGGATCTCAAGCTTTAAAAATTTTAATTATTTCTCTTATTCCAATAGCTTTTTTAGGGCCTTGTCATTCTATTATGATTTTGACTAAATATGAAAAAGAATCCATTATTATTGACTTGGTATTGCTTGTTCCTACCATAATTTTTGGCATTTTTTTATCAAAAGAATTTGGATTTATAGGCATGATATTAGCGTATTCATTTTATATTTTTTTTAGCAATATTTTATATTTTATTTTTGTGAAATATAAAATGAAAATTAACACTCTTCCTTTCTTAGGTATCAAAAAAAATATAGATATTATTAGAAATGATTTTTTATAAAGCTTTTAAATAATATTTGATAAAATTTATAAATCTTTTGATTTGGAATATTTTTAATAAAGGTTTTAAAATCATCCAAAATGGAAATAACGATAACTTATTTTCAATCCATGCATCGTAACATTCTATATTACTTTTTAATATGTTTTTAATTGATTTAGTGCTTTCTCCACCCAATCTTAGTGTATATATGAATTCATCTAGATAAAATATTTTATAATTACTAATAAAGAAAATCCTTAAAAAAAAATCATAGTCAGATGCAATTTTGTATTTCAAATTAAAATAACCTTCTTTTCTTACTATATATTTTTTGAAATAAACAGTAGGCGTTGGCGGCATCCAACCAAAATAATAATTTCTTTTCTTAAAATTTCCAGCTCTCCACTTTCTTACAATTTCTTTTTCAAGTAAAAAGTCCATATTTGCATAAAGAATATCACAATTGTTGATTTGAAATTTTTCTACTATTTTAGATATAACATTTTCATTATTCAAAAAATCATCTGACATAACTGCACCAATTATATCCCCACTAGCTATTTTTAAACCTTTGTTCCAGGCATCATAAATACCATTATCTTTTTCAGATATTATAATTGTATTCTCTATTTTATATTTATTAACTATTTCTAAAGTTTTATCACTTGAATTTCCATCAACAATTATATGTTCAATATTTTTATAATTTTGTTTTTTTATTGATAAAATATTTTCTTTAATTGTTTCTTCTGAATTGTATACAGGTGTTATAATTGAAACTTTAATATCCATAGGGTTTAAATATATTTAAAATCTACTAGAGAAATCCACATAATTATTAGTATTGATAGCTTCGGTTCATGAGTTTATATTAGTCTCATTAACAAAATGTATTTATTTATTATATGAAAAAAAGAAAAATATTGGTTACTGGTGGTACTGGAATGCTAGGAAGATCTTTGAAAGCTATTATTCCAGATGCTCAATATTTATCCTCTGAAGATTGTGATTTAACAAATTTAGAAGAATCGATTAATTTTTTTAAAAATCAAAAACCAGATATTGTTATTCATGCTGCTGCAAGAGTCGGAGGCATTGTTGCTAATATGTCTTCTCCAGTAGAATTTTTAGAAGATAATATTTATATCAATACAAATACTTGTAAAGCATCTTATTTATCTGGAGTTAAGAAATTTATTGGTGTATTAAGCACATGCATTTATCCTGATTCTTTAGAATCAAATCTATACCCTATGTCTGAAAAACAGTTATTTAATGGACCGCCTCCACAACAGAATTTTGCGTATGCATATGCAAAAAGATCTTTAGCTGTTCAAATTCAATCATACAGAGAACAATATAAATTGGATAATTGGTGTTATATCATTCCTTGTAATCTATATGGAGAATATGATAAATTTGATTTTCAAAGATCACATTTTGTTTCTGCATTAATTGATAAGATATATAATTCTAAAAATAATAAAATAAATTTGCTTGGAACCGGAAAACCTCTTAGGCAATTTATGTATTCTGCTGATTTAGCTTTGGCACTAAAGTGCTTAATTGATAAAGATATTTATAAAGATTTTAATATTGCAACTAGTGAAGTTTTATCAATAGATGAAATTACAAATGTTGCGCTAAAATCACTTAATTGTGATAATTTCGAAGTTGATTATACAAATATAAAAAATGAAGATGGAAATTTTAGAAAAGATGTTTCAAGCGAAAAATTTTTGAGATATTTTCCAAATTTTCGTTTTACTCCACTATCAGATGGAATAAAGAAAGTTTACAAACACTATGAAAAAAATTATAGAGAGATATAATTGAAGAAAAGAGCTTTGATTACAGGAATAAATGGACAAGATGGTTCATATTTAGCTGAATATCTTTTAAAAAAAGATTATGATGTTTTTGGAACTTTAAAGCGTAATTCAGTCACAGAGAATCAATCAGCAAGAATAGACAATATTTTTTCATTAATTAATCTTGAATATGCTGATTTGACAGATATGAGTTCAATATTCCGTTTTATTAAATCTGTTTCACCTCATGAAATTTATAATTTAGGCGCACAGTCTCATGTAAAAATTTCATTTGATCAACCACTTTATACTATCAATACAATTGTTAATGGGACCCTAAATATTCTTGAATCAATAAGAATATTAGATAAAGAAATTAAACTTTATCAAGCATCTTCATCTGAAATGTTTGGAAATTCAATAGATAAAGATGGTTTTCAAAGAGAATCTACTCCCATGAACCCTGTCAGTCCATATGGTTGTGCTAAACTTTTTGGTTATAATATTATTAGAAATTATCGCCATTCTTATAATCTTTTTCTATCAAATGGTATTTTATTTAATCATGAATCACCTAGGCGTGGAATAAATTTTGTTACAAATAAAGTTGTTAATGAAGCAGTAAAAATAAAATATGGATTATCAAATAAGCTAGAACTAGGGAATCTCAAGGCAGCTAGAGATTGGGGGCATGCAAAAGATTATGTTAAAGCAATGTGGATGATTTTACAGCATAATACGCCTGATGATTTTGTCTGTGCAACAGGAAAATCGCATTCCGTACAGGACTTAGTTGATTATGTTTTTGAAAAATTAGATTTAGATCAGAAAAAATATTTATCTATAAATCCTAAATATTTCAGACCAGAAGAATTAGATGTTCTAAAAGGAGATTTTTCAAAAATAAATAATCTTTTAGGTTGGAAACCTGAATATTCGTTTGATTCTATGCTTGATGATATGATTGAAGCAAGTATAAAGAAATATAATAATGAACCTAAGCTCTGAAAATATAAACTGTGGTATCATTGGTTTGGGGTTTGTTGGGTCTGCTATTAAAGCTGCATTCGAGAAAAAATATAATGTTCAAACTTTTGATATCTCAAAAGAATCTACTTGTAAAACTTTAGAAATCCTGGTAAAGAAATGTAAAATTATTTTTATTTGTTTACCTACGCCTATGAATAATGATGGAAGTTGTAATTATTCAGCAGTTGAAGATACAATTAATCAAATAAACATAATCTCTAAAGAATTTTCTTTAGCAAGAATTATTGCAATTAAATCAACTATTCCTATTGGGACAACCGAATTATTCCAAAGTGAGTTTAAAAATGTTGACATTTTTTTTAATCCAGAATTTCTAACAGAAGCTAATTCTGTTAATGATTTTGCTAATCAGAATAGAATTATTTTAGGTGGTGGTAAAAAATCAATTTCGGAATTAAGTAATTTTTATTCTAATATTTTCCCTAATGTCCCTATTGTTGAAACTAATGGCAAAACTGCAGAGATGGTCAAATATCTTTCCAATGCATTTTTAGCTACTAAAGTTTCATTTGCAAATGAAATTTATGATTTTTGCAAACATATTTCGATAGATTATAATGAGGTAATAAAATATGCTATTTTTGATGAAAGGCTGGGAAAAACTCATTGGAAAGTTCCTGGTCCAGATGGAAGTAGAGGTTATGGAGGATCTTGTTTCCCAAAGGATATTTCATCATTAGTAAAACAATTTGAAGATTATAAAATTTCTTCTTATATAATTAAATCGTCTTTAAAAAGAAATAATGAAGTTGATCGTCCTGATAAAGATTGGAAAAAATTAAAGGGTAGAGCAGTTGCTGAAAAGAATACTTGATATCATTTTTTCATTTATATTTGTTATAATTTTTTCTTGGTTATATTTAATTATTGCAATATGTATTTTGATTGATGATGGATTTCCTATTTTATATAAACCTATTAGAAGAGGAAAAAATAAAAAAGATTTTTTATGTTATAAGTTTCGTACAATGAAAAATAATAAAAATAAAGAAATTTTACGAACTGGAAATTTTTTAAGAAAATCAAATCTAGATGAATTACCCCAATTTTTTAATGTTATTTTTGGTAGCATGTCTGTTGTTGGACCGAGGCCACATGATATAGATGAAGACAATATATTCTCAGATCAAATTGAAAATTATGATAATCGATTTTTATTCAAACCAGGTATTACCGGGTATGCTGGAATAAAAGGTAATAGAGGAGGAACAGATATTAATATAATTAGAGAAAGAGTTAAGCTAGATTTATTTTATATTAATAATTATTCTTTTTTTCTTGATATAAAAATTATTTTTTTTACTGTTATTCTTACATTGTCTGGAAGAAAATCTATTTAATAAAATTAAATATTTGAATCAATATAATCACAAATAATATGTGCAACCAAGATATGGATTTCCTGAATTCGTGCTGTATCGTTACTTTTAATTTTTAATAAATAATCACAATCTAAATCTGACATTGCTCCGCCATTTAATCCAGTAAATCCTATTGTTTTGATATTAAGTTTCTTTGCTGCTGTTATAGCATTAAGAATATTTTTACTATTTCCAGAAGTCGATAAAGCAATCAGAAGGTCATTTTCTTTTCCTAATCCTTCAATTTGTCTTGAAAAAATATATTCAAAACCAAAATCATTACCAATCGATGTAATATTAGATTGATTAGATGGAAGCGCAATAGCTGGAAGAGATTTTCTATCTTTTAAGTTAAATCTTCCAACAATCTCAGCAGCGATATGAATGCTATCACTTGCACTGCCGCCATTACCACATAATAATATAGTATTACCATTTTTTAGAGTTTTGAATACTAAAGAACAGATTTCCTCTATATTTTTAATTTCATTTAATAAAGCTTTTGTTGTGTCGATATGATTATCGATAATATTTCTAATATCTATACTCATCTTTTTTAAATGGTCCATCAATTGAGACCCCAATATATTTTGCTTGATCTTTAGTTAATTTAGTCAAGTCAGCATCAAGGTGTTTTAGATGAATTCTTGCAACTTCTTCATCTAGTTTTCTAGGAAGGTTATAGAGTCCAGTATCTGGTTTATTTTTTGCTAAAAATATTTGTGCTAATACTTGATTTGAAAAAGAAGTTGACATTACAAAGCTAGCATGTCCAGTTGCGCAACCAAGATTTACTAATCTACCTTCTGCTAAAATAAAAATTTGTTTTCCATTAGGAAAAGTATAACGATCAAATTGAGGTTTTATTTCTTCCTTTTTTGCATTTGAATTATTTAAAGCATCCATTTGAATCTCATTATCAAAATGACCAATGTTACAAACAATAGCTTGATCTTTCATTTTTTTCATATGTTTAAGAGTAATGATATCTTTATTTCCAGTTGTGGTAACAAATATATTTCCTCTATTTAATACATCTTCTAAACGTCTTACTTCAAAACCTTCCATAGAAGCCTGCAATGCACAAATTGGATCTATTTCTGTAACAACAACTTTACAACCATAAGAATCCATAGATTGAGCACAACCTTTACCAACATCACCATATCCACATACTACTACAGTTTTTCCTGCAAGCATTACTTCTGTAGCACGTTTAATACCATCAGCAAGTGATTCACGACAACCATATAAGTTATCAAATTTTGATTTTGTAGCAGAATCATTAACGTTAAATGCAGAAAATAAAAGACTACCTTTCTCTTCCATTTGTACAAGTCGTGCTACTCCAGTTGTTGTTTCCTCTGAAACTCCAATAATATCTGGAACTATATTGTGCCAATGGTTTGGATTACGTTTGTGTATTTTGCGAAGAAGTTTTTCAATTACTATCTCTTCTTCAATTTTAGTTTTTATTTTTGGTAATTTTTTATGTTTATTGAAATAATTTTCTAATTCATATCCTTTATGTATTAATAGAGTTGCATCTCCGCCGTCATCAACAATTAAATTAGGTCCTAAGTTTCCATTAAAAGTCAGTGCTTGTAGTGTGCATTCCCAGTACTCTTTTAGTGTTTCACCTTTCCAAGCAAAGACTGGTGTTTTAGTTTTTGCAATTGCAGCAGCAGCCTCATCTTGTGTGGAAAATATATTACAACTTGCCCAACGAACATCTGCTCCTAAATCTTTTAAGGTTTCAATAAGAATAGCAGTTTCAATGGTCATATGTAATGAGCCTGTTAATCTAAAACCTTTTAAAGGTTTAGATTTAGCATATTTTTTACGCAGAGCCATTAATCCTGGCATTTCTTTCTCCGAAATTCCAATTTTACTTCTTCCTAGCTTTGCTAAACTAATATCTTTTATTTGGTATGGTAAAATCTCAACAACACTTTTCATTTTACCATTACCATTTTTTAGTATGGTATTTTTTTTAGTCTTTTTTTGTTTTACAGCTAATCTCATTTCTTCTCCATTAGATTACGAATTCAATTTATCAGATAAATCAATTTTTTCCCAATTAAATTCATCTCTTCCAAAGTGACCATATGCAGCAGTTTTTTGATAAATTGGACGTTTTAAATCAAGATATTGTATTAAACCTTTTGGCCTAAAATCAAAATGTTTTCTTGCTAAATTACCAATTTCTTGTTCAGAAATTTTATTTGTCCCAAATGTATCAATACTGATTGATGTTGGCTCTGCAACTCCTATTGCGTATGATAATTGAATTTCACAATAGTCTGCTAATCCTGCTGCAACAATATTTTTTGCAACATATCTAGAAGCATATGCAGCAGATCTATCTACTTTTGATGGATCTTTTCCAGAAAATGCACCCCCTCCATGACGCGCCATCCCTCCATATGTGTCTACAATAATTTTTCTTCCTGTTAATCCACAATCACCAACCGGTCCACCAATGACAAATTTTCCTGTTGGGTTAATTAATATTTTTGTTTCATCTGTAATCCATTCACCAGGAATTATTGGTTTAATAATTTGATTAAACACGCCATCTTTTAATTCTTCATAAGATATATCTTCATCATGCTGTGTTGATAGAACAATAGCAGATAAACCTTTTATATTTTTGCTATTATTATCATAAATAACACTTACTTGACTTTTTGCATCTGGTCTTAACCAAGTTAACAATCCATCTTTTCTTACTTTAGATTGTTGTTTTACTAATTGATGCGATAAATCAATTGGTGCTGGCATTAGGGAAGATGTTTCATTGCATGCAAATCCAAACATTAATCCTTGGTCTCCAGCTCCTTGATTTAAATCTTCACCTTCACCTTCATTCACCCCTTGAGCAATATCTGGTGATTGTTTTGTAATGTGATTAATAAATTCACAATTACTGCCATTGAATCCTAGCTTATCATCATTATAGCCAATATCGTTAATGACTTTTCTTACAACAGGTTCTAATTCTGGACTTCCTTCTGATGTAATTTCTCCTGCAATAACCACTAAATTATTTTTAATTAATGTTTCACATGCTACTCTGCTATTTGGATCTTCTTTTAAATATACATCTAATACAGCATCAGATATTTGGTCACAAACTTTATCAGGGTGTCCTTCTGATACTGATTCTGAGGTGAATATATAATCTTTCATTTTTACTCCTATTTATGTAAATGATTTAATATTTTTAACATACAAGAGGTATCATTCATGAGATAATAATGAATTATTGGTACTCCTGCATTAATTAATTCTTCAG
>MDTE01032413.1_pt1 | contig 27748 bp, 28 predicted proteins | sample 811231 | NCBI WGS metagenome assembly MDTE01 (sample SAMN05326651, study PRJNA326480) | marine metagenome | isolation source: seawater | place: Indian Ocean: Red Sea | collected 2010 | reverse complement strand
GCGCCAACCACCACTGCAGCTCGGGTTACAACTACAACTGCGGCGCCAACCACCACTGCATCTCCGGCTACAACTACAACTACAACTGCGGCGCCGACTACGACTGCGGCGCCGACTACGACTGCGGCGCCAACCACCACTGCAGCTCGGGTTACAACTACAACTGCGGCGCCAACCACCACTGCATCTCCGGCTACAACTACAACTGCAGCTCCGACTACGACAGCAGCTCCCGTAACTACTCCTCAGGGGCCGGTGGCAGAAACGGCCTTATGCGCTAACGACGGCGATCACATACTGTGCGCAGGTGACGGCATGCCTGTCGTGGAAGGTGCCCCCGATCTGTACGGGCAATTGATTTCCTATTCGCCCGAGGTTCTCTGCGCCGTCGACCTCGACATGCGGCTTTGCAACGACGTCGCCAACTCTCTCCTTTGGGCGGCTAAAGAATGGGGAAGTGTTGGCCCGATCGAGTATTACGTCATGGGCATAGATGAATCAGCCGCAGATTCGCTAATAGACGTCTATTGCAGCCGCCGGTGGGACAGAAATAGCTGGTCAAAGGATGAATGCTTAGCCGAATCGACACGAGCGAATGACCACTCCATGAAGTCTTATCAGAGCCTCTCGGCTGCCTGGCTTGCGGAAGGCAATCCTTCCACCACTATGGGTCACAACGGAGGAAGACAGTTCAACATCCACCAGTTCACTTCATCAGTTCCGTGGGGTTTCGACGCTTCTTACGATGTCGGATTCATCGAGGGGGTTCAGGAGCAAAAGACTGTTTTCCATGAGTATTTCCACGCCCTGCAACACAATTACATAGTCACGAAAGATTGGGACGAACGTGATTCAAAGATGTGGCTTCGCTGGTTTGCCGAAGGAAGCGCTGAGTACATGGCCTCAGTGCTCGCGCGGCGTTTAACTGACGCTGGACTTTTGGATTCAAGATTAAGTGAGATCGCCGGCAAAAGTTCATACGATTTCACCACCCTGATGAGGCAAAAACTCGTCGACACAAAGGCTGCCTACAGTCAATGCGGGGGCAGCCTCAAGGACAGTGGTTATGGCGATAAATGCGACAGTTATGAAGGTGCCTATAGCGGGGGAACCTGGGCACACGCATATCTAGCAAACAAGCACGGTAGCGATATTTTGCTCGACGTCTTTTATCCCAATCTTGATGCAATGGGATCTGAAACTGCTTTCACTCATGCATACGGCCAAACTGTCGAAGAGTTCTACACGGAGTTTGACGAGTTTCTTGACCTAACGACTGAAGAGCAAATGGCGATACTTCCCTAACTCTCACCATGACCTTCAGTTCTATTGTCAAGCCCCTAGGTCAGGTTCCGACACGAGAAAACTGACGTAGTTTTCGCACGTAACCGGGGACCCTTCTACCGGTGGTTCTCCATCGCTGACGGGTGCATTAATCGGTTCCAGCCCGGTCTCGCCGTCCAGCAGAATAGCGACTCGGTCTATTTCCGCTCCGACGACTAGATCCACGGCAGTGCAGACAAGCATGGCGAAGGCCAGACGGTTGCCGGTGCTGTCGTCCTGCGGGAAGCCCTCGAGTGAGTCCAAATGGATTTCGAGCAGCCCATCTTGGAGGACGGTGCCGACGACGGTGCTCCCTTCCGCAAACGGCGACACCAACTCGGCCTCCTGTTCGATGAGACTCGGGCCGGCAAGCACTTCGGCGAGGATCACATTGATCGAACCATCGCCCTGGATCTCGCGGTCCACTGGATGCAGGACCATCCGGTCGTCCTGATCTGCCCGAGCGAGGTAGATCTGGACAGTTTCGGTGGCTAGTGCAGGGGGAATCGGCTCTTCGGTAGTGGTTGACTCCGCAGGGAGGAGAGCATCAGGGAGGTCGATGACGAGATCCCGCGCCTGATCGTCTAGGGGAATGCCACAACCCGCGAGAATTCCCAGGGAGACGGCAGAGACCATAAAGCAGACAACCCTTGTCATTCTGCAACTCTCGCTCATCGGATTTCTTCCCCAGTCTCGTCGTCGGGGTTCGTCAGTGGTAGTTCGAGAGTGAAGCGTGCGCCTGATTGGCCATCGGGCCGGTCTTCCACCTGAGCCCGGCCACCGTGTAGGCGAAGGTCCTCAGCGACGAGGCTTAAACCCAGACCCGTTCCTCCGCCAACGCCACGGCTGCCGCCGGCGGAGCCGCGGGAGAAACGGTCGAAGATGGCTGTGCGCTCGTCAACTGGAACTCCGGGTCCGTCGTCCTCGACGGCGATTGTCAAGACGTTTCCATATTCCACCGAGACACGTGTCGCTCCACCGCCGTAGCGCTGGGCGTTGTCCAACAGGTTGGCCATGATGCGAGCGAGGCGTCGCTTGTCGGCTGCAATGACCAGCGACTCGGTTCCAGGAGGAAGATCCAGGTAGATGTCCTCGAGCCCGTCTACGGTCGCTCTTAGGAACTGAGCCACGTTCACCTCGCCGAGGTCCAAATCGGCTACGCCGGCGTCGTAGCCGGAGATCTCCAGCAATTCGTTCACCAACCGATTGAAACGCTCAAGATCTTGGGCCAGCAGATCGAGTGCCGTCCTGGATCGGTCGGATAGTTCATGACGACGGGCCTCTAGCACGCCCACACCAGCCATAAGGGTGGTCAGCGGGCTTCGCAGTTCGTGGCTGACGTCGGATGCGAATCGCGCGTCTCGATGAATGCGCGCCTCGAGAGCGCGGGCCATTTCGTTGAAAGAGTCAGAAAGACGGTCTAAGTCGGGGTCGGATTGCGGGCCAAGACGGGTGTCTAGTCGGCCACCAGCGATTGCTTCGGCTGCTCCTCGAACCCGACGAAGGGGCCGAAGCGTCCGTCGGCTGGCCCAGGACCCGAGGAGTGCCGCTAGCACCGTGGTGGCAGCACCGGCGCCGAGGAGGACGTATTCGAGATTGTCGAGTGTCTTGATGATGTCTGAGAGATCGACCACGGCGTAGTAGTCAGCGTCGAACGCCGACAGAGGGATACCAACTACGACGTGCGGTTCACCGCGCACATTCGTGATCACCTGACCGGAGCGTCGGTCGCCGACTCGGGTCACTAGATCGGAGGGGAGGTCGTTGCGGTCCAATTCGGGTGCGGGTAGCCAGTCATCCCCGAGTCGGATGACCCGTTGTCCGCCCTCGACCTTGGTGAGCGAATCGGCGATCGTGGGGAGATCTTCGATAGTGGAGTCCGGGGTGAGCTGGTTACTGAGCCGGGTGGCGTTGCTTACTGCGATAGCCGCCGCCGTTTGCTCTCGAGCTTCGACCAATTGGCGCCGGGTGAGAGCCAGCGTGGCGCTGGCTATACCCACGGAGACGAGAAGCCCGCCGACGGCGAAGAGGACGGCAATCCGGGTACCGAGGCCGAGGCTCGGGCTGTGATCCGGAGAGAGCTCGGAGCCAGTGGTTGGTCCCGGCATGGTTCGTCGATTTCCGCCCGTTTAAGGCTGGAGCTTGTAGCCCATGCCGCGAACAGTGACCACGTAGCGGGGGTTGGCTGGGTCGGGTTCCACCTTGGTCCGGAGGCGTCGGATGTGCACGTCAACCAATCGGCCGTCTCCGAAGTAGTCATACCCCCACACTTGTTCCAGGAGGTCTTCGCGGCTGAGGACTTTCCCCTCAGCGCTAGCGAGCTCAAGGAGCAGACGGAATTCGGTTCTGGTGAGGTGTACCTGGTTTCCTTCGTAGCGAACCACGCCCTCGTCGGGAAGAATCTCAATTCGGCCAATCTGGATTCGGGTGGGTCGGGTCTCGTCTGGTCGGGTTCGTCGCAGGAGAGCCCGTATGCGGGCTGACAACTCCTTGGGATCGAAGGGCTTACGGAGGTAGTCGTCAGCTCCGGCCTCGAGTCCGGCTACCACGTCGTGACTGTCGGAACGGGCGGTGACCATAACTATGGGAACATCACCCAGGCGACGGATGCTGCGGCAGACCTCAAAGCCGTCGATGCCAGGAAGCATGATGTCGATGAGGACGACGTCGGCGCCATCGGTGCTGAACGAGTTCAACGCTTCTTCACCGCTCGCTGTTTCGGCTACCTCCCAGCCCTCCTCTTCGAGGGCTAGGCGCACCGCTGTGCGGATGCGCTCGTCGTCTTCGACGGTCAAAATTTTCGTCGTCATGGTGAGATGCTGCCTCATGGGGAGGCCTCCTGTCCCGACCGTACTGAAGAACTGCTTTCGGAAAGGCGGAGGAGATCCAACAAGGGGCCGTGAAGGCTAGTCGGTGCTGCCACGGTCACCTGGGCCGATCGCAGCGATGGTCCGTTCAAATTACGGCCTTCGAGATCGGTTACCCGCCCACCGGCTTCGGTGACGATAAGGGTGCCAGCTGCCCGGTCCCAATGGTTAAGGCCTCGTTCATAATAGGCATCGACCCGACCGCAGGCCACCGAGGCCAAGTCGACTGCAGCGCCCCCCATGCGACGAATGTCTCTGATTCGAGGTAGGAGGTGCACGAGAACCCGAGCTTGCAGCTTCCGGTTGCTTGGCTCGTACGAAAAGCCGGTAGCAAGAAGGGCAGATGAGAGGTCTTCTGCTCTAGACACCTGGACATCAACGCCGTTCCGGGTGGTCCCGTGACCGAGGGCTGCACAGAACTCCTCGCCGCTAAGCGGGTCGACGACCACACCAGCCACCAACTGACCATCAGCCTCAGCGGCGATTGAGATAGAAAATCCTGGGTGCCGATATACGAAGTTGGTGGTTCCGTCAATGGGATCGATTACCCACCGAATACCGCTGGAGCCTTCTACTCTGGTGCCTTCTTCGCCTACTACGGAATCCTGAGGCCGAGCTGCAAGGAGTCCTTCGACGATTCTGGATTCGGACCACCGGTCAACCTCGGTCACGAGGTCTGAAGCAGTGGACTTTGTGGATTCGACGTCGACCCGGCCCGACCGCTTCAGGAGTTCTGGGGTCACTGATCGAGCCACCCCGAGGGCGAGGTCCCTTAGCTCAGCGGGATCAGACACTGTCGCCAGAGGGAATTTCCCGGATCAGTCGACCGGGTGGTGGTCCCGGGCCGCTTGTTGGATCTCATTAGTGCGCCATTCGGCCATGGCCTTCAGGGCTAGGACGGTCACTATGGCTACCCCGGTGGCGGCAAGAACCGCTCCGACTACGCCAACGGATCCGGAAAGGGAGGGACAAGGGTCGCTGCACTGGAGATCAGTTACCGCATAGCCAACCAGACCCCCGCAGGCACCAGCTACCAGGATGGCTAAGAGCGCCAGAATCCGTGCTGTCGTCGAGGGGGCGGCGGACGGTAGTGCCTCACTTAGTCCATCTGGTATTACCGGTGGAGCGCTGTCCGGAGATGCAGACGAAGATTTCATAGACCTGAACGCTACCGGTGGGTTACGGGTCAGGTGCCAGACTGGCTTCGTGTCGGGAGACGAGATGGAAGTCGGTGGCCGCAGTCTTGTCGACCGCTGGAGAGTCGTCGGTGGGTTGGTATGGAATGCGGATGACCGTCTTCTCTTGGTTGCTAACCGGCGACGGGACGGTCGGATCGATTGGACGCCACCTGGAGGCGTTGTCGACTCCGAGGAGGATCCGGTGAGTGCTCTAGACAGAGAACTGTTCGAGGAGACTGGCCTAGTAGTCGATGCTTGGGACGGACCCTGCTATCAGTTGAACGTGGACTTCCCAGACAGAGCGATGCATCTAGAGGTCGAGGTCTACGAGGCGCAGTCATTTACCGGAAACATCCGGTTGGAAGATCCGGACGGCATCGTTCAGGAAGCGCGTTTCGTTGATACCGATGAGGCCAAAATCCTTCTGGAATCAGCACCTCTCTGGGTCCGACAGCCGGTTTGCGACTATTTAGCAAAGTCGTTTGACGATGTTGAAGGCGCCCACTTCGTCTTCGTTGCCCGAGGTGTTGACTCGGGTTCTCTTGTGGTCGAGCGGGTGGTCTAGTGCGGGTGAACCCGACGACGCCGATTCTTCATGTGGACATGGATGCGTTCTTCGTGTCCGTGGAGTTGCTTCAGCGCCCGGAACTCCGCGGCCTTCCAGTGGTCGTGGGTGGCGAAGGCGACCGAGGAGTGGTGGCCGCGGCCTCCTATGAAGCGCGGTCCTATGGGGTTAAGTCGGCGATGCCGTCGTCGAGAGCGCGCCGGCTTTGTCCCGACCTGGTCTTTTTGCGCGGAGACCACCGGCTCTATTCGGAAATCAGTCTTCGAGTAATGGAGGTTTTTCGTTGTTACACGCCGTTGGTTGAACCACTCTCGTTGGATGAGGCTTTCTTGGATGTAGGCGGCGTTGAACGCCTTTACGGAAAACCGGAGGTAGTTGCAGCCTCGATTCGTTCGGAGGTGATGGCTTCGGAATCTTTGCCCTGCAGTGTGGGCGTGGCACCAAATAAGTTCTTAGCCAAGTTGGCCAGTGGCCGAGCCAAGCCCGTAGCGGACCCGAGCGGGCCGAAGGATGGACCGGGCGTTTTAGTAGTGCCAGGGGACGGTGTGCAGGACTTCCTTGACCCCTTACCGGTTTCCGCGATCTGGGGGGTGGGGCCGCGCACATTGGATCGTTTGCAGCGTTTCGGAGTGGAGACGGTTGCTGACCTTCGAAAGGTGCCGGAGGCAACGTTGGTTACCTCTCTAGGCAGAGCAGCGGGTCAACAATTGTGGCGTCTTGCTCGAGGGATAGATGATCGGCATGTCGAGGTCGACCGAGAGACAAAGACGATTGGCCATGAAGAGACTTTTTCGCAGGACCTAGTCGATCCTGACGAGTTGCATCGGCAACTCGTCAGGATGGTGGATGGAGTGGCTCGGCGCCTCCGCGAGGCAGGTCTTGCCGGCCGCACGGTCACCATAAAGGTCCGAGCACCGGACTTCACGACACTGGTTCGAAGCACGACCTTGCCCGACGCCGTCGACCTGCCCCTGGAAATTCTCCGGGAGGCCGAAAATCTTCTTTCGGCTGTGGACACCACGTCGGGTATCCGCCTGCTCGGGGTCACGATGGGGGGATTGCGCGATGCCTCAGTCCGACAACTCCGCCTGGACGAAGTTCGGACCTCTCTGTCTAGCGATCTAGGAGATACTTCGCTTGCAGGTCGCGCGGCGGCAGAAGAGGCGGTCGACCAGATCAGGGACCGCTTTGGCTCGAGGGCCATTGCCCCTGCGACAACGGTTGGGGAAGACGGCCTACGCATCAAAGAACGCGGTGATTCTCAATGGGGTCCTGATGTTTGAACGATGCATTTGAGTTGATTATGGGTTTGTATGGTGGCTAGAGCGTTGTCGCTCGCGCGGGGCTGTGCGATGCTGGAGATGGTCTAGAGACATATTCGGTCGATATGAGAAGCGATTAGGGAAGGACTGAAGAACTTGCCATTGTCGGAAGACGAGGAACGCATCCTCAACGAGATGGAGGAGCAACTTCAGGCAAGTGATCCGCGTCTTGTCAAGGAAGTCTCCGAGACCACCGTATACACCCAGCCGCTGAGGAGCATGAAGTGGGCGGTGGCTGGGTTCATAAGTGGGGTAGCGCTCATGGTGGCGACGCTTTCAACCTCGTACCTTCTGGCTTTCATAGGATTTCTAGTCATGCTGTGTTCGGCGCTCCGCTTGGAGCACAACGCGCGAGTTGTTGGTCGGACAGGCCTGAGGCAGGTGTCGGACAGCGGTCGGGTTACGTCATTTCGCGACGCGCTAGAGGGAACCACTGGGAAGGTTCGCGATCGCATGAGGGAGAGATTTCGGCGAGGTGACGACCGAATCTGATCCGACCGGACTAATGGCGACTGAACGTCCGGTCACGCTGGCCGTCGATGTTGGTGGCACCAAGTTGGCAGTAGGTCTGGTAGATGGCCAGGGACGGGTTCTGGTCGAGCGCCGGCAACCTACAGCGAGTGGTGATGGTGAGAAGACCTTCGCACGCTTGGCTGATCTGGTGCAGGCGGTACTCAAGGAATCGAAAGATGTCGAGGTCGCTGGAATCGGTGTGGGATGTGGAGGCCCCATGACTGGTTCGGCGGAGAACCGCCTGGTCTCCCCTCTGAACATCGACCAGTGGCGAGATTTTCCTCTTGCCAAGCGTCTTGCTGGACTGGTTGGTCTGCCGGCTGTGGTGGATAACGATGCAAAAGCACTTGCTTTGGCAGAAGGCTGGTGTGGCGCGGCTAAGGGATGCCGAGACTATTTGGCCATGGTGGTGTCCACTGGCGTAGGCGGCGGCTTGGTGGTTGACGGGCGTCTCGTGGGCGGAGCATCCGGCAATGCGGGACATGTCGGACATATGGCGGTATTGCCCGATGGGCCTCTCTGCCGTTGTGGTGCACGAGGTTGCTTGGAGGCAGTGGCGTCTGGGCCGGCCATTGCTCGCATGATTGGCCAACCGGCATCGAAGGCTTCCGTCGAGGTTAGACGGAAGGTCGGCGACCAGGTCGGGAGGGCAGTTGGCGCAGTAGTGAATCTGCTTGACCTCGGTTTGGTGGTGGTGTCGGGTTCGGTAGCTCTCGGATACGGCCAGGACTTCTTTGATGCTGCCCAGAGTGCTCTAGACGGGGCTTGTGGATTGTCCTTTACCCGCGGGGCTCGGATCGTCCCGGCAGGGTTGGGTGCCGACGGGCCACTCGTCGGTGCCGCCGCAGTGTGGCATCACTTTGGAGATGGAACCGGTATCAGCGACCGAATCGGGACTGTTGCGGAAGAAGATTGTGGATAATGGGTATCACTTGGCTTATCCGGATGACGGCAGCAGTTTTGGTTCGTCCTCGACTTTGGGGGACGGCTGTCCGTCAGGCTCACCGGATGGCCGAACGGTTCTGGTGGACTCGCCCGCCATTTCTCCCGGTCCCTGCCCGTCCGCTTGCCGCTTTCCGTTCCGCCACGCAATACGGCCGACCGGACGCGATCCCCACCGTCGATGATGTTTTGGTGTGGCTCGAATGGTGCCGAAACTTTCCAGAGTGAGCGGACTTCGGGATTCTCAAGACTGGCGGGTTGAGGTTCGCACGGGTTCGGTGGAATCCGGTCATGAGCCAACAGGACCCTTTGATTGCCGTTTAGTGCTTCGGCACGAGCCGACTGGTCCGGCGTTGGTTCTTGGGAGCGGACAGCGGATGCAACCCGGGTTAGAGAGTCGAGCAGAGGCCGAGGGGCTTCCGGTGATTAGGAGGCGTTCGGGCGGCGGTGCTGTGCTGGTGATACCCGAAGCGGTTTTATGGGTGGATCTTCTCTTGCCGCGAGTCGACTCTTTGTGGGAAGAAGACGTTGGACGTTCGACGGCCTGGGTGGGTATGGCCTGGCAGGAAGCCCTTTCCTCATTCGGAATACAGGCGCATTTAGCGGGCCGTAACGCCTCCCACGGCTCGAGTTTTCGGGGGTCGCTCGGGCATGAAGTCTGTTTTGCTGGGCGGACTGCCAGTGAGGTGTTAGTTGGGAAACGCAAGGTAGTGGGTATCAGTCAGCGACGTGACCGGCACGGTGCCCGTTTTCAGTGCGCGGCTCTCGTTGGTTCCAATGCTGTTGAGTTGTCAGTGGCTCCCCTAGTGAGACTGCTTGGTTTTGAGCCCGCCGATAAGGCCCTTGAAGAGATTCTCGACTCTGTGGGTTCTGTCAACGTGACGGCCGGGGACCTTTTCTTAGCGCTCCTCGGTGCATTGAAGAGGGTTATCTGAGTCCCAGTCCTCCGGCAGTTTGAAGCCTGCTGGTCTGCATCCGTCAAGGAACTGCGATCTTCGATTTTTCGTCGTCTGATGTGGGTTCTTGACCGGACGCGTTGGTCTCACTTGGTCCGGCGGCGCGCCATTTTGGGTTCAGAGGCGAACGGCTTGCATGTAGTGGGGGGAAATGGGTTAAAGTGGAGGTCTGTGGAGGAAAAGGGGAAGCCGGGTATAGCCGGCTGTCTAGCCCCCACCAGACATGTCGGGTGCGCTACCGAAGGCGCTGGAGAACGAGAAGGGAGGCGAAGCCATGATCTTGGTGGGTACCCACGAGCACACTTTGGACGACAAGGGACGTTTCGTCCTCCCAGCCGACTACCGAAGTCACTTTGCAGGCGAGGCCTACCTAGCGCCGAAGGACAGTTGCGTCGCCCTCTGGCCGGCCGAACGATTCGAGCAGAGGGTGGAGCGTCTGATCGAGGAGGTGCGCAACGGCGAGGGAGACGGCGAGGAATTGGATGCCCTCGGCGCCAGTTCCAAGCTGGTGCGGCCCGATTCCCAAGGAAGGGTCACCATTCCCGAGAAGCTCCGTTCCTCCGCTTCGCTAGAACGCGAGGTCGTGGTGTGCGGAGCAATCGACCGGATCGAGATTTGGAACGCTGCCGCTTGGGCCGACCGGGTGCCCGGGCTCGACCGAAAGGTCGCAGAAGTATTTCGGCGCGGAGGCGGGATCTAACGGAAGGAACAGCGAACCGACGACAGACGACGAACGTGACGGACAGTTTGGTGCAGGTCCGTCCCTCGACTGTCCCCCGATCGGCAGGATGGGAGGCCCCTACTCCGCCCGCTTGCCATCCAGCCTGGTTGGGGGAGACATCCCGATGGGCGCTCGCCGCTCGGGGGACAGTCGAGGGACGGATCGCCGGTTTTCCTACGAATGCGTTCCGGTCTTGTCTCGGACTGGCGAAGCGGGCCATGGCTGATCGAAGTGCGAACAAGAAAGAGAGGCCTGAGCTAAGTCGTGCCGCTCAGGCCTTTCAACATGAGCCAGTCATGGCGACCGAGGTTCTCGAGGCGCTGGCCCTCTGTCCACCTGGACCGGTTCTAGACGCCACCGTGGGTGGAGGAGGCCACGCTTTCCACTTACTCGAATGCCGGCCCGAAGTCACCTTGGTGGGTCTTGACCGCGACGGTGCTGCCTTGAGGGCCAGTGGCGAGAAGTTGGCGCCCTTCGGTGATCGAGTGATTCTTAAGCGGTCAGCTTTTGCCGACCTGGGCAAAGTCCTCGACTCCATCGATGTAGGTCCTTTGTCCGGTTTCTTGTTCGACCTAGGCGTTTCTTCACCTCAGATCGACCTAGCCGAGCGGGGATTCAGTTACCAGAAAGCGGGGCCACTGGACATGCGCATGGATCCGCAACAGGCCATGTCTGCCGAAGACGTTGTCAACGGTTACAGCGAAGTGGAGTTGGCGCGCGTTTTCGCCGAGAACGCAGACGAGCCGAATGCAGGGCGAATAGCTAAGGCGATCGTGCAGGCCCGACCGCTCTATGACACTGAAGCTCTGTCTGAGTTGGTGCGTGCCGCAGTCCCGGTCCGTGCCCGGCGTCGCGGCGGGCATCCAGCTAAGCGCGCCTTTCAGGCGATACGTATTGAGGTGAACGACGAGTTGGGTCAGTTGAGTTCGGGCTTATACGAAGCCATTGAGAGGCTTCGCCCCGGTGGGAGGGGTGCGGTGTTGTCCTACCACTCGGGTGAGGACCGGATCGTAAAGGACCGTTTCGATCGAGCGGCGACAGGAGGGTGTAAATGCCCACCCCGGCTGCCCTGCGTCTGTGGTGCTCGGCCGTTGGCCTTCCTGCCGCGACGCTCGGGACGAACTCCGCGACCGGAGGAGATGAAGCGCAACTCACGTTCGATCAGCGCTCGTCTTCGAGTACTCGAGCGGATTGAGACCTTGGGTCCGGCGTGATTGCCATACTTCGTCCTCCGCGTTCATTGGGCTCAACCACAGCCGGCCATGACGTTCGCCGCCGGTCTAAAGGCCTGTCCTTTGGAAGACTGGGCGGTCTAATCGTGGCTGCCTTCTTCGTGGCGCTGTTCGGCGTGGCGTCATTTCACGGAGTAGTGGTTGCTGAGCAATTCGAGTTTGATCGCTTGCAGGGTCGACTAGAGGATGGTCACCAACGGGCACAGGTCCTGCGCAACGAAGTGGCTCGTCTAGAAAATCCGGATCGGATCTTGAAGGCGGCTGAGGGTCGTCTAGGCCTGGTTCCCCCGCAGGAGCGGCTCCAACTAGACGTTGCTCTATCGGGTGGTCCAGATGCTCCGCTCCGACCTCCGATTGGCAATCCGTTTAGCGGCGGTTCACGATGAGCCGGCGTCCCGATCTAACCCGTACCGGTGGAAGCGGGATCAGTCGGGTCGTTGCCCTCCGCACCACACACCGCCGCCTTCGCCGGCGATTTGTGGCCGTCGCACTGCTACTCGCCGCTGGAGCGGGTCTAATAGCATGGAGACTCCTGGTTGTTCAGATATGGGAGCCGGACCGGTACCTTGCCCGGGGGGCTTCGCAGTCAATTCGCACTGTCCCGCTTCAGGCCAGTCGTGGAGCCATCGTCGATCGCAACGGCGTGGATCTTGCGCTGTCACTACCCCTCCCGTCAGTCGTGGCCAATCCACGCAATGTGCTCAATCCCACTCTCACAGCTCGCCGGTTAGCCGAGGTCTTGGACACAGATATCGAAGTGATGGCATCCCGGATGGAGCGCGATAGTGCTTTTGCCTATCTCGATCGTGTGGTGAGGCCGGAGGTGGCCGAGCAGGCACTCGCTCTAGGCCTTCCCGGTATTGGGGTGAGAGAGGAGCCCGCCCGAGTGCGTCCTGGCGAAGAATTGGGCCTGGCCTTTCTCGGACGGACTGACGTTGACGGCAATGGGATTAGTGGCTTGGAGTTGATCTATGACGGGTTGTTGTCAGGCATTGACGGCAAGAAGGTCCAAGAGGTCGGCGAGGACGGTTCAACGATCCCGCGAGGCGAGTACTCGGTCGAGCCGGCCGTCGACGGCAGGGATCTAGTCCTGACTATCGATAGGTCCTTGCAGTTCGAAGCCGAACGCCTTCTCCGGCTAGGTGTCGAAGCCGCCGGGGGTCAAGGAGGGATCCTTGCGGCTATGGACCCTCGGACTGGGCAGATCTTGGTGTCAGCGACCGTGGTCCGCAACGCTGATGGACGGGTTGTCACTTCGGCCGAGCACAGGGCAGCCACTTGGACCTATGAACCGGGATCGATAGTCAAACCGCTGACCTTCGCAGGAGTGTTGGCCTCCGCAGTGGCATCGCCCGACACAGTTCGCGAGGTGCCGGGCCGCCTAAAGGTCCATGACGGGACCTTTTCCGATACGCCAGCTCACGGGCTGGAAGATTTCACCGTTGCAGACATACTTCGACGCTCGTCCAACGTTGGCACCATTCTCTGGGCAAATGACCTAGGTCGAGAGGCCCTCCACGCCAATTTCATTAAATTCGGCTTAGGCCGTGTCTCGTCGCTTGATTTTCCCGGCGAGTCGGCTGGGACGCTCCTACCTCTCCACCGTTGGTCGGGGACCTCGCTTCCCACCATTGCCATAGGCCAAGGCATTGCCGCCACTCCGATACAGATGCTGACCGCCTATGCGACTCTGGCTAACGGTGGCATTAGACCCGCACCAACTTTGGTCCTTGGAACGCGAGACGATGAGGGGGTGTTCACTCCCAGTCGACCCGGTCGGACTACGACGGTGGTGCCTGCAGCAGTAGCAGCCGAAGTCACGGCCATAATGGAGAGTGTGGTCACGGATGGAACCGGGACCCAAGCGCAGATAACCGGTTATCGGACTGCTGGGAAGACAGGAACCGCCTGGAAGGTTCGAGCAGAAGGTGGGTACGGCTCAAAAGGGGATCGCGACTATGTGGCCAGCTTCGCTGGGTTTCTCCCCGCGGACGATCCCCGCCTAGCTGTAATTGTGATAGTTGATGAACCGGACATAGTCCATTACTCGGGAGGTCGGGCAGCGGCACCGATCTTTGCCCGTTTTGCAGATTTTGCTGTTCGTCGCCTCCGTATTCCGTCCGAGTCGGAGAGGATCAGATTCGAAGGCGATGAGCGAGTTCAGGCGATGACCGCTGGCCGCCAGCGGCTTCTCGACGAGGCAAATCGAGTCGCCACCGGCGACATGGTTGCCGCACCCTCTGGAGACTGAGATGCGTCTCGGCGACCTGCTCGCCGCGCTGGGTGCCGATGTTGTGCCACCAGTTGAAGACCATTCCGACACTGTGGTCAGACGAGTTGTCCATGACTCGCGGCTCGTGCAGGCCGGTGACATGTTCTGCTGTGTTCCAGGCGCAACCTACGACGGTCATGCCTTCGCTGAAGGGGCTGAAGATGCTGGAGCAACGGCCATACTTGCTGAACGCCCTCTGTCTGGCGTGGGTGTGCCAGTAGTGGTTGTGTCGTCGGTCCGCAGGACCATGCCGCTTCTGGCGGCTGCCAGCTTCGGCCACCCGTCGGCTTCTTTAGATTTAGTGGGGGTGACGGGCACCAACGGAAAGACCAGCGTGGTGCACCTGCTTGGTTCAGTTCTTGCTTCGGCAGGTCGCCGAGCGGCAACCTGGGGAACGTTGTCAGGAGTCCGGACCACGCCGGAGTCGACTGACCTGCAGGCGACATTGGCGGGATGGGTCTCGGATGGTGTTGAAGTTGGAGCAATGGAAGTTTCTTCCCATGCTCTTGCCCAGCACCGGATTGATGGCACCACCTTCGAAGCAGTGGGATTCACCATGCTTGGGCGTGACCATCTGGACTTCCACGGATCGATGGCAGCCTATGAGGCCGCCAAGGCTCGACTTTTCGCCGGCTCATTTGCGTCCCGGGCGGTCGTGACCGTCGATAATGAGCCAGGTCGTCGTATGGCTGCCCTAGCGGAAAAACATGGGATGGATGTCGTGGCCGTCGATCCGGAGTCTTGTGATGCCACACCGTTGGCGACGGGGACGGTGATGCGGTGGCGGGGTGAATCCCTAGCTTTGACTGCCGGTGGTGTCTTCACGGCAGCCAACGCTCTTGTAGCTGCTGAGATTGCTGTCCTGTTGGGAGTGGAACCCGACGACGTTGCAACCGGCTTGTCGACGGCACCGCCGGTGCCTGGACGCTTTGAGCCAGTCGTCCTGTCCGGCGGGCCTTCGGCAGTCGTCGACTACGCACATACGCCAGATGCTTTGAGCGCTGTTTTGGACGGTGCAAGAAGGATCATCACTGGTTCTGGACGCTTAGTACTCGTGTTCGGCTGCGGGGGCGAGCGTGATCAAGGCAAGCGAGCTGAGATGGGTCGAGTCGCCGAACGCATGGCTGACAAGGTGTTCGTCACCTCTGACAATCCAAGGGGTGAACCACCTGAGGAGATAATTGGAGACATCCTGTCGGGGATGGAACATGCTCCCAAATGCGTAGAAGTCGATCGACGGCGGGCAATTGCTGAAGCCTTGGCAGCAGCCTCCCCCGAAGACTTGATCGTGGTGGCAGGACGCGGCCACGAGAAGGTTCAGCAGATTGCGACAGGGGACTTGCCCTTTGACGATGCGATGGTGATCGCCGAAGAATGGAAGCGCTTGACCAGTCGAGACGTCCGGTGATCAGGCTCCTCCTTGCTGCGGGAATTGCTATGGCTGCCTCCTTGGTGGGGGCGCGCTTGCTAATTCTGTGGCTGACCCGACTAGGGCTGGGCCAACCCATTCGCGATGACGGACCTCAAGGTCATGCCACCAAGGCTGGGACTCCGACTATGGGAGGCCTAGCCATCGTCGGTGGTGCCGTTCTGGGTTACGTGCTGAGCGATCTTTATCGGGGCATCTATACCCGGACGGGGATCTTCGTGATGCTGGCCATCATCAGTGGTGGTGCTGTTGGCCTACTGGACGATTGGATCAAGGTAATCCGCGAGCGAAATCTCGGACTGAATAAGCGGACGAAGATGTTCGGACTCTTCGCGGTGGCCGTCACCTTCGCCGTGCTGATGCTTGAACACGCCCCGACCCGCACCACCCTCTCTTTCACTCGATCCGATCTTCCTGGCATCGAATTGGGCTCAGCTATCTGGTCAGTGTGGGCTGTTCTACTCATCATCGGTTCTGCCAATGCCGTGAACTTGACCGACGGTCTAGATGGTCTTGCAGCGGGCGCCGGAACCTTTTGCTTTGGGGCCTACACGGTGATCGCTTTTTGGCAGTTCCGGTACCCAGATTCCTACGACATAGCTCACGCCTTGGACTTGGCCGTGGTGGCTGCGGCCATGGCCGGTGGTTGTCTTGGATTCCTGTGGTGGAACGCTGCGCCAGCCCGGATCTTCATGGGGGACACCGGATCGTTGGCTATAGGTACCGGTCTAGCCGCCCTTTCACTAGCTACTGGCACACAACTCCTTCTACCGATCGTGGCCGGGCTTTTCGTCGCTGAAACCCTGTCGGTGATCGTTCAGGTAGGGAGCTTTCGACTATTCGGCGGCCGCCGGGTCTTTCGGATGGCACCCCTGCACCACCACTTCGAGTTGGGTGGCTGGCCTGAGACGACGGTGATTATCCGCTTCTGGATTCTCGCGGGGCTCTGCACGGCTGCTGGCTTAGGAATCTTTTACGCCGACTCGCTAGGGGCTGGCATGGTCGACGGGGCCGGATGATGAACTCTGCGCCGTCGACCACTCTCGTCCTCGGCCTCGGAGTGGCCGGTCGGGCGGCGTTGTCCTCGCTAGCACGACGAGGTATCGATGTCATAGCGGTAGACGACGATCCCGGTGAGGAGGCCCTTGCTTTAGTTGACCGACTGGGTGTAGAGCTCTTGGTCGCTCCTGGGCCCAGCGACTGGCCAGCAATACTCGCGGTAGTCGATGAAGTCGTCATGGCTCCAGGGATCCGGGATACCCACCCTTGTCATGGAGCGGCTCGTTCGGCTGGTGTGCCAATTGTCGATGAATCGGATCTCGCCGCCCGGTGGGACGATCGACCACGTTGTGCGGTTACGGGGACTAATGGGAAAACCACAGTAGTTACTCTGGTTGTGGACATGCTCGAACGCTCGGGTATCCGTGCTCTGCCGGCAGGCAACACCGACACGCCGCTGGTAGCAGCTATCGATGATTCTGAGGCGGAGGTGTTTGTTGTCGAAGCGTCGTCCTTTCGATTAGCACACGCGGCGTCATTTAGCGCGTCGCCGGCGGCTTGGCTGAACTTCGCTCCTGACCACCTGGACGTTCACTCTGATCAAGCTTCCTACCAGAACGCCAAAGCCCGGATCTTTGAAGGCATCGCTGATCCGTCTGACGCCGTGGCCAATGCAGCGGATCCGGTGGTCGTTGCCCGGGCACCAGTGGGCGCCACTTTCTTTGGGACTCCGAATGCGCCCTGCCGGGTTGACGGCAAGATGCTGGTTGTTGACGAGCGGCCAATAGTGGCTATTGGCGACCTTCCCCGCGCATTGCCGCACGACTTGGCGAATGCTCTCGCCGCTATAGCCCTGGCGATACGGAGTGGAGCGGATCCCGATTCCTGTCGAGCTTCGCTGGTCCAGTTCTCAGGCCTGGACCATCGGATTACGTTCGTTGCTGAGGTGGCGGGAGTCCGCTACGTAGACGACAGCAAGGCGACTACTCCCCACGCCACATTGACGGCGATGTCAGGCCTGCCCGGTGCTGTTCTAATAGCGGGTGGCCGTAATAAAGGGCTGTCTCTGATGTCCCTAGCGGCCGCTCGACCGCGAGCTGTCGTAGCAATCGGAGAATCGGCCGATGAGATTGTGGCGGCCTTTGCTGGCCAATGCCCGGTTGAAGTGGCCGACTCAATGGAGTCCGCAGTGGTTGCCGCTGGCCGATTCGCCTCTGGTCGCGGCTCCGTTCTTCTCTCACCGGCGTGCTCTTCCTTTGACTGGTATGACTCCTATGTCGAACGAGGTCTGGATTTCCAGCGAATTGTTGCCTCGCTGGACGGTTGATGGTCATGGGATCGGAAGTGGAAGGTGCTCGGGAGAGTGGGTTGAGTCCTGGACCAGCACGCACAGGTCAAAAAAGCGGTCGGACGATCCATCGTTCATCGAGGTCGCTGGTGCTGGGGACGACCGCAGCCCTCCTCATTCTCCTTGGGGTGGTGATGGTTCTGTCGGCAGCATCGGTTCAGGACCTGCAAGTCCATGGGGATGCCTGGCACCATGTGCGCCGACAGGTGATTTGGATCGTGCTGGGCACTACCGGACTATTGGCGATGCTGCGCGTCGACTACCGGAGACTTAGAAGGGCGGCCTCGCCGGTCCTGATCGTCACATTGATTCTCTTAGTGCTGGTCTTTGTGCCGGGCGTCGGTATAGAGGCCAACGGATCCTCCCGATGGATAGGTATAGGCGCACTGACTCTTCAGCCCTCAGAGATGGCAAAACTGGCCATGATCCTCTATGGAGCGATGCTGCTGTCATCCGGAGATCGCGACATCGGGGATTTCCAGCGAACGCAATTGCCAATGATGGTGGTTCTGGGTTTGGTTGGTGGCTTGGTTTATGCCGAGCCGGACATGGGGACTGCAGCCGTGCTGGTGGCGATCGGGGCGTCACTCTTGTTCTTTGCCGGCCTAAGAATGATCTTGGTGGTGGGTGGCGGTGCTCTCGCTTTAGGTGTCCTCGCCGCTCTGAGTATGACCGCCGGATACCGACGCGATCGGCTCTTATCTTTGTTTGATCCGTGGAACGACCCCCTAGTTACCGGCTGGCAAGCCATTCAGGCCGGTGTAGCTATGTCCAATGGAGGGATGTGGGGGATGGGCCTCGGTGCCAGTCGGGCCAAATGGGGCTTTCTGCCATACGCACAGACTGATTTCATATTTGCCATCGTGGCCGAGGAATTGGGTTTCGTTGTCTCCGTCCTCGTTGTCCTTGCCTTTCTAGCGATCGGCCTAGTGGGGTTGCGCACAGCGTTCCGAGCACCTGACCAATTTGGCCAGCTGTTGGCGGCGGGGATCACCACGTGGATTGTGCTGCAGGCCTACGTGAATATTGGAGCGGTTCTAGGCTTACTTCCCATCACGGGCATTCCCCTTCCATTCCTTTCTTACGGCGGTAGTTCCATGGTCTTCACCATGACCGCTTATGGCGTTCTTCTCAACATTGCCCGGCAGACGCTATGAGCGGCCTCGGGGATTCCAGAGTTGCTCCCCTCGGGTCTAGAGCCCCGATTCGTGTGGTGATCGCAGGCGGAGGCACCGCGGGACACGTCCTCCCAGGACTGGCCATCGCTGAGGAGTTAGTCGACCGTGGTCTAGCAGCCGACCGCTGTTCGGTTCTGATGGTTGGAAGCAAGCGCGGTATTGAGTCCGACTTGGTGCCACCGGCAGGGTTCGGACTACATCTGCTTCCCGGTCGGGGAATCCAACGGCGCCTAACGCTGGTCAACTTGTTGACTGGGGTCAGCCTTTTGGTGGCAGCCACCCGGGCCTTTTTCCTGCTTTTGCGTCGCCGTCCTGATGCAGTAGTCGTGCTAGGCGGATACGCCAGTGTGCCTTGTGGCCTAGCGGCGGTCTTGCTGCGGATTCCGATCATGGTGGCTGAGCAGAATGCTATTCCTGGCGCTGCCAACCGCCTTCTCGGTCGGTTTGCCCGAGCGTGCGCCATTTCATTTGAAGGGACAAGCCTGCCGCGCGCAGTAGTTACCGGAAACCCTGTTCGTCCAGCGGTCCGTCGGGCGGGGATGGATAATGGTTTCCGATTGGAGGCGCGGCAGAACTTGGGGATTGGCGATAGACCTTTCGTGGTCGTCTTCGGAGGGTCCTTGGGATCACGTCAGATCAATCGTGCAACGACTGCTGCGGTTGAGAATTGGACTGGTGGTCCAGTGGTTCTTCAGCATGTCGTTGGGCAACGGGGTTGGTCGGTTGGTTTGGGCGAGCGAGCGCGATCTGCACCCCCAGCGGTGGATTATCGCCCCGTGGAATACGAGAAGGACATGCCGACGGTCTTGAGTGCAGCCGACTTGGTAATTTGTCGAGCTGGGGCCACGACGGTGGCTGAACTTTCCGTGCTAGCCGTCCCGGCAGTTCTTGTTCCCTTGCCGGGAGCTCCAGATGATCACCAAACGGCTAACGCCTCGCGGTTAGCCGCTGCAGGTGCCGCCCTCCTAGTGGCGGATGACGACCTCGAAGAAGTCCTCCTTTCCGGGTTGTTGTCTGACCTGGTGGCCGATTTCTCAACTCTCAAGACGATGAGCGAGGCATCACGTCATCTAGGCCGGCCGGATGCCGCCAGGCGAGTAGTTGATCTGCTTCTAGATGTCTTGGCTGACAGGGGTAAGCCATTGCCGGTTTCCATTGAAGACCGAAGGCCTGTCAGGGGGGCGTCGTGAGTGGGTACCGGTTTGACCCTGGACGTCCGACCAGAGTCCATGTAGTAGGTATTGGCGGAGCGGGGATGAGTGCCATCGCCGAGGTCTTGACCGCAATGGGCCACCAGGTCTCCGGCTCAGACTTGAAGCCGTCCGCTGGCCTCGAGCGACTTTCGGCGCTCGGAGTTGAGGTGCACGTCGGCCACGACGCCAAAAATCTGGTTCATGCCGAAGTGGTCACTCGGTCAACAGCCGTTCCTGACAGCAACGCGGAGATTTGGGCGGCCCGTGAGCGAGGCATTCCGGTGCTCAGCCGGGCTGTGATGCTGGGTGCAGTATCCGCGGTCCGCCACACGCTGGCCGTCGGTGGAACTCATGGAAAGACGACCACCGCTTCGATGCTGGCCCTAGCTCTCAGAGACTCAGGTTTACGCCCGTCTTTCATCATTGGAGGGGACGTGAACGAGATCGGTTCGGGAGCTGCTTGGGATGATGGCGACCTCTTCGTGGTTGAGGCGGACGAAAGCGATGGATCGTTTCTCCATCTGGTGCCCCGTCTAGCGGTAGTGACCAACGTTGAACCTGATCACCTCGAACACCACGGTGGCTTCCACGCTCTGCAGACAGCATTTGACGACTTCGTGAGTAATGCAGACGGACCGACCGTGATTGGGGTTGACGATAGAGAGGGGTTATTGCTAGCGGATCGTGCAGCGAGTTCTGGTTCTGAGGTGGTGACCGTTGGCGAGACACTCGATGCTGACTGGAGAATTGACAGACTTGAGAATGCTTGGACCGGTGTCGAGTTCGAGCTAGTTGGACCTTCGAGCTTTCTCGCTAGCGGTCGACTGAGGGTGAATCTGCCGGTTCCTGGCCGCCATAATGCTAGGAATGCCGCTTCAGCGATCGTTAGTGCCGTTCTTGTTGGCGCCGATCCAGAAAGCGCTGCTAGTGCCCTCGGTCGCTTCGGTGGAGTAGCCCGCCGCTTCGAGCATCGGGGTCGGGTGGCCGGCATAACTTTCGTCGACGACTACGCGCACCTACCGACTGAAGTCGCGGTGACTGTCGAAGCAGCGAAGACCGGTGGATTCGATCGAGTGGTGGCCGTGTTCCAGCCGCATCGCTATAGCAGGACGGAGTCACTTTGGTCCTCATTTGGTCCCTGTTTCGCCGGTGTGGACGTCTTGTTCGTGACGGACGTATATCCGTCGGGTGAGTCGCCGCGCTCCGGGGTTTCAGGCCGCATGGTCGTCGACGCTGCAGTCCGTGACCTGCCCAGTCTGGATGTTCGCTATACGCCGCGACGAGATGAACTGGTTGAACGCCTGACGGCCGAGCTGGTCCCCGGAGACCTTTGCTTGACCATGGGTGCAGGCGATCTGACCTCGGTTCCGGAAGAGGTGAGGCAATGCCTGTCAGAGATGGAGGCTTCCGTGGTGGATGGAGCGGCAAACAGTGGCTGACTGTTTGCAGGATCCAGACGAACTAGAACTTGAAAGCGCCCTGGAGGCGCTTGGTCTAATCGAGGGGGTTCGGCGGGACTATCCGATCGGCCCATTGACTACCTACAGGGTTGGCGGAACTGCAGCCTGGTTTGTGCGTCCTGTGAACGAGACAGAACTTGCGGCAGTTGCCACCGTGGCTGGTCAGGCCTTGGTGCCGGTGCTATTGCTTGGGCGGGGTTCGAACTTGTTGGTATCTGATACTGGCTTTTCCGGCCTAGCAATACAGCTGGGTGCCGGCTTCGAAGGCGTCGACCTGGAAGGGACAGAGGTAGTCGCTGGTGGCGGCGCCTCACTCCCGGTGGTTGCGCGACTCACGGTGGCTTCCGGTCTCGCAGGCTTCGAATGGGCGGTTGGCGTGCCCGGTTCGATCGGCGGAGCGGTGAGGATGAATGCTGGCGGACACGGTTCTGACATGTCGAGGTCCCTAGTAGCGGCGACAGTTCTCCACCTATCCGATGGTTCGACCGTCGAGCGAACTGCTGATGAGTTGAACCTTGGTTACCGAACTTCGACCCTAGAACCTGGGGAGATTGTGGTCTCGGTCCGGTTGGCTCTTGAGCCCGGTGATCGATTAGATGGTGAGGCCCGATTGTCCGAAGTTGTGCGCTGGCGCCGAGAGAACCAGCCAGGAGGTCAGAATGCTGGTTCCGTGTTCACCAACCCGGACGGCGATTCCGCTGGTCGATTGGTTGAGCTAGCTGGATGTCGGGGCCTCCGTCTTGGGACGGCTGAAGTATCTAGCCGTCACGCCAACTTCATCCAGGCCGATGAAGGTGGATCGGCCGATGACGTGGCGGCACTTATGACCGAGGTCGCTCGGCAGGTGGCCGAGGTTCATGGAGTGGATTTGGTACCCGAGACCGTCATGGTCGGGTTCGAATGACTGTTGCGCCACCGGGTGATGGCAATTCGGCTGCTGCCGCTAGTCCCCCTGGGAACGTCGCGATCGGTGAAAGCGGACTAGCGGCGGGGCGACCCGAGACACCAAGGGCGAATCGTCGTCGACTTCGCTGGGCATGGACGGTCTTAGCGATCGTGGTGATTGGTGTGGGAGGCTTCGCAGTGAGCCACTCGGAGTTCCTGGACGTCGACGACGTCCAGATCACCGGCCTGTCCACCGAAGCGGGAACGGGCCTTTCAAAGCCCGAACTGATCGAGGCCGCCGCGGTCATGATCGGGTCGCCGATGCTGACTGTTGACATTGACGGGATCGCCGAACGGCTTATAGCGCTGCCCTGGGTGGCAGAGGTAACTGTTAGTCGTCGGTGGCCGTCCTCGGTGGAGCTATGGATACGACAGCGTGTTGCCGTGGCGAACGCGGTCGACCGGTCAGCATCAGTCGCTCTTTTGGATGCCGAAGGAACAGTCTTAGAGCACCGAGGAGAACAGGTAGTTGGCATTCCCGTGATCCGGGTGGATCAATTGGGTCGACCAGGTACTCGGATGACTGGTCTGGCACCGTTGCTCTTGGCCGTGGAAGCGTTGACTCCCGAGTTGTTCCCATGGGTGGTGGCTCTGGTGCCGACGGCTGATGGAGTGATAGCTGAGCTCGTGGGAGGAGTGGAGGCATTCTTGGGCTTTGGTCAGGATTACCACGACGAGTTCCGGTCGCTGGAGGCGGTTCTGAGACGGGTTGAGTTAGCGTGCATTGTCGAAGTTGACGTTTCACTCCACTCGAGTCCGGTCGTGCGACGTGATGACCTTCGGTGTGGGTGACGCTGCTCGGATCTCCGGCGGGTTGACGTTCGGTGACCACTCGTCGTAGTCTTTCAACCACTAACTGAGACTACTCGAGCTCAACCCTAAACCTCAGCTAGAGGGTCATTCCAAGGGGTCAGCGGCCGCAGGGAGCGCCCGCGGGACAAAGAAGAACTTTAGGAGGAAACCGATGGTGGGGAATCCGCAGAACTATCTGGCGGTAATCAAAGTAGTAGGGGTCGGCGGTGCTGGTGTCAACGCCGTTAATCGGATGATTGACGCCGGGCTCAAGGGTGTTGAGTTCATCGCCGTCAATACTGATGCCCAAGCGCTGCTGATGAGCGACGCCGATGTCAAACTCGACATAGGCCGCGAATTAACCCGTGGCCTTGGAGCGGGGAGCGATCCGGGTATCGGTCGTCAGGCGGCGGAGGAACACCGGGCTGAGATTGAAGAAGCGCTAGAGGGTGCTGACATGGTCTTCATCACCGCGGGCGAAGGTGGTGGCACCGGTACCGGTGGTGCACCCATCGTGGCCGAGGTCGCCCGTGCAACCGGTGCGTTAACCATAGGTGTCGTAACCCGCCCCTTTACCTTTGAGGGCCGGCGTCGCTCAGTTCAAGCCGAACAGGGCATCGTCCAACTCAAGGAAAAGGTCGATACGCAGATCGTCATACCCAATGACCGACTCCTTGACGTCTCAGATGACAAGACGCCCCTACTGAACGCTTTTGACACCGCTGACGAGGTCCTCCTGCAGGGCGTTCAGGGTATAACCACCTTGATCACTACTCCGGGGCTCATCAATACCGACTTTGCTGACGTGCGAACGGTGATGCAAGGTGCCGGTTCAGCCCTCATGGGGGTCGGGCAGGCCACCGGCGAAGGCCGGGCCCTTAACGCCGCCCGCAAGGCCATCTCTAGTCCGATGTTGGAAGCTTCGATCGAGGGGGCCCGAGGGATCCTCTTAAACATTTCCGGACCGCGTGATTTGGGACTGTTCGAGGTCAACGAGGCAGCCGAGGTGGTTCATGGTGTGGCTCACCCGGACGCCAATATCATTTTCGGCACTGTGGTTGATGATGAGATGGGCGAAGATGTCCGAGTAACAGTGATCGCCGCCGGCTTCGATCGTTGGGACAGTAGTCGTCCCTCAGGAGCCTCGACAGAACCGCTGTTAGGCGAGGACGCCATTGAAGCAGCGTTCGCTGGTGACGACGACCTCGACGTTCCAACTTTTCTTAGGTAGGGGCCGATGGCTCGGGAGTTGACCCGACGGAGTCTCCCGTCGGGTCGGATCGCCCGAGTCGTCATGTCCGAGGCTGCCGACGGCGATATCGCCGTCGGCAGCCCGGAACATTCTGTGCCCTGTGATCGTTTAATCGGTGAAGCCCCCCGACCTTGGACGTTCTTAGAGCAGGTCCACGGTGCGGCTGTTGCCGAGGTTGACCGCCCCGGTGCGGCGACTGGAACTCGGGCAGATGCTGCAGTTACTGAAGTAGTAGGAGCCACTCTGTCTCTCAGAGTTGCTGACTGCGTTCCGGTTGCCTTGATTGGCAAACGGAGGATCGCCGTTGCTCATGTCGGATGGCGTGGCTTGGCTTCAGGTGTTCTGGACGCCGCCGTGGATTCAGTTCGGCTCTCTGATGGGGACTCTTCGGGATCCCTCGTAGCTGTGGTCGGGCCGCATATCGGCTCTTGCTGTTACGAATTTGGTCTAAGTGATCTGACAGGAATTGTTGACCTCTTTGGCCCGGCGGTTCTTGCCGAGACGCGTAAAGGCCGACCGGCGTTGGACCTAGCGGCTGGTGTTGGTGTGGCAATGGATCGTCGTGGGGTGGCAGTAATCGCCGATGGCACCTGTACGTGCTGCGATAACCGTTACTGGTCATTTCGAGCCACAGGGACGACCAGCAGACAGGCGATGCTTGCCTGGATCGAGCATGGGTCAGAGGTTGTCTAATGGCTTCAGGGAACTTCTCAGGAGATATCGAACCGAAAGAGGTTGTCGAGCGGATTCAGGCTCTCGAGGAAAGGTTGGCGGCGGCTAGCGGCGGTCGTACCAAACTCTTGCCTGTCACGAAAGCCTTTGGGTCGGATGCCGTCAGGGCGGTACTGGCTACCGGGCGGCGAGCCGTGGGGGAGAACTATGCCCAGGAGATATTGGCAAAGGATGCGGAATTGGCATCTAGGGATGGTTTGGAAACCTCGACGGGAACTCAGGCCACGCGACCGGCTGTCGACTGGCACATGATCGGACGGATTCAGCGGAACAAGGTTCGTCAGTTGGGTGGTCTGGTATTGCTTTGGCAGACCGTGGACCGACAATCGGTAGTAGATGAATTGATTCGCAGGGTGCCCGGTGCGCGGATACTTGTACAGGTTGACCCTGCCGGCAGCCCAGATAAGGGGGGGTGTCCGCCGGGTGAAGTAGATGATCTCGTTCGCCGAGCATCGGACGGAGGCCTTACCGTGGATGGTCTGATGACCTTAGGGGTTTTGGGTAATCCGAAAGCCACGGCGAACTGCTTCTCGGTGGTCGCGCGCCTAGCTGACGACCTTGGTCTGCGTGAACGCTCTATGGGCATGACTGACGATATGGACCTAGCGGTTGAGCATGGATCTACGATGGTGCGGACGGGTCGCGCCGTGTTTGGCGACAGACCGCCGCGGGCTCGGCCCTGAGGGCGGGTACCATCGGTCGACCATGAGGAAGTTCATGATGTGGTTGGGTCTCGGGCCGGACGACGCCTATGAGGATTTCTCGGATGAGCCGCTGCTTCGGGGGCCGTTGTCTTCGGGGGAGTTCGCTGAGGCCCGGGCCGCTGTTGAGGTGGACGGGACGGTCCGTCCGATCTTGACGCCGGTACAACCGACTGTGGAGCAGTCAAAAACAGTCCGCATGTTGCCGGCTGAACCGACAGGCACAGTTCGACCGCTCAAGCCGGCGACGGCCGCTAGGCCGTCCACGGTTACACCTGGCTCCTTCAACGACGTTCAGGAAATGGCCGATCGCTTCAAGGCCGGCCAACCGGTGATCGTCAACCTCCAGGGGGTGGACGCCGACCTATCTCGCCGGATTATCGATTTTGCTAGCGGTGTTTGCTACGGGGCTGAAGGGCAGATGGAGCGGATTACCCATCAGGTGTATCTGCTGACCCCATCAGATGTTGAGGTGTCGGAGGAGGACCGCCGGCGCCTCGTTGACTAGGGAGTGTGCGGTGGCGTTGCTCTGCACTCTCCTGCAGATCTATCTCCTGGTCCTCGTCGTTCGAGTCCTGATGAGCTGGTTTCCCATCTCACGCGATGGTTCGATGGCCACTTTCGCCGGAGTTCTCTACACGGTGACTGATCCAGTCCTGCTTCCGTTGCGTCGGATCTTGCCCCCGGTCCGCATGGGGGGGATGGCGCTAGACCTTTCACCGATCGTGGCCTTCTTTGGTCTCTCAATCCTTATGAGTCTGCTGGGCTGCTGACCTAGGGAGCGGCCGTCAGGGTTGGAGGGGACCTGTCAGGACTCGTTGCGAGTCCAATAGGGGTGCTCCAACTGGGGACCGGACGGGCGGTAGCCTGAGAACGTGGACGCCTCAAGCGCGCTCGACGACCTGCTCCATGAACTGGAGGACGGCCAGTTCGGGACCAAGATGCGGGGATACGACCCTTCGGAAGTTGACTCTCTCCTTGAGCGGGCCAGCCGAACCTTGGTTGACCTGCGGTCATTAGCTAGACGCGCAGGTGAACGGGCCACCTTGGCGGAGCGTCAACTAGAAGAGGAGTTGGAGGCGGCGCGGAACGCTCGGGCTACGGCTGAGGCTGGTATCGCTACCGCCGAGGCCGAGGCGGCTCGTATTGTCGCTGACGCTCGAGCGGAGGCGGCCGACCTGAAGTCGGCTTCGGAAGCTGAGGTCCGTGCCGCTATCGAGATGGGTAGGACGCAGATGGAGGCCGAGACTGCTGAGGCGGCGGGTCGCCGGGATCGAGTCCTGGAAGAGATCGAGGTAACCGCAGGGCATGTCGCTGCCCACCGGTCGCGTCTCCTAAGGGCTATAGCCGATTTGGAGTCCTTAGTTGAAGGGATAGACGACCGACCCACAGGGGTTGAGGCGCCCCCCGATCCACCTAACGTTGAAATGGCTAATGGGCCGTTACCGCCGCTGCCACCTCATGTGCCTGACGGGGGGTCTCCTCAGAGCGACTGGCCTGCTCCCGAATGGGGTCAGTCTGACGTTGTCACCCCCTTGCGCCCGATTGAACAAGCCCCTGCGGCGGCCGTGGGTGGCAACGAGTCGGACCTAGATGCCTTCTTCGCCGATGAGGGGTCCTGATTCGCCGTAATACCGTCCACGGAGGACGGAGGCGGTGCCGGTACGCTCCCGGACCCACCGAACCGCTCGATTGACCGTTTCGACCAGGAGATGATGGCCATGGCGGAAAAGCCTGCAAAGAAGGCACCTGTGAAGAAGGCTGCGGCGAAGAAGGCGCCTGTGAAGAAGGCTGCGGCGAAGAAGGCGCCTGTGAAGAAGGCTGCGGC
>MDTE01168067.1_pt1 | contig 27757 bp, 24 predicted proteins | sample 811231 | NCBI WGS metagenome assembly MDTE01 (sample SAMN05326651, study PRJNA326480) | marine metagenome | isolation source: seawater | place: Indian Ocean: Red Sea | collected 2010 | reverse complement strand
TGGAAAAAAAGCAAAAACAACTCAGCTTTTATTCGCGTCATATACCACACCTACTGGTGGACCTCCACAAGCATACCGTTCTAATGACCACTTAATTGCTGGAAAGGCAATATCATCCCACGGTATTTCATCCCAACTAAATAACTCTACTTCCATACTTTCCGGACCTGCAGAAAATTTTGGATTTAACATTCGAGCTTTGTACAAGATATAAATTTGATTTATTCGGGGTATTTCAAATATTCCAAGCAGTTGGTCACCCTCTACTTCTGCCTGAGCCTCTTCCCAAACTTCGCGAGCAGCTCCGTCAGCTATGGTTTCACCGAGTTCAAGAAATCCGGCGGGTACTGTCCAATAACCTTTTCGCGGTTCTATCGATCTGCGACACAGAAGAAACTTTTCTTCCCAAACACAAACTGCTCCCGCAACTACTTTAGGGTTATCATAGTGAATAAACCCACAATCCAAGCATACCATTCTTGGTCGATTATCGCCTTTTGGGATCATTTCTACATACGGACCTGCTTTATACTTCGTATCTTTCGGCACTGTTAAATTCTCCCAATTAATATATTTTTCCAATAACAGACATAATAAAAGGGTATCACATTGGAACACAATTGGCTTGGTATAATGATTAATGTTATTATATTAGAATAATTTGTAAGGAGATATCACCTATGCCCAGTAAAAAGGGCTTAAATATTAGCAAACCTCCGGTTGAAGCTCCCAATCTAATGCAAAGCACATTCTTAGGAAAGCTAGGCTTCAAAACGAAGCTTGCATTGTTATTCGTTCTATTTGTTAGTGCTGCGATTGCCTTTAGTGCTTTATTTTTTCAAATTGATAAAAAAGTCAATAACGCCTTACTAGCCTGGTCAAGCAGTCGTGCTCTTTCGGCTAAAAGTGCTGCTATTAAAGAAACCTGGGCTTTAATTAAAAGAGGGGAAGCGGACTTTTTGTCGAACGAAAGGACGGTAAATGCCAATTCAATATTTACTAGAATTTCGAAATTAAGCCGAGGACTTGATGATCTAAGAAAACAACCGCTAGCTGAAAATTTAGAGAAAGAAATTGATACATTACGCGATGGTATCCTTCAATACGCTCAGCACCTAAAATATATTGTTTCTAATGAACAAGAAAAGCCAAAAGTTAAGGCATCTCTTAATCGGCTGCGCGAAAAACTCGCCCTAAACTTAAAATCAAAGCTTTCAGCAAAAGAGTTGGGAAATTTATTAGAACAATTAGCAATTATTGAAAATGAAATAACAAAATTTCCAAAATCTAGAGGTCAATACCCTTCAGAAAAACTCGAGTATGTGTACAGAGAAATTTTCAATAAACTCAGAAAAGCAAATATAAAAAAAGCTGACCATTTTGCAGCTCAGAATCTAATAAAATCGCACGAAAGCCAGGTTCTATTGCAGATTAAGACTATAAACGGTCTAAGCAACAAAAAAATACGCCTAAATGAAATAACAGAATACATTTTACCAAGCCTCGAAAACATCTCAGGGAACATCAATCGACTAGAAATTTTGGCAGCCACTAACATTCGAGATTTACAAACAAAAATCCGCTATACAATCAGCTGGGGAAGCGCCTTAATTCTAATCTGTTTGGTCCTTTGCAACTACATCTTGATCCGTGCGTTAATGCGCCCAGCGCAGACGCTTGCAAGTATTTCTAAGCGCCTAGCTACTGGAAATCGTGTTGTTAGTATTCCAGTCCGAGGCAATGCCGATGAATTCGGGATAATAGCAAATGCTTTTGTTGAATGGTCGAACTCATTGGAAATTACAGAAGAACTGCGTGAAGAGCTTGAAGAAACTAGAACTAAATTAGAAAACGCTCTTATCGGCATAACAGGTTCATACCAACCCTCTTTCCCAAGAACCCCTGATACATTATCTTCTCAAAGGGATCCTTCGGCGCACTTTTCCGAAATCCCGCCATTTCCTGAAACTCCTCAACAAACACTGACGTACACTGAAACCTCATCTCTTACCGAAAGTGAAAATACACAGCCCGGCGCGCTAAGCACCGCTAGTCAGCAACTTCAAAATTATACTCAATTTGTAAGCGCTGCTGCTAATAGTGTTGAGCAAACCGAATCACTAATTGGCGGCCTCAACAAAACGAATCAATTAGTAGCAAAAATAGCTGAATCAATTCTCAATATTCGAAGTCAGATTAACCATTTCACATTTGAAAATTTACTGGAGCATCAAACTACAGAAAGTAATTTAGTCCACCTTAGTGAACCCAAAACAAAATTTACAAAGTTTTTATTAGAAAAAACGCTTGTAAAGCGGTTTGCGGCACTTCAAGAAACAGCAAATAACACTGATCTTACATTGACAGAATTGCGTGCCCACCTTGACAAAGTAAAGATGACTGCCCAAGAAATTGCTGCTAGCGCCTCTTCCCAAGCTGTAGAAGCTACCGGAAAATTACTGAACCAATCTGAAAATCTACAATCTATGCTAGATAACCTTCTAATGAAAATGGAACAGATTTCCAGCAGCCAAGAAAATAACAAAAAACTTTCTCGGGGAGTATCAGCGGATTCGCTTATAGACAGTAGTTCTGACAAAAGTTAACTTGATCAAGCTTAATTATACCTTAAATTATCATTACTTCTTTTTGTCTGATTTATTAATGATCACTGCCAGTACAATTTATAGTTTGCAATTACTAAAGCAGGTGGCTTTCGAGTTCGCATGAAAAAAACAAATTATAATTGATTTTAAAACAACAGGCCAGAATAACTAGGATAGACCTTTGATACTCAACCCCACATCGAGCAATCCTCCCCCGGATACTTTCCCAAAGCTTTTACTGCACAATATTCATTATTATGACGACAAACCAGCTATGCGCGAAAAAGGATTTGGCATTTGGCAATCGTGGAGCTGGGCAGAGGCTGGAAAAGAAATTTTTTCAATCGCTGCCGGCATATTTGCCCTTGGTTTTAAATCTGAAGATAAGCTAGCCATCATTGGGGACAACCGACCCCATTTGTATTGGGCGATGACTGCAAGCCAGATTTTAGGCGGCGTTCCCGTACCAATGTACCAAGATGCGGTTGCAAAAGAGATGCAGTTCGTTTTAGAGCACGCGGAGGTGCGATTTGCGATTGTTGAGGATCAAGAACAAGTAGATAAGCTTATCGAAATAAAAGAGAACCTACCAAAATTAGAAAAAATAATTTTTACAGACTCCCGAGGGATGCGACACTACAACGAGCCATATCTAACTGACATAAAAAATGTCCAAGAAAAAGGACTAAAATTTTTGGAAAAAAAACCGGATTTTATTCACCAAAGTATATTTGAGGGGAATAGAGATGACGCCGCAATTATACTGTACACATCCGGAACAACGGGGATACCAAAAGGCGTTATCCTCAGCCATAGTAATTTGCTGACAACAGGACGTAATGCTTCCGAGCTAGATGGCCTTCGATATACTGACAACATACTCTCCTACCTTCCAATGGCATGGGTCGGCGACAATATATTCTCTTTTGCGCAATCATATACGACAGGCTATTGCGTAAACTGTCCTGAAAGCTCAGATACTGTAATGCAGGATCTGAAAGAAATTAGTCCCACTTATTTCTTTGCTCCTCCTAGGATTTTCGAAAATATTCTAACACAAGTGCACATTAGAATTGAAGACGCTTCTCTGCTAAATCGTTGGATATTTGATAAATTTATGGCAATCGCAAAAAAAGTTGGTGCCAATATCCTTGATGGAAAGAAAGTCGACTTAAAAGACAGAATATCATACTTCATTGGCAATATTCTATTGTATGCTCCCCTGAAAAACGAGCTCGGGTTTTCAAACATTAGAATATCGTATACGGCCGGAGAAGCTATTGGTCCCGATATCTTTTCATTCTTTCGAGCACTCGGAATAAATATCAAACAATTATATGGTTCTACAGAAGCGTCCGTTTTTATATGTATGCACAAAAACGGGGATGTTAAAGCCGATACGGTTGGTCCTCCGGCTAAAGATGTTGACCTAAAGATCTTGGACGATGGTGAAGTCCTTTTTAGAAGCCCCGGCGTTTTTAAAATGTATTTTAGGGACAAAGCTGCAACCAAAAAAACTAAGGAAGCTAATGGGTGGGTTCACACTGGAGATGCCGGTATTTTTGATGCAGATGGCCATCTTAAAATCATTGACCGCGCCAAAGACGTTGGGAAGTTGCAAGACGGGACGATGTTTGCACCAAAATATATTGAAAATAAACTTAAATTCTTTCCCTTCATAAAGGAGGCTGTCGCCTTTGGGCAAGACCGGGAATTTACTGCCGTGTTCATTAACATAGATCTAGAAGCTGTTGGTAACTGGGCTGAGCGCCGCGGAATAGCATATTCAGGATACACTGACCTTGCCAGTCAAAATGAGGTTTATGAACTTGTTGCCAACTGCGTCGAAAAAACTAACCTTGATTTAGCAAGTGACCCAGAACTCGCAGGCTCCCAGATAAAACGTTTTCTTATTCTGCATAAGGAGCTTGATGCGGATGACGGGGAGTTGACAAGAACAAGAAAAGTTCGACGTAGCTACATATATGATAAGTATGAATTGTTGGTCAAAGCTCTCTATTCAGACTCGAACCACTGTGATGTGGAAGCAGAAGTTACATTTGAAAATGGCCGAAAAGGGACAATTAGGGCTGACCTTCAAATTCGCGACGCTAAAATAGCGTCTCAAACTCCTGTGGAAGCGACTAAATAGAATGGACATGTCTTCAACGCAGAAGTCCGACGACGCCTTTCTAAGCGTTAATGATATAAGCCTCTCGTTCGGTGGTGTTAAGGCATTGGATCAGGTAAGCTTTTCTGTTCAGCAGAATCAATTGTTTGCAATTATTGGACCCAACGGAGCTGGTAAATCGTCCATGTTGAATTGCATAAACGGTTTTTATCACCCCGATGAAGGAACAATTACTTTCAAAGGCAAAACTCGTCGGCAAATTCAACCCCATGAAGCAGCCCGTCAGGGCATTGCCAGAACCTTCCAAAATATTGCTCTTTTCCGCGGCATGTCAACGCTAGACAATATTATGACAGGTCGAAACACAAAAATGAGCACTAACTTAATGTGGCAAGCGCTTTATCTAGGGCCCGCAAAAAATGAGGAGCTCGAGCACCGCGAAGCAGCAGAAAGGGTCATCGATTTTCTTGAGATCGAATCAATACGCAAAACTCCTGTTGGGAAGCTCCCTTATGGTTTACAAAAACGCGTCGAATTAGGCCGTGCTTTAGCAGCTGAACCGGATATGCTCTTATTGGACGAACCAATGGCAGGGATGAACCTTGAAGAAAAGCAAGATATGTGTCGTTTCATTCTCGACTCATCCGATGAGTTTGGGACAACAATTGTTTTAATAGAACACGACATGAGTGTGGTAATGGATATATCTGATAAAGTCGTTGTCTTGGATTATGGGAAAAAGCTTGCTGAGGGAACCCCAGAGCAGATTAAGTCTAATCAGGATGTTATAGATGCCTACCTTGGAGTTAGCGTAACGAAATAACCAGGTTTGTTAAAATGCTATTTTTTTTCGAGACAATTGTAAGTGGTCTAATGGCAGGAGTTATGTACTCCCTTGTTGCATTGGGATTTGTACTAATATTCAAAGCTTCAGGGATTTTTAATTTCGCTCAGGGTGTTTTCGCACTTTTTGCCGGCCTTGCTTTATATGATTTTATATCTGAAGATGGTTGGTTCAATCAGCTTTTCGGTTTTCCATTACCTATCTGGCTTGGAATACTTGCAACAATGGCTGTAATGGTAATTGTCGCTTGGCTCGTAGAACGGCTGGTTTTAAGACATTTAGTCAACCAAGAACATATTATTTTATTTATGTCCACTATCGGACTAGCGTATTTTATGGAGGGGTTAGGTGATACATTATTTGGGTCGGATGTAAAGCCTTTGAATATTGGTTTGCCATATGGCGCTGTGGACTATTTATTAGAAAATTATAATTTCTATATTGAAAAACTTGAAATAGTTGCTGCCATCGTAGCCGCTGGATTAGTATTTGTTCTAGCGTTATTTTTCCAAAAAACACGTATTGGGCGAGCACTCCGAGCTGTGGCTGACGATCATCAAGCAGCTTTAAGCGTGGGCATCTCTCTTAGGACAATTTGGATTGTCGTTTGGTCGGTGTCAGGATTTGTTGCTCTCGTGGCAGGTATAATGTGGGGTTCCAAATCTGGCATTCAGTTTTCACTTTCACTTATCGCTCTAAAGGCACTGCCAGTATTAATCCTCGGTGGGTTCACCTCTGTTCCAGGAGCAATAATTGGTGGCCTTATTATTGGCGTCGGCGAAAAGGTCGCAGAAATTTATGCTGGACCTTACATTGGTGGCGCGATCGAGAATTGGTTTGCCTACATGCTAGCGCTTGTGTTTTTACTAGTCCGGCCGCAGGGGTTGTTTGGTGAAAAAATCATTGAGAGGGTATAAGTAAATATGTTTTACCGCGAAGCTGGACAATTTAAGATAAGTTATTCTGATGACCAGGCTGTTTTCCCAATTGCTCAAGATCGATATTTCATAACCGGTATTGTTCTTTTTGCTTTTCTTGTAGTCCCTATGATAATCAATGATTATTGGGCAAATGCTATTTTAATCCACTTCCTGGTATACGCCTTAGCTGCGATCGGTCTTAATTTCTTAACGGGTTATTGTGGTCAACTGTCACTTGGGACCGGGGGTTTCATGGCCGTAGGGGCCTATACGACTTATAAATTATCTACCAGCTTTCCAGAACTAAATTTAATTTTAATAGTATTGTTATCTGGGGGAATGACGGCTCTAGTTGGGATGCTCTTCGGTCTTCCCTCACTTCGAATTAAAGGATTCTACCTTGCGGTAGCTACACTTGCCTCGCAATTTTTTCTGGTCTGGGTTTTTAACAAATTTGGTTGGTTCTTTAACTATAGCCCAACAGGCATGATTGTTGCCCCACCACGTGAAATTTTTGGTTATCAGATTACTGGACCTGAGGCTACACCTGCGGTTCGTTACCTTTTCTGTCTATCAATCGTAGCTGTCGCAGCACTTGCTGCAAAAAATATTGTGCGTGGTCGAATTGGACGCAATTGGATGGCAATTCGTGACATGGATATAGCAGCTGAATTAATTGGAATACGCCCATTAGAAGCAAAACTCTCTGCATTTGCTGTCAGCTCCTTCTATATTGGGATGGCGGGGTCTCTTTACTTCGCAGTTTGGCTTGGAACAGCTGAACCAACTGAAGCTTTTGATATTATGCAATCATTTTTTGTTCTCTTCATTATTATCATCGGAGGCCTTGGCAGCATTCTGGGCTCCTTTCTCGGAGCTGCATTTATGGTTATTATCCCAATTATGCTGAAAATCCTGATGGTTGATACAATGGGGTTTGACCCTGGAACTGCAGCGCATATTGAGTTAATGATCCTGGGGGCATTAATTATTTTTTTCCTTATTGCTGAACCCCATGGGCTTGCTAAACTATGGTCAATAATTAAGGAAAAACTTAGACGATGGCCCTTTCCCTACTAATCGTAGTTGCACTATGGGTGTCATTAGACCACATTACTTAACCTGGCAACAATATTGCCAAAAACCTTAAAGGGAGAATAATATGAAATTTAGAAAACTGGCTAAGGCCTTAGCTGTTGTTTTAACTACAACACCGCTTACTCTTGCAGTAGCACACGCATACGAACTTGTGATCCCGGGACTAATGTACCGCACTGGACCTTACGCCCCAAACGGTATTCCCTTTGCCAATGGTTTCGCAGATTACTTAAATCTCCTAAACGAACGTGATGGGGGAATAGAAGGGGTAAAAATAAAATACACAGAATGCGAAACCGGCTATAACACAAAAAGGGGCGTTGAATGCTATGAGAGTGTTAAGGGTACGGCTCCATCTGGCGCACTAGCCATCCAACCTCTATCAACTGGAATCACCTACCAACTCATCCCAAAAGCCTCAAAAGATAAAATTCCTGTTTTTTCAATGGGTTATGGTCGCACTTCAGCAGCAAATGGAAAAATATTTCCATGGATTTTCAATTTTCCTGCAACGTATTGGTCACAGGCAAGTGTTTTTGTAAAATACATCGCCGAAAAAGAAGGCGGGCTATCTAAATTAAAAGGCAAGAAAATTGCTCTAGTTTACCACAATTCTGCCTACGGGAAAGAGCCCATCCGGACCCTCGAAGCGGCCTCAAAAAAATATGGATTTGACCTCATGCTTTTGCCAGTCGATCATCCAGGTCAAGAGCAAAAAGCAACATGGCTCCAAATCCGGAAAGAACGCCCAAACTGGGTTTTGATGTGGGGGTGGGGTGTCATGAATCAAGTTGCCATTAAAGAGGCTGCATCTATCCGTTTCCCAATGGATCATTTTATCGGCGTATGGTGGTCTGGCTCAGAAAACGATGTTATGCCTGCAGGAAAATCTGCACACGGATATCTTTCAGGAGCATTTCATGTAGCTGGTGCAAATACTCGGGCCCATGACGAAATAAAAAAATATGTCTACGCGAAAGGCAAAGGTTCGGGTGATCTCAAACGAGTTGGCGAGGTCCTTTATAATAGAGGTCTTGTCGCTGCGATGTGGACTACCGAGGCGATTCGAAATGCAATACGAATACACGGCACGAAAGAAATCCGAGGAGAGCATGTACGTGATGGTTTTGAAGCCCTAGATGTAGATGCCAAGCGGCTTGCTGTCCTAGGCCTCGAAGGTTTTACATATCCTGTCAAGGTTACCTGTGAAAATCATGAAGGTCCTGGTCTCGTTGCCCTTCAACAATGGGATGCCAACAACAAACAATGGAATATGGTCACTGATTTTTATGAGCCAATGAGAGATATTGTAGGTCCTCTGATTGCGGAAGACTCAGCAAAGTATGCAAAAGAAAATAATATCACTCCTCGTAACTGTAATTAATGGATAACGAGGGGAACAGCTTAGAGGCGAGTGCTGGTGCAGTAACGGGCACCAGCACTCTTCTCGCTGTAAATAATATTGAAGTAATTTATGACCACGTTATTCTGGTCCTCAAGGGCGTTTCTTTAGAAGTACCCAATGGAAAAATTGTTGCATTGCTTGGCGCTAATGGCGCTGGAAAGACAACAACCCTTAAAGCTATTTCGAATCTTCTTCATGCCGAACGTGGTGAAGTAACGAAAGGCTCAATTGAATATGATGGAGAGGCCGTACAATCCCTTACGCCAAATCACTTGGTTCGAATTGGGGTAGTGCAGGTGATGGAAGGGCGTCATTGTTTTGAACATTTAACAATAGAAGAGAATTTACTTACCGGCGCTTATACTAGAAGTGATGGGAAACACGAAATCGCGCAAAGCCTTGAAAAAGTGTACTCCTATTTTCCTCGACTTAAGCAACGCCGGAATGCTCAAGCAGGCTACACTTCCGGTGGGGAACAACAAATGTGCGCAATAGGACGCGGTTTAATGTCTAACCCACGAATGATGTTACTAGATGAACCTTCAATGGGCCTAGCACCGCAACTGGTCGAGGAGATTTTTGAAATTGTAAAAAGACTCAATGACAACGAAGGTGTCAGTATTCTGTTGGCTGAGCAGAATACAAATATTGCCCTGCAATATGCTAACTATGGATACATCTTAGAAAATGGTCGGGTCGTTTTGGATGGGAATGCTAAGCATCTTCAAGAAAATGAGGATGTCAAAGAATTTTATTTAGGACTTTCGACATCTGGAAGAAAAAACTTCCGTGATGTAAAACACTATCGCCGCCGAAAACGCTGGCTTGCATGAGGTCACTGTGAACGAGTTTTTTGACGATACCGAGACAAGGGATCCGGAAGAGAGAGAACGGGAGCTTTTTGTTGCTTTATCAAATCACATCCAACATGCAAAAAAAAAATCACAATATTTCAATAAACTTTTACGAGAAGTCCAACCTCAAGATATAACCAATCGGGCTAGCTTGGCTAAGCTTCCAATAACTCGAAAATCTGACCTCGTTAATATACAATCAGAGGGTACACCTCTTGGTGGATTAAATGCTATTTCAATTAATGAATTAAGAAGAATTTTCCAGTCGCCTGGTCCCACTTATGATGCAGAGGGAAATGGTGCTGACTGGTGGGGAACTGCGCGTGCTTTATTTGCTGCTGGATTTCAAAAAGGGGATATTGTCCATAATAGTTTTTCCTACCATTTCACACCCGCTGGTGTCATGCTAGAAACAGGAGCCAGTGCTCTTGGTTGCCCGGTTTTCCCGGCTGGAGTTGGAAACTCAGAATTACAAGTCCAGGCGATCCACAATATCAAACCAAAAGCATATGTTGGGACACCAAGTTTTTTGAAAATTCTTATAGAGAAGAGCCATCAATTAAACAAGGATACCTCTTCGATTAAGAAAGCATGTGTAGGCGGAGAAGCGCTACCGGATGAGTTGCGGCAATATTTTGAGTCACGCGGAGTCAAATGTACTCAAATTTATGCATCGGCCGATCTCGGAAATATTGCCTACGAAAGTAAGGCACGTGAAGGCTTAATTGTTGATGAACGTCTGCTTATTGAGATTGTCCGCCCAGGAACTGGGCACCCAGTCGATGAAGGCGAAGTTGGCGAGGTTGTCGCTACTTTATTTAGACCTGAATATCCTTTGATACGATTTGCAACGGGTGATTTGTCAGCTATTCTTCCAGGCAGAAGTCCATGTGGAAGAACAAATATAAGACTTGCTGGATGGAAGGGTAGAGCCGATCAAACAACTAAAGTAAAAGGAATGTTTGTCCACCCGGCACAAATCGCACAAATAGTCTCCCGCCATGCTGAAATAAAAAAAGCCCGGTTAGTGGTTTCTGCTAATCAAGGAACCGATACGATGAATTTAAAATTTGAGTCGGACCAAACGTCGGAATCCTTAGTGAGTGAAATCATCAATTCTATCCATGCTGTTTGTAAATTAAAAGGTTATGCTGAACGGGTGGATTTGAATTCTCTTCCAAATGATGGAAAGGTAATTGATGATATCCGGCAAAATTAATTTTTATCAAACTGTCTAAGACCTAAGCACTGCAACCCCAGGTAACTCTTTACCTTCAACCCACTCAAGAAACGCGCCCCCGGCCGTTGATACATAAGAAAATTTATCCTGGACTCCTGCATTTACAAGTGCTGATATTGTATCGCCACCACCTGCAATTGATAAAAGATTATTTTCAGCCGTTAGCCTTGCTACCTCCTGAGCAATAACGTTGGTTCCAAAATCAAAAGGTTTATACTCAAATGCTCCTAACGGTCCATTCCAGATAAGAGTTCTGATATTAGAAAAATTTTTTACTAATCGGTCTACAGATTTAGGACCGATATCTAAGATCACCTTGCCAGCTTTGACGGCCTCCACCGAACAAGCTTCTTTTTTTGCACCTTCAACCAATTGAGTGGCAATAACAACATCCACCGGAAGAATAATTTTACAACCGCTTTCTGCTGCGTTAGCCAAAACTGCACACGCCTCTCCAACCATATCCTGCTCAAATAATGAATTTCCTATAAATTTACCCTTGGAAGCTAAGAATGTATTTGCCATGGCTCCACCGATAATGATTTGGTCAACCCTTTTAACCAGATTCCCTAAAACGGCTAACTTCGTAGAAACTTTAGAGCCCCCAATCAGTGCAGAAACAGGACGTTCTGGAGCCTCCAATGCTTTATTTAATGCACTTAACTCCACTTCCATCAAACGCCCGGCTGCTGATGGAAGAAGTTTTGTGATTTGTTCAACTGAAGCATGAGCCCGGTGAGAACATGAAAACGCATCATTTACATAACAATCACCCAACCCGGCTAATTCCATTGCAAAATCCAACGCGTTGTCTTCTTCGCCAGGGTGAAAGCGGAGATTTTCTAGAAGAATAATACTATCAGAAGATGCCTTGTTTATTATCTCCTTCACACCGTCACCAACGCAGTTTTTCGTCATAACCACGCTTTTCCCTGAAATAACTGAGAGTGCTTCTGCTATAGGCTTGAGGGAAAAGTCTAAGTCTTTTTTCCCATTTGGACGGCCAAAGTGAGACATCACTACAACCTTTGACCCCCTATCCATCAATTCGATTAATGTCGGTAAAGTTCGTTTGATTCGTGTAACATCAAGAATTTTTCCGTTTTTCATCGGTACATTAAAATCAACTCGCACTAAAACTATTTTGGTTTTTAGATCGAAATGATCAATGGTTTTGAATGCATTAACCAAAGATATTCTCCTGTAGCTTAAATTATCTATTCTACATATTTCATTTGTTTGAATTTGTTAGCATTAGCTGATTTTGAACGCTTGATTTGAATTATTTGTTTAACAACTACCTGCTCTTTGCAGCTATAAAACGCCTAGGTAGAAAGAACTACTTTTTTGCTTCAGCAGCCTCAGCCCGCTTTACTGCCGCTAATGATTTTTTCTTCTCGCCAAGCACCTCATAAACAAGAGCTAAGCGACGCCACCCACTAGCATCCTTAGGGTTAGCAGCTAACTTTCTCTCTAAACGGCTTACCATTGAAAGGATCATTTCCTTACGTTCGTCGGCTGATAATCTCTTAACCCCTTCTAATTCTTCTTTTGATAATGCAGGCAGCTCAACTGATAATTCCTTTAAATTGGAAGCCTCCCCCTGGTTGGATTTTACCACCGCGTTTCGATTAGCCAAGATATTCTGAGCAACCTTAGAAATTTCTACACTCTTTGGATCAAAATTACCATCTTCAGCTGCTTTCATAATTTTCTGTTGCAGAGCAGCAAAAAAAGGAGCCGATCTGCTGGTAATTGCCAGTAAACTCTTCCAAAATTTTACGGCAACCCGGAAATTTCCTTGTCTCGCATGGGCTAAACCAAGATAAAACCACGGTTTCGGTAGGAGCGGGTCCAAGTAAAACGAATCTAGAAAATCGCTATAAATTTCTTCATTAAAAACACCCTTAGCTTTTAATAATCGTATTTCTGCCCAGTCAACTAGAAACCCTGGATCTCTATTGGAAAGCTGTACAACCTTCTCATACGCCTGAGCCGCTTGAGAATAATTCCTGGTTAATGCATTTGCCCGTCCTAAAGAAATCCACGCTTCTATATTGCTTGGGTTGGTTTTGACCTGCTCATTTAGCTTGATAATGAGGCTAGGTTCTACTCGCAAACTTTCTTCAGTTAACGTTGAACCTAGTTTTGTCTCATTTTCATTCGCGATGTGTTGTCCAGTAAATGGAACATCTGACTGGCCCAGAAAACCAAGAGAACCATACAAGCTGACAGTGCCACCAAAAAGAAAAAACGTTAGAAAGGCTGGTAAAACCCAACGACCGGATTCCAAAGAATAATTTCTTAGCTTACTTTCATTCTTTTTAGGGTCAGCGCCAAGAATACGATGTTCTATCTCGGTTGCAATAACCTTGGCATCTTCCTGACTAAGACGTCCAATCTCGAGATCCCGATCTATTTCTTTCAACTGGTCTTTGTAAATCTGTATACTCGGATCGTAGCTAAGAAAACCCCTATCCTTGTTTCGTATTTGTGGAATGATAAGAATTCCAAGGCACACTATTATTAATATACTTGCACAAATAAAGAATATCATTCAAAAGAATCCGACATTAATTCACCTAACCGGCTTTTCTCATCAGCTGAAAGCATCTCTTTTTCCCCAATACTGGGATTTTTACGATTCCGAAAAAATATAACAATCCCCAAAAAAGCCACAGCTAATATTATCAAGGGTGACAACCAAAGTACGTAAGTAATAGGTTTAAATGGGGGGATGAGAAGCACAAAATCTCCATAACGAGACACAACATACTTTATTATTTCATTGTCACTATCACCTGCAACGAGACGTTCGCGCACGAGTATTCGTAAATCTCTGGCTAAAACAGCATCAGATTCGTCAATTGATTGATTCTGACAAACCAGGCACCGCAATTTCACACTTATGCTTCTAGCCCTTAATTCCAAGGAAGGATCACGCAACATCTCACTCGGTTCAACTGCATAGCCAACGAATGGCAGTAACACCAGTAAAAAGATAATCACTAATTGGCGAATAGCCAAAAACGATAGTGGATTAGGCAATAGTCTTTGAATCCAAGGAAAGTTTCCAACATAAAAGTTGCAAAAAAGAAGCTCGCAGAAAAAAAAACGCCAAGCCGCTGTCATAGTTAACTTTCTTTCTGCAGGGTAGTAATTAGCGGAACTATTTTTTCATCAAATATTTTCTGATTTAGCGGGCCTACATGCTTAAATCGTATTCGCCCATCTGCGTCAATTAGAAATGTTTCAGGTGCGCCAGTAACACCAAAGCCAATCGCTGCCTTGCTATTGGGATCAACCCCAACAAAATTGTATGGATCACCGAAACGCTTTAGCCACTGAAAACCGGAATCCACGTTTTTCTCTCGCCAATTAATGCCGTTAATTTGAATAGCGTTACTTGTTTTAAGCTTCATCAAAAAAGAATGTTCCACCTTACATGAAATACACCAGGAACCCCAGAAATTTAGAAGAGAGATTTTACCGGTTAAGTCATTGTTCGAAAAGCCCCTATTATCACGGCCCTTCAATGGTGCGAGAGAAAAATTTGGTGCTATCTTACCTGCTAGCACTACTGGTAATTTGCTAGGATCGTTAGTTAAGCCTACCCCTAAATAAATACCAATGATTACAAATATTGCGAAAGGGAGAAAAAAGAAAAGCCTGGTCACTTTAAACCTCCTTGAGCCCAACATTGGAACTGTGTGTTCTCTTAAAGATCTTTTGAATTGGAATACCGATACGATATTTTCGATCGGTCAGACTAATTATGCCCCCAAAAGCCATGGTTAGCACACCTATCCATATCCAAACAACTAAAGGATTAAAGTATAATCGAGTTACAAAGGCACCATCATTTTTTTTGTCGCCAATCACTGCATACAAATCCCCTGATAGCATTGTGTGTATTGAGGCTTCAGTCGTTGTTGTAGCACGAACAGGATAGTATCGCTTTTCAGGTTTAAGAATTGAGACTAATTTTCCATGTTCCGTCACTATAAAGCGACCTTGCGTAAACTTGTAATTTTTGCGCACACCCGTAGTCCCACCTTGAAAAAGAAATTTGTAACCAGCTACAGTTACAGAATCCCCAGGCGCCATTATTTGAATGCTCTCGACTTTCCAAGTTCCTGCTCCCGAAACACCAATAATCAGGAAAGCTAACCCTAAATGTCCTAACGTCATACCAAACGAAGACCGGGGCATATGGAAAAACCGCCTCGCAACTTCAGAAAATTCGACTCGAAATAATTTTGTTCGTTCAAACAGCTCTATTAGGGTACCGAAAATCAACCAAGCTCCCAAACCTATTCCAACTCCCCCCCAAGGGCCCTCCTCTAGTTTCCAATGCCAAAACCCCAAAGCTATAATAATTGATATTATTCCAGCCACTAACAGAACTTGAAAAACGTGCCGAATATCGCCACGTTTCCATGCTAAAAAAGGTCCAACTGACATCGCAAAAACCATTGGAGACATCAATGGGATAAAAACTGCATTAAAGAAAGGAGCTCCTACTGAGATTTTTTCTTCACCATAACTTATAGCATCAATGAATAAAGGGTAAAGAGTCCCGACAAGCACAACCGTCGCCCCTGTGGCCATTAGCAGATTGTTTAAAAGAAGACCTCCCTCCCGGGAAATGGGTTGAAAAAGGCTAGCACTTTTTAACGTGTTCGCCCGAAACGCAAACAGAATAAGAGAGCCTCCAACTATAAAAATTAACAACATTAATATGAAAACACCCCGTCCAGGATCTGTTGCAAAAGCATGGACAGAAGTAAGCACCCCTGAACGCACCAAAAAAGTCCCTAGCAGGCTAAACGAAAACGCTACTATTGCTAATAATATAGTCCAGGCTTTTAAAGCGTTCCTTTTCTCTAAAACTGAGTTGGAATGGATAAGTGCTGTTCCTACTAGCCAGGGCATAAAGGACGCATTCTCCACGGGATCCCAGAACCAAAAGCCACCCCACCCCAATTCATAATATGCCCACCAAGAACCTAAACCTATTCCTATTGTTAAGCACATCCATGCTATAATTATCCAAGGCCTCACCCATCTCGCCCACACAGCATCTACTCGTCCTTCTATTAGAGCTGCAATAGCAAAAGAAAAGGCTACTGAAAGACCAACATAGCCCAAATATAATAATGGCGGATGCAAAGCTACGCCTGGGTCTTGCAACAAAGGGTTCATGCCATTTCCGTTGGCAGGGGCTGGATGCACTCTAATAAAAGGATTAGAGGTAAAAAGAATAAACAAATAAAAGCCAAGAGCTATAGCTGCTTGAACAGATAAAACTCTTGCTTTTAAAACTGTAGGTAAGTTATTCCCGAAGATACTAACAACGAAACCAAAAGCAGCTAATATTAGTACCCAAAGCAACATTGAACCCTCGTGATTCGCCCATACCCCGGTAATCCTATAAACTAAAGGCTTGGCTGAATGGGAGTTTTGAACAACATTTAACACAGAAAAATCTGATGTTACATAAGCGTGAGTAAGGCTAAAAAAAGCAAACCCTACCATTAAAAACTGCGCAAGAGACGCTGGCTTGGCAAGTACTATCCAGCTAATATTTGGGCGAAATGCGCAAAATAACGGAAGCGCCACTTGTACTATTGAAACTAATAGAGCGAGAATTAGAGAAACATGGCCTAATTCAATTATCATAAGTAGTTCGCTTTATTGCTACCCGATCTGTACATTTAAATGTCCTAAAACAGGTGGTAGGAGTAAAGAAAGAATCGGAGGAATCAAGCTTATTTTTGCCCCTTCCACTGCCCCATCTTCTTAATAGTTTCAGCAACCTCTGGCGGCATATAGTTCTCATCATGTTTTGCAAGAATTTCGTCAGCTTGAAAAATCCTATCAACCAGTTTCCCATCCGCAACAACTCCTTGTTTTTCGCGAAACAAGTCGGGAAGTATACCTTTGTAAACCACCAAAATAGAAGTCGTACCATCTGAAACTCTAAATTCCACCTGCGCATTTTCCCCCTTGATAAGGCTGCCCCTCTCTACCACCCCTCCCAACCGAAATGTCTTGCCACTTGCAGGGGGTGTTTCAACAACCTGGCTTGGGCTAAGAAACAATACTATATTTTCTTCAAGCGCATTAAGTATCAATCCAGTTGCCAACCCGAGCAATACAAGCCCTATTGCAACAAAATATAATCGCTTATATTTCCTCTTCAATTTTCTCCCCACTGCTTGTTTTTTCACAATCCGCTAACTCATCTAAACGTTTTCTGAGACGTCGATGGCTCAGAATCATAAAAGTCACTAGCACAATAATAACCAGCAAATAACTAGACCAAATGAATACCGCATACCCACCCATGCTGAGAAATTGATAAATTAAATCCATGTTAGCCCCATCTACCGGGTCAAAAATATATGATTCTTTGGTTGCCATCTTCAATTTTCCTCAAATTGAGAGAATCGAAGATTAATGATCTTCCTCTATAAAATTCCATCTAACTACCCTCAATCTGCAACCTTACGCTGTTTCCACCTGGTTATTTTTCCAGCAACAAGCTCGGAGCGAACTCTAACTAATAGGAGCCAAATATAATAAGCTTTAAATGCCAATGCCATCAGGAATAGTGGAGTTAACATTGAGGAATGTATTGAGGGTCCACCCATCTTAAAAACGCTGGCCGGTTGGTGCAATGTGTTCCACCAGTCGACAGAGAATTTAATAATGGGGACATTTAAAAAGCCAACTAGTGCGATTACTGCGGCCGCCCGGCTCCCACGCACCCGATCATCAAAAGCTTCCTGCAACGCTATATAGCCTAAATAGAGAAATAATAAAACCAACATTGAGGTTAATCGAGCATCCCAGACCCACCAGGTTCCCCACATTGGCTGTCCCCAGAGTGAACCTGTAGCTAAAGCAAGAAAAGTGAAGCAGGCTCCAATTGGAGCTGTTTCTTTACCAATGACACTGGCTAATGGATGCTTCCAAATTAAATAGCTCCCTGAACAAATTGCCATTACAGTGTAGCAAAAAAGGGCCATCCAAGCTGATGGAACATGGACATACATAATACGAACTGTTTCTCCCTGCTGGTAGTCTGGCGGTGATATTAAAAGAGAAAAACAAAGCCCAACCCCAAAAAGAGCAAAAGTGAATCGAGTAGCCCATGGCTCAATCACACTTGAAACTTTCAAGAAACTATTTGGATTGGCGAATTTACTAAACCATACATTCATAAATTTAGTCCTTTAACAAAGTTAAACCTAATAAGTCCACTCACTCAACGGCTTGACGTAATGCAGCAGCCGTTGCTAAAGGGGCTAAGGCAAGTCCACCGAGCAGGATGCCTCCAATAATAAAGAAGTGTGGTTGTGGCGAATTGCCTTGGATCAATGCATTAACAGCACTGACACCAAAAATCAGAACTGGGATATAAAGCGGAAGAATAAGCAAGGCAAGGAGAGACGTCCCACGGCGAGCTCCTAGAACTAATGCAGCTCCAACAGAGCCAATTAAGCTTAAACAAGGTGTCCCCAAGGTAAGACTGGCTACAAGCCCTAGATAGCCGTCCCATGGGATATTCAAAAAAAGCCCAAGAATTGGCGAAATTACTATTAAAGGGAATGCGGTTGTCAGCCAATGGCCTAATATTTTAGCAATTACTGCAACTTCAAGGGTAATGGGTTGTACGCACAAAAGTTCAAGGCTACCGTCTTCATAATCTGTCTCAAACATCCTATTTAACGATAGTATAGAAGCCAGCAGTGCTGCCACCCAAATTATTGCTGGGCTAGCCTCTTTCAAGATCTCCTGATCTGGCCCAAGCCCTAATGGGAAAAGGGCAACCGTCAAAGTAAAGAACGCAACAACTGTCACACTATCTGTACCTTGATGAAATGCAAGCCGCAGATCACGCTTTAGTATCTCTAAAAATTTTCCCAAGCCAAACCCTTTGCATTTTTAAAAGCTATCTAGTTGCAACTCGATTGCACCATCCAGTTTTATATTTTGATGCGTTGATAAAATGACAATACCGCCTTCTTTCCTATGATCCCGAATTATATTTTCTAGCTGCTCAATCATAGTATCATCAAGTGAGGTAGCTGGCTCGTCCAACAGCCAGATTACAGAAGAAGAAACTATCAAACGGACCAATCCCCCCCGCCTTTTTTGGCCGGCAGAAAGAAAGCGTACTGGCAAATCCAATACGTTTTCCAAATCAAATTTCTTGAGAGCTTTAGTTAAAGATGCAAGCTTCCCGCCATGAAGTTTCACCCAATAGGTTATGTTTTCAGAAATAGTTAGCGTTGGTTTTATTGCATTTAGATGGCCAATATATTGAAAACGTTGAAAATGTTCTTCGGGTTCATTAAAAACGGATTCCCCTTCCCACATTACATCTCCTGAAACTGGTGAAAGAAGTCCTGCAAGAATACGTATTAACGAAGATTTGCCTGAACCATTCCTGCCTTTAAGGACCAAAGCTTGACCTTCTTCCAGACAAAATGACAGCCCCTGAAAAACCGTTAGATCGCCACGACAACATTTTAGGTTTCTTGCTTGAAACAAAGCCACATGGGTTTTCCCTTTAAACAAACGATAAGTTATCGTAACTGAAAATTAACAACAAAAAAAGGTGTTGTATTTGCCCGGAATTTTAGCCTCAGTTACGTCGTGAGATCTAAAAAATTATTCCTCATTTAAAGGTTACATTTAGGATAGCCTAATATAATGTGAGATCGTGTATTACAAGTGATTAGATGTTTATAGCATGGACAAGCCATCAAAAATGTGGAGAGTTAATGTTATGAACTTATAAAGACTTGTTTGGAGACCCTCGTGTCCGAAGATTGTTTAAATTCATTAGGCTCTTGCCGCTCCTTTGATGTCCTCGGCCAGTCTTTTGAATATTTTGACATAACTGCCGCGTCTCAGTTTGGCGATACGGAGCGTCTGCCTATTACCTTAAAAGTTTTGTTGGAAAATCTTATAAGAAATGAAAATGGCCGAAATGTAAATCTTGAAGACATTAAAGCCCTTGCAAGTTGGACTGAAACACGTACTTCTTCTCACGAAATTTCTTTCAAACCTGCCCGTGTCCTAATGCAGGATTTTACTGGCGTCCCTGCCGTAGTTGACCTTGCCTCAATGCGTGATGCGATGGTCCGAATGGGGGGGGACCCATCTCTTATTAACCCCCTATCACCAGTAGACCTCGTTATCGATCATTCCGTGATGATTGATAGTTCAGGCTCTTCAAGAGCCTTTGAAGAAAACGTAAAGCATGAATTTGATCGAAACAAAGAACGGTACGAGTTCTTAAAGTGGGGGCAGATGGCATTTAACAATTTCAGAGTAGTCCCACCGGGCACCGGCATTTGTCACCAGGTTAATTTGGAGTATCTTGCAAAAGTTGTTTGGGAAGTCGAGAAGAACAATAAGAAACTTGCGTACCCAGATACCGTAGTAGGAACTGATAGCCATACAACAATGGTTAACGGATTAGCGGTTTTAGGTTGGGGAGTTGGAGGCATAGAGGCAGAGGCCGTGATGCTTGGGCAGCCTATTTCCATGCTCATTCCCGAAGTCATTGGATTTCGATTAACTGGCAAGTTAAAAGAAGGAATTACAGCAACAGACCTTGTCTTAAATATTGTTGAAATGTTGCGTAAAAAAGGGGTCGTTGGTAAGTTTGTTGAATTTTATGGTAACGGCTGTGATCAGTTGACGTTAGCAGACCAGGCAACGATAGCAAATATGGCTCCTGAATATGGAGCTACTTGCGGGTTTTTTCCAATAAGCAAAGCAACCCTAGAATACATGACTTTTACAGGGCGTGAAAAAACCCAGGTAGCATTAGTAGAAACTTACGCTAAAGCCCAGGGCATGTGGCGGGATGAAAATACCGTAGAACCTCTATTTACTGATGTACTGGAATTGGATTTATCGTCAGTCGAGCCCTCAATATCAGGCCCCAAACGGCCTCAGGACCGCATTTTACTTAAGAGTGCTGCTCAAACCTTTAAGGATCAATTTACTGAAATTTCTGGCCGACCTCAGGGTCGGTCGCAGCCTGTAAAAGATGCTAACTATGACATTAAAGATGGGGCTATTGTAATCGCAGCCATTACAAGCTGCACCAACACCTCGAATCCTGCTGTCCTAATTGCAGCCGGTCTTCTGGCAAAAAAAGCACACATGAAGGGGCTTAGGCCTAAACCCTGGGTAAAAACATCTTTTGCTCCAGGCAGTCAGGTTGTCCAAGACTACATGGAAGAGGGCGGTTTGCTAGATTTTCTTAATGCCCTCAATTTTAACCTTGTCGCATTTGGTTGCACCACATGCATTGGAAACTCTGGGCCACTAGAGAAAAATCTTGAAGAAGCTATAACTGAAGGAGATATTGCGGTCACTGCCGTACTTTCGGGAAATCGCAATTTTGAGGGTCGCGTGCACCCTCTAAGCAAAGCTAACTACCTTGCGTCGCCACCATTGGTTGTTGCTTATTCTCTTATTGGAAATATGAACTGTGATATTGGAAAAGACCCTCTGGGGCATGGTACAGATAATTTACCCATTTTCTTAAAAGATATCTGGCCATCTACTGAAGAAATTCAAAGCTATATGCAGAGTGTATTAAAACCAGAAATGTTTCGTACTCGATACTCCAATATACTAGAAAGCAATGGCCTCTGGAACAATATTGCTGTATCTGGAGGAAACACATACGATTGGCAGCCAGGCTCCACTTATATACAACATTCTCCATTTTTTGAAAAAAATGACTTCTCCAATAATAATGCTGAAAATATTGTAGGCGCGCGACCCCTGGCTATTCTTGGCGCATCAATCACTACGGATCATATTTCTCCTGCCGGGTCGATTTCCAATGACGGCCCAGCCGGTAAATATCTTTTGCAACATCAAGTTCGTCCCCACCAGTTTAACTCTTATGGATCGCGTCGAGGTAATTATGAAGTAATGATGCGAGGCACTTTCGCTAATATTCGAATCCGCAATCAAATGGCACCCGGAACAGAAGGCGGAGTTACAACACACCATCCATCAGGTGCAATTATGTCAATCTATGAAGCATCAATTAAGTATCAAGAAGAGGGCGTTCCGCTGGTCATTATTGGTGGGATAGAATACGGGTCAGGTTCAAGTAGGGATTGGGCGGCAAAAGGAACCCGACTGCTGGGGGTGCGCGCTGTAATAGTGGAAAGCTTTGAGCGGATTCACCGTTCAAATTTAGTTGGGATGGGTGTGCTACCTCTTACCTTTAAGGATGGAGTTAATAGTAAAACTCTTGAAATTTGTGGCACTGAAACTTTTGATATTTTAGGTCTTGAGGAAGGTATCACGCCAAGAATGGAATTATCACTCAAAATTAACCGACGGGATGGCACAACATCCACAACAGCTATCTTATGCCGCATAGATACTTTGGAAGAAGTAGATTATTTCATGGCCGGAGGAATCTTGCAGTATGTTCTAAAAAACTTAAAACATGCAGCTTAGGTTAATCCTCTATGTCTAAGCCTAACAGAGATTGACAAAAACCACGCGGGTGAAAGGGTTGGAGATCCTCAATTCCTTCACCGATACCGACCGCATGAACCGGGAGTTTAAATTTTTCGGCTAAAGCAACTACAACACCGCCTTTAGCACTTCCATCAAGCTTTGTCAGCACGAGGCCTGAAATATTTACTGCTTCTTTAAATGTTTCTACCTGATTAATTGTATTTTGCCCAATTGTCGCGTCCAAAACCAAAATTGTATCATGGGGTGCGTCTGGATCTATTTTTTTGATAACTCGAACAATCTTTTCTAATTCATCCATTAAATCTTTGCGGTTTTGCAGCCTTCCAGCAGTATCAACTATTAGAATATCCGTATTATCTGCATGCGTTTTTTCTAACGCATTAAAAACCAATCCGGCAGGATCTGCTCCTGGTTTTCCTGCAATTAGCGAACAGCCTGACCTTTCGGCCCATATTTCTAGTTGATCGACAGCCGCAGCTCGAAACGTATCAGCAGCCACTAAGGCAACGGCCTTACCTTCGGAACGCCACTTAAGAGCTAATTTCCCAATAGTTGTAGTTTTCCCAGATCCGTTTACCCCGCACACTAAAATAACGTGCGGACAGTTTGCCGGTTTTAATTGAATTGGCCTAGCTATCGGTGTTAGGATAGACTCGATTTTTTCCGATAATATTTTTCGAATTTCAATGTCCGATATTTCGCTATCAAATCGCATGCTCCCGATAAAATTAGAGAGCTTGGAAGCCATTGAAACGCCCAGGTCACCTTGAATAAGGATAGCTTCCAACTCACCCAGAGCACCCTGATCAAGTTTACGTTTCGAAAAAGTATCGGTTATAGCTCCCGCGACCCTAATCCTTGATTTATCAAGGCCAACCTTTAATTGTTGAAACCAATTATTTTTTTTATGAGATTCGTCTACAGCCATCCATTGACTTTCCTTCCAGCCTGCTCCCGTTTGCACCCGTAACTAGGACATCAACAATTTTACCAGCTGGGACTTCATTATTTATCTTTATCAAAACAGAGTGCTCAGTGCGCCCAAAACATCCCCTTTCAACCAAAACCGGCACAACACATCCAAATTGGTTTTGTAGGAATTTGTCTTTTGAACCCTCACCAACATGTCGAAGCATTGCCGCTCTTTCTTTTCTTTCTTCAATTGGAGTTTTTGGCATTTTAGCCGCAGGCGTCCCAGGTCGTTCTGAAAAAGGAAAAACATGCAGAAATGGTATATCCATTTCCACCAGCGTGGTTATGGTGTTTTTGAACATTTTACTAGTTTCTGTTGGAAATCCGGCTATCAAGTCAGCACCTATTGCGATCCCCGGCCGAGCGTCACGAATTTTTTCAATGACTTTCCAAACACCTCTCACCGTATGTCGCCTTTTCATTCGCTTTAAAATCATATCATCCAGCGACTGAATACTAAGGTGGATATGTGGCATCAATCGGGGCTCATTTTCTAATAGATCAAAAATCCCAGCATCTATGCTAGCTGGGTCAAGTGAGCTCAAACGAAGCCTTTTAATTCTTGGGACTGAATCAAGTAAGATCCGGAGCATACCACCTAGCCGCACCTGATTTTTTGTGTCCTTGCCATAAGAACATAAGTCAACACCCGTTAAAACTATTTCCTGATGTCCGTTCCTTGTTAAACCATCTGCTTGCTCGACCAATAATTCTACAGGCAAACTTCTGTTCATACCCCGAGAAAAAGGAATGATACAGAACGTACAACGATGATCACATCCCTGTTGGACCTGAACAAAGGCCCGAGCTCGTTTTTTAAATTTTTTGATCACAGGGTTCAGGATTTCTGTTTGATTCATTATGTCAGAAACCTGCACAGACCTGGACCTTTCTAGTCCTCTCCATATTTCCAATCGAAGCTTTTCGTCATTTCCTAAGACATAGTCAACCTCGGGCATTGAAGAAAATTCTTTTGGATTTAGTTGAGCTCCACACCCAACAACGATAATGCGTTTTCCTGGATTACGTCTTTTTTCTCGTCTTATCAATTGGCGTGCCTGACGCTCAGCCTCAGCAGTTACTGCACAGGTATTAAATATTATTGTATCATGCAGGCCAGCCATTTGAGCTAACCCACGTATAGCCTCTGACTCAAATGCATTGAGGCGGCAGCCCATGTTTATTACTTGCGTTTTACTCATCTTATCCCCTGAAAATTTTTAAGGCACAAGTTACCCGAAAACACTTCCGCATGGGGGCCTGTTTGAATGACATGGCCATTAGACTTCCATTCAACTTTTAAGGACCCACCATCAAGAACAACCTTTGCTTTTCTATTGGTAAGCCCTCTTAGATGTGCGGCAACTAACGCAGCCGCAGCGCATGATCCACTTGCTTTAGTGATACCCACTCCTCGCTCCCACACTTTTACGCGAATCCGATTTCTGGCTAAAACCTGGACAACCTCTACATTTGTTCGTTGCGGATAAAATGGATGGTTTTCAACCTTACGGCCACAGTCTTCTAGCGGTACCTTGTCCAAATTCGGTACAAAGAAAACCGCATGGGGATTTCCAATATTCACAGCTGTTGGACCTGCTAGTGGTTTTACGTTTATTTTCAGATTCAATGTATTCATTTTTCTGACTAAAGGAATTTCGTCCCAGTTCAATCGAACTTTCCCCATATCAACAGATATTAGCCTAGGCCCTTCACGCACTGCATACAACACACCCGCTATCGTTTCTATTGCAACCATTTTTTTTTCTTTTTTCGCCATGATGCTTGCTGCAACGCAACGTGTTGCATTACCGCATGCTTCACTTTCGGAGCCATCAGCATTAAAAATCCGCATGAAAACATCTGCCTCTTTGTCTGCAGGAAGTTCAAGCTGAACCAACTGGTCACACCCAATACCATAATGCCTGTCTGCTATCATACTAATTAGCCTTGAATCCAAACCAAACGAGGATTCCCGCCCGTCGATTACAACGAAGTCGTTTCCTAAACCGTGCATTTTAGTGAATGGTATTTCTCTCATGGTTTAACTACATAAGGCCCGACTGATTAAACATCTAGGTTCTTTAAGCTTTAATATTTTAACACACTAATTATTAATAAATTCAAGATGATGATTAAGCTGTTGTATTAGCTGATTATTGCTAACACAATTGTTAAGCTTTTACTTGACTTTATGTATACCTAACGCATAAAACCTTGTCGTCAATGAATCAATAAGAGTTTTGGTCCTAAGGGGCTAGGTCAGTCCGCGAGTTTCGTGCACTGACCAGTCGTATGTTGCGACCTAGGGAATAAAGGTATGTTTCAAAGTTTATCAAGCGCTCTAGAAGCTATATCTGAAAAGCTAGAAAAGCGCAGTGCAATAAAGGAAGCTGACGTTGACCATGAAATTGAAAAAATAAGAACAGCTTTACTTGATGCCGATGTAGCAATTCAAGTAGTGAACAGTTTCGCTGAAAAAATTAAAGTGGGGTCAATAGGACAGGAAGTTCTGCGAAGTGTAACTCCAGGTCAGATGATCATCAAAATTGTCTATGACCAACTTGTTGAATTGTTAGGTGGGGAAGAAAAGCACGAGTTAAATTTTAATGCTGCTCCCCCTGTTTCGATAGTTTTAGCCGGATTGCAGGGGTCTGGAAAGACAACTACTGCAGCAAAACTTGCTAACCGAATTACTCAATTGCACAAAAAGAAAGTGCTAATGGCTTCGCTTGATGTGTATAGACCCGCTGCACAGCAACAATTGCAACAACTTGGTAAAAAAATTGATGTAAATGTTCTTGATCCGATTTTTGGCGAAAAGCCAATAGCTATATCAAACCGTGCAATTAAGGCTGGACGAATAGAAGGCTATGATGTCGTTATATTAGATACTGCAGGACGACTGCATGTCGATGAAACTCTTATGACAGAGCTTCAAGATATATGCCATTGCGTCAATCCAACTGAAACACTCCTAGTTGTTGACTCAATGACTGGACAGGACGCTGTCAACCTAGCATCCGAATTTAATGACAAAATTGAGCTCTCTGGAATTGCTCTAACCCGCGTTGATGGTGATGCCCGGGGAGGGGCTGCGTTGTCAATGCGGGCTATAACAGGGAAACCCATAAAATTTCTTGGAGTTGGGGAATCAGTTGGCGATTTAGACACATTTGATGCCAAACGTATTGCAAGTTCCATTTTAGGAATGGGGGATATAGTTGGCTTAGTTGAGAAGGCAGAAACGGTAGTCAGCCAAGAAGAAGCTGAAAAAACGACAAAGAAGCTATTAAAAGGACAATTTACTCTTGACGATATGGCCGAACAACTGGGTCAAGTAAAAAAAATGGGGAACCTTGAAGGTTTAATCAATATGTTGCCTGGGGCAAAAAAAATAAAGCCAAACCTGTTGGAAGCTAATGTAAATGAACATGGGATTGCTCGCCAAGAAGCTATCATAAAGTCAATGACCATTGCGGAACGTCGTAATCCTAAGATATTAAACGGGTCTCGCAGGCGACGCATAGCAAAAGGTTCAGGAACAACCGTACAAGATGTGAACAGGCTATTAAAACAGTATAAACAAATGTTACTAATGTTTAAAAAAGCAGGAAAAAAGGGAATGAAAGGCCTCTTTAACATGACAGGGATGCCCTCTGGCGAATTAATTCCCCCAAGGTTTAATTAGAAAATAGTTGAATTGTTATAATGCAAAAGGAATGTAATTTATGGCTCTAAGAATACGACTTTCCCGAGGTGGAGCAAAAAAGCACCCATATTATCGCATAGTAATTGCCGACTCACGAAGCCCAAGGGACGGTCGTTTTATAGAACGAGTTGGCTCTTATAATCCAATGGTGTCAAAAGATAGTCCTAATCGAGTTGTCCTATTGCAGGAACGCATTCGTTACTGGCTCAAATCTGGCGCGACGCCTTCAGATCGAGTTGCGCGCTTCCTTGGAGATGCCGGAATTATTGAAAAATATGATGTACCAGTTCAAACTAAAAAACACCTATCAAAGTCAAAAGCTAAAGAACAGTTAGCTGAAAACGATAAATCACTAGACGCCAAAACAGCCGATGCCGCTGATGCCGGGGAAAAGCCGGAAGTCGAGAAGGAACCTAAAACAGCCGATGCCGCTGATG
>MDTE01084211.1_pt1 | contig 27762 bp, 13 predicted proteins | sample 811231 | NCBI WGS metagenome assembly MDTE01 (sample SAMN05326651, study PRJNA326480) | marine metagenome | isolation source: seawater | place: Indian Ocean: Red Sea | collected 2010 | reverse complement strand
GATGCCGTCGACAATGGCCTGAAGTGGCTGGCTGGTGGTGAGTATCACCGTCGTGGCGTCGTTGCTCGAAGTGACATCCGGGACATCCTCAGACTTGGCCAGGCTGCGCAGTGCAGCGATGTGGTCCTTGCGAGCCGTTTCGTCCAGGCCACCCTGGATCAGCACGGTGATCGTGGTCTCGATGCTGGACGGGCGCGTTGGGCTGGCTGCGGTCCTGGCCAGCAGCGGAACAAGTGCCAGTTGTGCATCCGCAAGTGACTTGTTGAATGCATCGGTCGAGTTGGCCTTTTCCAGAGCTGCGGTTGCCGTGTCGAGTGCGTCGAGAATGGCGGTCCAGTTCTTGGGAGGAGTCTCGCTGGTGGCCTGTGGCATCGCGTTGACCGATTTCCTGGCCAGCCGCAGGGACTCCTCGATCGAAGCCGACAACTGTGCTGGGAACCATTTTCCGTCAATCAGGAGGAACTGACTGGGTTGAGTCGGCTCGGTGTCGTCGGATCCGACAATGCGGACAAGCGCCGTCTCCTGTCCCTTTTCAACGACTGTGATCTCGGCCTGGGCGAGACGCCCCAGAGGATCGGAGGTGCCGGTGGCCGAAAGGGAACGAAGCTGTTTCAGGAAGCGTGTGCCCGTGGTGCTGAAAAACGACTGACCGTCAAACTCAGCCATCCGGGCCGTGTCGGCCAATTCGCTGTCCAGAATTGTTGTGAACAGCCCCAGCAGGGTCGGCCAGTTTTCCCCCAGCTGTTTCTGGTCAATCTCCTGGAGAGGCAAGCCCGGGTTGCTGATCAGGAGATCTTTCTTGGCCTTGGCCATTGCCACGACGCGCCGCAGGGACTTGACGGTCCGGGCCCAGGTGGCGGCGTCCATGCGGCCGGCGAGTTCCCGGACCAGGCTGTTGATGTCTTTCTGGTAGCGATCGGGGAGGAATTCCCAGATCGCTTCACCGCGTGAGTCGCGCACCCCTTCGAGGACACTACGGATCGCCAGGACCGGATCCGGAGACGACGGGGTCGCTTTTTGTGATCCGGGCACCGTGGTGGAAGAGGCTTCGTCAGCCCCGCTTCCCTGCGCGGTTTCATCGACGATCGGTGTCTGACCCGTGTCGGCAGGTGGATCGTCGCCCCCGCACCCTGCCAGGTTGGCGACGATTACAAGTATGGCGATGGTCAACGCAGGCCAGCTATCGCAACGAGTCATCGGCATTCCCCTGGGCCTCGGCGAACCCCTGCGGGTTGCCGGTTGTGGCGGCACGTCATCCTAACGGGATTCCTCTCCCGTCGAAAAGCCGTCTCTGTCCCAAAAACATGAATCACGCCGGTTTCGGCAGCTTGCAGGCTCCACCACCTGCCCCTAAAGTGGTCATTTGCCCTCGTTAATACTAGCAGGGCAATACAATTGGAATCGCTTATATGTTCCGGGGCCAGGATGGCCCGGGTGTGGTCATGCAATTGCGGAATGTCGAGCTGTTTTGCGAGGTAGCCTCGCGATGCAGTTTCTCGAAGGCTGCCGAAGCCAGGCAGGTGTCGCAATCGGCGGCTAGCCAGGCTGTGCAGTCGCTGGAGGATCGCCTGGGTGCGGTCCTGATCGACCGGTCGCAGCGTCCGCTGTCTCTCACGGCGGCTGGCCAGATTTATTACGACGGGTGTCGTCGGATGTTGGAGTCCTTTCGGCAGGTCGAGGAGCAGGTGCATGCGATCAGTGATCGGGTGACCGGCCGTCTGAACGTGGCTGCCATCTACTCGGTGGGACTTCTCGAGATGAGCGAGTCCGTAGCTGAGTTCCGCGAGTCTTTTCCCGATGTGGCATTGAGCTTGGAATACTTGCATCCGGAGGACGTGGCCTCGGGGGTCGTTTCAGGGGCTGCGGACCTGGGAATCGTGTCGTTTCCTCGCAATGGTGGCGACTGCGTGGTGATCCCGTGGCTGGAGCAGCCGATGTCGATCGTGGTGTCTCCGGACCACGAGTTGGCGGTGCAATTCGGTGACCCTCAACGTGGGACATGCCCGGTCGATCGGATGGCCGGCGAGCCCTTTGTTGGTTTCTGTGGCGATTTGGGGATTCGGCGTCAGATCGACCGGTGGTTGAAGTCGGCACACGTGACCGTGGATGTGATCCACGAATTTGACAATTGCGAGCACATCAAGCGGGCCGTTGAAGTGGGGGCGGGCATCGCGATTCTGCCCGAGCCGACGCTCCGGCGAGAAGTGGCCCAGGGCAGCCTCGTGTCCCTGGTGCCCGAGGGTGTCGACTGGTCACGCCCGCTTGGGTTCATACATCGCCGCAATCGCCCGTTGACGACGGCTGCGATGCGGTTCATCCAGAAGTTGGAAGAAAACAACGATGGCAACGAGTAGCCACGATCCAGTGCTGGCCCAGGCGGAGGAGCCTCGTGGGCAGGCGGCCGTGTTTCGCGATGGGCGGCCACGCCAGGTCGGACTGTACGATCCCGCTAATGAACACGACAGTTGCGGCGTGGGCTTTGTGGCGCACATCAAGGGTGAGCGATCTCGGCAGATCGTGCTCGACTCGTTGCACATGCTCAACCACATGACGCATCGTGGTGCCTGTGGCTGTGAATCCAATACGGGTGACGGTGCGGGGATCCTGACCGCCCTGCCCTATGAGTTTCTGGACAAGGTGGCCCAGCGTGACCTGGGAGTCTCGCTGCCAGACCGCGGTTTGTACGGCGTCGGCATCGTCTTTCTGCCACGTGACGAGGCTGAACGACAGACCTGTAAGGAGGCGGTCAATCGCTTGGTTGAGGAAGAGGGCCAGGTGCTGCTGGGGTGGCGGCCGGTGCCGGTGAGCCCTGACGGAGCGGATATCGGCCCGTCGGCACGAGCGGCGGAACCGGTCGCGGAGATGCTCTTTGTCGGCGCAGCCGACGGCCTGGATCGGGAGCAACTGGAGCGTCACTTGTTTGTGATTCGCAAACGAGCCAGCCACGAGTTGAGAACAAGCGACCTCAGAGAGGCTCTCCTGTTCTACATCTGCTCGCTGTCGACGAAGGTGCTGATTTACAAGGGCATGTTGACCTCCGAGCAGGTCTCACTCTACTACGACGACCTCCGTGACGAAGACTACAGCAGCCACCTGGCCATGGTGCATTCACGGTTCTCGACCAACACGTTTCCCAGTTGGGACCGGGCTCAGCCGAATCGGTTCATGAGTCACAATGGCGAGATCAACACCTTGCGGGGCAACGCCAACTGGATGCACGCGCGGCAGGGATCGCTCGAGAGTGATCTGTTCGGAGACGAACTGTCCCGGCTGTTTCCGATCATCGAGCCGGATTGTTCCGATTCGGGCAACTACGACAACGCTCTGGAGTTTCTTTATCACGCCGGTCGGAGCCTGCCGGAGGCGGTGATGATGATGATTCCCGAAGCGTGGCAGAATCACCATTCGATGTCCGAGCAGAAACGGGCCTTTTACGAATATCACTCGGCTCTGCAGGAGCCGTGGGATGGTCCGGCGTCCATCTCATTTACCGACGGCCATTACATCGGAGCGGTGCTGGATCGCAACGGACTGCGGCCGAGCCGTTACTACGTGACGCACGACGATCGCGTGATCATGGCCAGCGAGGTCGGGGTTCTCGAGGTCGATCCGGCCAACGTGAGGCAGAAGGGGCGACTGCAGCCTGGCAAGATGTTCCTGGTTGATTTTGAGCAGGGACGGATCATTGCCGACGAGGAGCTCAAGAGCGATGTGGTGAGCCGACGCCCGTATGCCACATGGCTTGAGACCCAGAGGGTGCAGCTGGCGGATCTGCCACCGGTGGATCCTCCCGTCTCGTACAGCTCAGACGAGCTGATCGCCCGGATGAAGGCATTCGGTTACACGACAGAAACCCTGCAATTCATGCTGTTGCCTTTGCTGGATCAACAAAAGGATCCGATCGGATCGATGGGCAATGACGCGGCCTTGGCTTGCCTGTCAGACCAGCCGCGGATGATCTACGACTACTTCAAGCAGCTATTTGCCCAGGTCACCAACCCGGCCATCGACTCGATCCGTGAAGATGTGATCATGTCGTTGGAGTGTTTCATCGGACCGGAAGGCAACCTGCTGGAGACGTCCGAGGGCCAGGCACACCGGCTGGCTGTGCCGCATCCGATTCTGACCAACGAGGAACTCGCGTCGCTGCGGTCTCTCGATTTCGGGGAGTGGTCCACGCGGACGGTCGACATCACCTACGATCGCGCCAGCGGCGCAGAGGGGCTGGATCCGGCGCTGAAGCAGATTTGTGACGAGGTCGAAGAGGCGATTGCCCAAGGCGACAGCTTCGTGGTGCTCAGCGATCGCAACGCGTCCGAGGATCGAGTGCCCGTCAGCTCCCTGTTGGCCTGCGGCGCCGTCCACCATCACCTGGTGAGGAACGAGCTGCGGACCCAGATCGGCCTGGTGATCGAGAGTGCGGAGGCTCGAGAGGTTCACCATCACTGTCTGCTAGTCGGATATGGTGCCGACGCGATCAACCCGTACCTGGCCTTCGAGGCCATGTCGCAGGCGCGACGTGATGGGCTCCTGGACGACGCGTGGGATGACGATCGGATCGTCTCGATCTACCGCAAGGGCGTCGCCAAGGGGATGCTCAAGGTGATGGGCAAGATGGGGATTTCGACGCTCCAGAGCTACAAAGGGGCGCAGATCTTTGAGGCCGTGGGGCTCGATGACGGGGTCGTCACGAGATGCTTTGCTGGTACGGCCAGCCGGATCAAGGGTGTCGGGCTACAGGTCGTCGCCGAGGAATCCCTGAGACGCCATGAGCTCGGCTTCCCGACCCGAGACGGGTCCTCGGATCCCGCCGGCGTCCTGCCCAACCCGGGCCTGTATCATTGGCGTCGCACCGGCGAAAAACATGCCTGGAACCCGTACACGATTGCCGAAATCCAGGAGGCGGCGAGAACGGGCGACCGAACGGCTTATGACCGTTTTTCGAAACTGGTCAATGAACAGACGACGCGTGAGTGTCACCTGCGGGGGCTCTTGCAGTTCTCCACCGATCGCAAGAGCGTGCCGCTGGAAGATGTGGAGCCTGCGGCAGAAATCGTCAAGCGGTTCTGCACCGGAGCGATGAGCTACGGGTCGATTTCGATTGAATCGCACGAGGCCCTGGCGTTGGCGATGAATCGGATTGGGGGCAAGAGCAATACCGGTGAGGGGGGTGAGGATTACCGTCGGTTTGAGCCCCTGGAAAACGGCGATTCGAAACGATCGGCGATCAAACAGATCGCCTCGGGTCGTTTCGGTGTCACGGCCTGGTACCTGACCAACGCCGACGAGCTGCAGATCAAGATTGCCCAGGGGGCCAAGCCCGGCGAGGGCGGTGAGTTGCCAGGTCGCAAGGTCGACAAGGTGATCGCGGCCACGCGTCATTCGACCCCCGGCGTCGGACTTATCAGTCCGCCTCCACACCACGATATCTACTCGATCGAGGATCTCGCGCAGCTGATCTACGACTTGAAAAACTCGAATCCCTCAGCCCGCATCAGCGTCAAGCTGGTCTCAGAAGTGGGCGTGGGCACGATCGCAGCCGGCGTGGCCAAGGGGCATGCCGACAACATCCTCATCTCAGGCGCTGAGGGCGGCACGGGAGCCAGCCCCTTGACGAGCATCAAGCATGCTGGTTTGCCCTGGGAGTTGGGTATTGCGGAAACCCACCAGACACTCGTCATGAATGATCTCCGCAGCCGTGTCCGGCTCCAGACGGATGGCCAGCTGAAGACCGGCCGAGACGTGGTGATTGCGACGTTGCTCGGAGCCGAGGAATTCGGCTTCGCGACGGCCCCGTTGATTACGCTGGGTTGCATCATGATGCGGAAGTGCCACCTGAACACGTGCCCGGTTGGCATCGCGACCCAGGACCCGGAACTGCGGAAGAAATTCAATGGCAAGCCCGAGCACGTGGTCAACTACCTGTTCATGGTGGCCGAGGAGGCTCGCGAGATCATGGCCTCTCTCGGCTTCCGTACGATCAACGAGATGGTGGGGCGTGTGGACGCATTGTCAGTCAATGACGCGGTGGCTCACTGGAAAGCCCAGGGGATCGACCTGTCCCTGGTCCTGTCTCCGGCCGTCAAGCCGCACGACGACGTCGACGTGTATTGCACACGAGATCAGGATCACGGTCTCGAGGAGGTCCTCGATCGTCGTCTGATTGCCGAGTGTGCCGGTGCGATTGAGTCCGGCGACGCGGTGCGGCTGGAGGTCCCGATCATCAACACGGATCGCACAACGGGTACGATGCTCAGCCACGAGGTCTCCAAGCGCTGGGGGGCCGAGGGGTTGGCTGATGACACGATCCATCTGAAACTCACCGGTTCCGCTGGTCAGAGCTTTGGGGCGTGGCTGGCGCCCGGCATCACGATGGAACTCTCGGGCGACGCCAACGATTACATCGGCAAGGGGCTTTCCGGCGGTCGGATCATCGTGGCGCCTCCAGAGGAGAGCACGTTTCCGGCCGAGGAGAACATCATCATCGGCAACGTGGCTCTTTATGGTGCGATCAAGGGGGAGGCCTTTTTCCGTGGCGTGGCGGCGGAGCGTTTCTGCGTGAGAAACTCGGGCGCGCAGGCGGTGGTTGAAGGCGTGGGAGATCATGGCTGCGAGTACATGACCGGGGGGCGGGCCGTCGTGCTCGGGCCAACCGGACGCAATTTTGCGGCGGGCATGTCTGGTGGCGTCGCGTACGTCTTCGACCCCGAGGACGAATTCCTGCCCAACTGCAATCTCGAAATGGTGGCGTTGGAGCGAGTCGAAGGCGAGGCTGATGAGTTGGAGCTTCGTGAGTTGATCGAGAAGCACCAGAGATTCACCGGGTCGGTAGTGGCCGAGGCGATTCTCAGTGACTGGGAAACATCGGTCGGCCAATTCCACAAGGTGATGCCCGTTGACTACAAGCGGGCCTTGGAGGAGTTGGCGAGAGAAGCCGCGGCCGAGGAGGCCGTCGAGTCGCGTTGAGGGCGTGGTGACGCCAACACAGCAACCGGACAGGATGGGCCCCAGGGCCCTTGACACAGCACGGGACGGATGACGATGGGGAAGCCAACGGGGTTCATGGAATTCACCCGCGAGGCGGCGCCGTACCGGGACGCGGCCTCGCGGATCGACGACTGGGAGGAGTTCGTGGAGCTCCCCGTCGTTGAAGATCTGGCGCAGCAGGGAGCCCGCTGCATGGACTGTGGTGTGCCGTTCTGCCACACCGGCGGCTTGATTGCCAACATGGCGTCCGGCTGTCCGATCAACAACCTGATCCCCGAGTGGAACGACCTCGTCTACAACGACCGCTGGCAGGATGCGCTCGAGCGATTGCACAAGACGAACAACTTTCCGGAATTCACCGGACGGGTCTGCCCGGCCCCGTGCGAGGGGGCGTGCGTGCTGGGGATCATTGAGCCGCCGGTGACCATCAAGAACATTGAACAGGCGATCGTCGACCGGGGATTTGAGGAGGGGTGGATTGTTGCCAATCCGCCGAGAACCCGGACGGGGAAGCGAGTCGCGGTTGTTGGCTCCGGGCCGGCCGGCCTGGCGTGTGCGGACCAGTTGAATCGCGCCGGTCACAAGGTGACCGTCTTCGAGCGGCACGATCGCATCGGCGGGTTGCTGATGTACGGCATTCCCAACATGAAGCTCGAGAAGCAATTCGTCCAGCGACGTGTCGACCTGATGGCCGACGAAGGTGTCGAATTCCGCGTCAATACCGAGGTCGGCCGGGACGTGACGGCCTCTCAGTTAGTCAACGACTTTGACGCGCTCGTGTTGTGTGTGGGCGCCACCAACCCGCGTGACCTGCCAGTGCCCGGTCGAGATCTTGACGGCGTCCACTTTGCGATGGAGTTTCTGCACGCCAACACCCGCAGCCTGCTCGATTCCGACCATGCTGACGCCAATTACATCAATGCCGCGGGCAAAAACGTGATCGTGATCGGTGGAGGTGACACCGGGACGGACTGTATCGGGACTTCAATGCGGCAAGGCTGTAACAACCTGGTAAACTTCGAGATCGTTCCCCGTCCGCCCGATGAGCGAGCCGACAGCAACCCATGGCCGCAGTGGCCGCGGATCTTCCGCGTGGACTATGGTCACGCCGAAGCCGCCGCGGCCTTCGGCGACGATCCTCGGGAGTTCTGCATCGAGACGCTCGAATTCTACGGCGAAGACGGGCGGCTCACAGGCCTGCGAACCGTCGAGGTCGATTGGAACCAGCCCCAGGAGAACGGTCCACCCTTCTCGCGGATCGAGGGGTCCGAGCGGGACTGGGAGGCCGACTTGGTGTTCCTGGCGATGGGCTTTCTCGGCCCCGAACAGATGATTGGCGAAGACCTCGGGATCGAAACCGATCCCCGATCGAATTTCCAGGCCGAATACGATCGCTTCGCGACGTCTGTCGAAGGCGTGTTTGCTGCCGGCGACTGTCGTCGCGGACAGAGCCTGGTGGTCTGGGCCATCAACGAGGGGCGCGGCGCTGCACGAGAATGCGACCGCTACCTGATGGGGGAATCGCGGCTTCCATGAGCCTGGGAGGTGCGACCCGGATGTGCTACTGGATGGCGATGTCTTCGGGGCCGAGCACTTCGCGGCTGACGTCCTGCACAAAGTCGCTCACGTCAGAGACCCCGTTGCCAGCCGTCTCGACGGATTCTGTTCCGGTGACATTGAGTCCGACTCCGGGGTTCCGGATCAGCCAGGGTAACATGTCGAGCGTGGCGCGAGCATAGGTCGAGTAGACCGGCAACCTGGTGGTCGGGTTAGCCTCGACGTAGTCGTCCATCAGTTCGCCGAGAGCCGTGTGTGCCACGCGAGGGTGCCGGTGGTGCGGACCATGAACAAAGATGTCGAAGTTGAGAAACGAGGTGATCCGGGTCAACCAATTCCGGCCGCGCACCGTCCGAGTGCCCAACAGTGGGTCGAAGCTGGCCATGCCGAGGTGCTCGGTGAACTTGCGCATGGTCTGCATCATGCCGGCCAACGTCAACGGGATCAGCCAGACTTGGACAAAGTGCAACCAGCTGTTGGTCAGCGTCAGCGCGGTACCGGTCGCGACCCAAGCGGCCACGGCGACCATGTACTCGCGTCGAATCATTTTGCGAGATTCGTCGGAGATAGGGGACTGACGCACCCAGAAGATCCGCCCATAGATGACCATCGCCCCGCAGAAGCCGAACAGAAAGTCAAACAGCGCAAAGGCGCGGCGGAACCAACGGCCCCTGTTGGGGTCGCTGTAGGGCCACAATTCCCAGTCGGTGGGACGATTGAGATAGGCGTGGTGGCGAATGTGGGTTTCACGGTAGGCCGTATACGGGATCATGATCACCGTGCCGATGATCCTCCCGAGGTGCTTGTTGAACCGGTTGTACGCGCTGAGCGTCTGGTGGACGGTTTCGTGGAATGCGCTCGTCCAACAGAAAATGAAGTAGGACAGCAGTGCGGTGTAGGTGATCTGCCACCAAGCTGGCGCGACGGCGCGATCGGCCGAGATCCATGCGGGATAGCCGACCGACGGAATTCGCCAAGAGACCTCGGCAATGAGCAGTGCAAACAGGCCGAGCCGAACCGCGTTGAGGTTCCACTTGGTCGTCTTGGTCGCCAGGGCTTGAGACTCTTCGGGAGTGAAGACCGTATCAGCCGACACCGTGAAAACTCCAGCAGTTGCCTCGCGTCCCTCCCTGGCCGCCAACGAGATCCGGCGTGCAATCACACCGGGCTTCCCAGTTTTTCCAAGTTAACGCCGCATCCCAGCCACGGTCAACTGCCTCACACGGCGACAGCGACACCGGTGTGATCCTCTGGTGGATTGTGCCGGTTGGCGCGGTTGGTGGGGCTGTTGCCGATTCCGCCCGGCCAGGCCGCCGATCTCGGTCAGGCGTCGATCTCGGTCAGCCGCTGCTTGCTGTCACCGATAGACTCGACGCCAGCGTCGAGTCGATCGAGCATGGACAGGAACAGATCGTTGAGAGGTCGCTCACCTTCCGACACGACATGATGCCCGGTCTTCATCGTCCGGCCACCGCGTCCGGCAACAAGGACGGGCAGGTCATGGTGCCAGTGTCGGTTGCCATCCGACAGGCCGCTGCCGTACATGATCATGCAATTGTCCAGCAGCGTGCCCTCACCCTCGGGAATCGACTGCAACTTGCCGAGGAACTTGGCAAATTGCTCGGCGTGCCACTTGTCGATCCGCTTGAGTTGATCGACCTTGCCTTTTTCGTCGCGGTGGTGCGACAGGCTGTGCCAGCCGGCGTTGACGTCCACCATGGGATAGGTGCGATTGCTGCCGGCATTGCCGAGCATGTAGGTGGAGACACGCGTCGTGTCGGTCTGGAAGGCGAGAACCAGCAGGTCGTACATGAGGTTGACGTGTTCCCCGAGGTCCCTGGGCGTGTTGCCCGGTACCTTGACGCCCTTGGGCCGACGTCGTTCGGCTTCTTGCTCGGACCTGGCGATCCGTTCTTCGATCTCGCGGACACTCGTGAAGTACTCGTCGAGCTTCGCCTTGTCGTTCTTGCCGAGTTTGTTTTGCAGCCGCTTCGCATCGCCGGCGACCAGGTCAAGAATGCTCTTTCGGATCCGGTTGCGGCGTTTTCTGACCTGCGCATCTTCCTCGGACCCGAACAGTCGACCGAAGACCGCCCTCGGATTGATCTCCTTGGCGACCGGCGTGGTCGCGGTTTTCCAGGACACGTTGGAGGAGTAGGCACAACTGTAGCCCGAGTCGCAGTTGCCGGCATTCCGACCGCGTTCGATTCCAATCTCGAGACTGGGGAGACTGGTTCTCTTGCCGATCTGCTGAGCGGCGACCTGGTCGACTGAGACACCGACCTTGATGTTGGCTCCCGACGTCTTGACGGGATGAGCGCCGGTGAGGTAGCTGGCCGCGCACCGGGCGTGGTCTCCGGGACCGTCACCCTTGGCTCGGCCATTGTCCTGGGCCAGGCCGGTGAAAATGTTCATCTCGCTCCGGTACGCCTCGAGCGGCTTGAGCGTTTCGCTGAGTTGATACTGGTCGCCTGTGCCGGACGGCTTCCAGGCGGGCATGATCGCTCCGTTGGGAAAGAAGACGAAGGCGGCTCGCACGGGAGGTGCTGCTGCGGCTCGAGCGGCGGCCCGGGCGGGCTGCATGCCCTCGAGCATCGGCAAGCCCATGGCGGCACCGGCGCCGTACAGAAATGTCCGTCGGGGGATGGCCTGGAATCCGCTCATGGCGTCTCTCCTTTGCCGCTTTGTCTGGGGCCGTCGCCGCGTCGCTTGAGAAACGGATCGCTTTGGACGATTCCGATCACCAGCGACGCAAAGCGGTAATCGGCTTTTTTGCTTGCTGCGACAATCTTATCAACAGCACATCGGTCGTTGAACTCCAGTCCTCGTCCCAGTGCGTACACCAGTAGCTTTCTTGATAGGGATCGGCAGAATCGATCCCGTCTCTTCCCCAGGATTCCGATCAACTCGAGCGGGTTCGCAAATGTCTCCTCGCTGGGCAGCTGGCCGGAGGAGTCGATCTTGTGCGGACCGTCCGAGTCACGCCACCGGCCGATCGCATCAAAGTTTTCGAAACCAAATCCCAGGGCGTCCATTTGTCGGTGGCAGATGGCACAGGTGGCTTTTTCGCGGTGGATTTCCAGCTGCTTGCGTAGCGGGGCATCCGGGTTGGCCTTGGAGGCCTGTTCGAGTTCGGGGACATCGGGCGGGGGAGGCGGAGGCGGAGTGTCGAGGATGTTCTCCATGATCCACTTGCCTCTCTTGACGGGCGAGGTGCGGTCGGGATTGGAGGTCAGAGTCAGGATGCTGGCATGTGTCAGCACACCGGCCCGTCGATCACCGGTCAGCTCGGTTCGCCGCATCTTGTCGCCCTGGATGCCCTCGATGCCATAGTGCTTGGCGAGCGGCTCGTTGAGGTAGGTGAAGCGGCCGTCGAGAAAACGGGTGACCGGGAGGTCTTGCTGCATCACTTCAGCAAAGAACAACCGCGTCTCCTGCTGCATGGCCTCGCGGAGCTTGTCATTGAAAGTCGGGAATTCCTTGGGATCGGGAGTCAGCTCGTCGAGAATTCTGAGGTTGAGCCACTGCATGGCGAAGTTGTCGACCAGTGCGGTAGACCGGTTGTCCTTGAGCATCCGGTGGACCTGCTGCTTGAGAACGGCAGGCTGATGCAGTCGTTTTTGTTCGGCCAGGCGGAAGAGTTCCTCGTCGGGCATGCTGCTCCAGAGGAAATAACTGAGCCGCGTGGCGAGGGCATAGTCGGAAAGTGGGAGAGCGGCACTGGCTGGGGCTGCCGTTGCGTCTTCGATGCGGAAGAGAAAGTGAGGCGAGACGAGCACGGCCTGCAATCCGATCTGCATCGCAGCCGCGAACGGTTCGCCATCCTTGGCGGCGGACGCGACGAGTGACGCGATGGGAGTGATTTCGTCGGCCTGGACGGGGCGTCGGAAGGCGCGGCGCATCAGGGGTGCGAGATTAGCGCGAGCGGCCTCGAGCGGTGTCCGTTCCGGTCCGGGTTGAAACCTCAGCAATTGTCGATGGGACTCGGGGAAATCCTCGGGCTTGATCTCTAGCGGCCCGATCACCTCGACGGCATGAATGTAGGCATTGCGATCCCCGCGGAGCTTCGGGTCGGTCGCCTTCGGCTGGTAGTAGTCGTTGATAAACGCGACGCGAATCTTGTGTTGTCCCTTCGAGACGCGGAGCTTGTGATCATGAGGCTTGCGGTCTCCGCGGTTCTTGCTGGTGATCGCGAGTGTCTGGACCGGCTTGCTGTCGACCGAAATGGTGAGTCTCGCCGGATCAGGGCCGGCCTGGTCCGCTGATGCGTTGACGCGAATGATGTAGTCTCCGGCAGCCGGGAACGCGACTGTCGTGCCGACGTGTCCTCTCGAAAACAGGCCAAAGCTTCCACCCCTGTCGCTCGCACCCGCGTTCTGGTTGAGCTTGCTTCCGGAGAAGACCTGCTTGCGGGATTCGAACGGGTCGATCGGTACGATGGCCTTCTCGGCCACTTGTTCGGCCGCGTCGAGGTACTTCTCGATCAAGAGTGGGGAGACACTCAGTACGTCGCCGATATTGTCAAATCCCTCACCGACATCGTCACTTGGGAAACTCCTGGCGGGTTGAAAATCGACGCCCAACAGGTCCCTGATGGTGTTGTCATACTCGGCTCGGTTGAGTCGTCGGACGGTGACTCGGCCGGGATCGCGGATCAGGTCGCAGTCGATGTCGAAGAGCGTCTTGTCGAGCAGTTTGACCACGGCACGTCGCTGCTTGGCCGGAGGTTGGGGGTCGTGGTCCGGAGGTGGCATGGCGCCCAGTTCGAGATACTGCAGCGTCTTTGCCCAGGTCTTGCGGTCCGACTGGATGTCCTCAGAGGACGTGTACTTGTCGAAGCGCAATCCACCGTTGTCGGTGTCGGGGCCATGGCATTCGTTGCAGTAGGATGCCAGGAACGGGGAGATCGTGGTCTTGAACGGGTCAGGGGGTGGCGGAGTCGGGCGGGCCGCCGTCGTCACGAAATCCGAGGTTTGTGAATTTCCTGGAGCAGCGGCGGCAGCGAGGGGAGTCGAGACGGGATCCATCGCACCGGGGCTGCCCTGGGAATAGGCCCATGCAGCCAGCAAGGCAAGAGCACCCGTGCCGCAGGCGGCGAGACCATGGCGGAGCCACGATGGTGGCTCGGGGCGGCGGGCGGATCGGGCGTCGTGCGGCACGGCAGGTTCCGGGGAGGAACGGAAGGAGGGATGGCCATTATAGCCCGGGGGACGTGGGGGAGACAGAGATCACGCTGGAGGGCGTTGGGATTGCGGCGCGTCGTTATCGGTGGGGGGACGCTTCGATTCGTCCGAGATCCAGTGCGACAGTCCGCTGATGGCATCGGGATGACCTGGCCACTTGAGTGCCATGGTGAGGAAGAGTGCCGTGGCACTCAGGACACCCGTGGCACTGGCCATCCAGTCGGAGGCCGCGCCGGTGGGCAGGCTGCGAGCCACTCCGACATGGCAGGCCCATCCCGCCAATCCACTGATCGTGGCGATGAGGATCGACCGACAGGCCGACAGGGCCGTCCCACGAGGGTCCTCGATGCCGTGGTTGCGACTGACGCCCCACCACGAGACGAGCAGCAACAGGCAAGATGTGAGCGACGTCGCCAGGGCCAGACCCAATTCTCCCAGAGGGCCGACCAGGGCCCAGTTCAACAGGATGTTGGGCAGAAACAGCCCGGCCAGACCGATGGCCGCGAGCTGATTCCAGCGGGCCTGGACGAGGAGGGACTGGGCGAGTGCCAGTCCGGCCAGCTCCGGAAAGAGTCCCCAGGCGTACCCGCCAAGTGCCTGGCCGATCCTGGCACACGCCCTCGCGTCGATTTCCCCGAAGTGAAGCAGGGGCAGCAGCAAGTGTCCCCCGAGCAGGGCGAGCATTGAGACCGGAGCGAGGAGCATGGCGGCCGTCCTCACCACCTGGCTGCAACTGCGTCGCAATGCAGCATGATCACCGGAGGCGACATGTTCTGAAAATCGTGGCAGGAGCACCCAGAGGACCGAGGTGACGACGGTGCCCGAGAGGAAGTCTTTGCCGAGTGCCGCCCAGTAAAGGACGCTCAATCGCCCTTCGGGCAGCCCGCCGGCCATGGCGCGGTCGACCAGGACATTGGCCTGTCCGATCGCGTCCAGCCAAAGGAACGGTAATGCGACCGCCGCCAGGCCACCCGGGGTTTTCCACAGGGCTCCGGGAGACATGCCGAACTGATGTCCGGCACGCCTGACCATGACCGCCAGCAGGATCGCCTGCGCCGAGGTGCCAGCGAAGAGGCTCCACGCCAGGATCGCTGCGCCATCGCGAGGACCACAGGCGAGGATCGCGACCAGGATCACCAGCGTCGGCAGGGCATGTGTCCACTGCGGTCGGGCGAATTGATGTCGGGCGTTGAGAATCGCGGTGAATGCTGACACGGCAGCGGTCGGCACAACGAGCCAGGCCATGGGAGTGCTGATCCGTTGCAGTTCTTGGCCCAGTGGCATGAGCCTCTCCACCGGCAGCAGAATCGGCCAGAGATGAGGGAGTCCGATATGGGCCGCCAGCGCGAGCAGGCCTGCCATGCCCAGGACCTGCACGATGTACGTGTTGGTGAATGCGGCGAGCTGATCGGGCGTCTCATGACGCGGTGCGGCGACGAGGAATCCGCGACGGACGGCATTGAGAAAGAATGCCATCGCCACCGCTGGGATCAGCAGTCCGAGGGCGTAGGCGTCGATGGCCGAAGACGCGCCGAACTGAGCGGCGACGAATAGCTCTTTGCCAAATGAGAGGAGGCGACAGGTGGCGAGTGTGACGGCCAGCAGGAGTCCACTGCGGGCGAAGCTCTTCCGAGCGGGCATCCTGGCTCCTGGCGGCTCTCCGCCCCTCTACATCAACCGGGGCAGATGGTACAGTAATGGCTCGGACGTGTCGCCGGGAGATTTTCCGGCGGTTTTGCAGGCGGACCACGAGCTCCAGGTGGATCGGATAGCAAGAATGGTGAATTCCACGCAGTTGATGCAGATTGGCTGGCCCAGAACCCGTTTGCTGGTCGCCATGGTGGGGAGCGTTGCCCTCGTTTTCGGGGCGTCCGTGAGCGGCTCCGTCCGGGGAGAGGACAAGGCCCCGAACGCCAAGAAGGGTGACAGCAAGTCGGAGTCCGTGGCGGACGGCGTCAAGAAGTTGCCCGCCGGCCACTCGACGCACGGCGAAGCATTCAACGAGGGGCCGCGACAGAAGGCCTACCTCATGGGAGGGACGGGAAATGTGATCTTCCCGGCCACGTGTGAAAAACCGATCGTTCAGAAATTCATCAACCAGGGAGTCGGCCAGCTGCACGGGTTCTGGTACTTCGAGGCTGAGCGGTCGTTTCGCCAGGCGGCGTCGCTCGATCCCAATTGTGCGATCGCGTACTGGGGCATGGCGATGGCCAACATCAACAACGAGAAGCGTGCCAAGGGATTTATTGCAAAGGCGGTTGCGCTCAAGGCGAAGGTCAGCGAGCGCGAGCGGATGTACATCGAGGCCGTTGATGCCTATGTGAAGGCTGGTTCCAAGAAGAACAAGGACCGCAGTCAGAAATACGCCAAGGCGCTGGAGCGAATCTCGTACAAGTTTCCCGACGACATCGAGGCCAAGGCGTTCCTGGGCCTGCAACTGTGGGGGAATCGCCGGCGCGGGCTGCCGCTCAACAGCTACCTCGCGGTGAATGCACTGCTCGAGCAAGTACTGGCCAAGAACCCGATGCACCCGTGCCACCATTTTCGCATCCACCTCTGGGATTACGAAAAACCGGACAACGCTCTGAATTCGGCCGCGCGGTGCGGTCAGTCTGCGCCGTCAATCGCACACATGTGGCACATGCCGGGACACATTTACTCGCGCCTGAAGAGATTCGAAGATGCCTGTTTTCAGCAGGAAGCTTCGGCCAGGGTTGATCACGCTCACATGATGCGCGACCGCGTGCTGCCGGACCAGATCCACAACTTTGCTCACAACAATGAGTGGCTGTGTCGGAATCTGATGGCGGTGGGGCGAGTGAGCGATGCGCTCAGCCTGTCGAAAAACATGCTCGAGCTGCCTCGCCATCCGAAATACAACACGATGAAGCGGTACGGGAGTACGCGTTTCGGACGGATGCGTCTCTTCCAGGTGCTCAACTCTTATGAGCTCTGGGATGAGATGATTGCGTTGTCGGGCACGAGCTATCTCGAGCCGACCACGGACTTCAATGAGCAACTTAAGCGTGAGCGGCATCTAGGGCGGGCCTATTTCGGTGCTGGCAAGATCGACCAGGCCAGAGGCGTGCTCGCATCGTTGGAAAAGCAGTTGGCCGAAAATCGCGCCGCGCAGGACAGGGCCGGTGAGGCCGCCAAGCACAAACTGACCGCGATGCCGCCTGCCAAGGAAAAGAAGCCAGAAGCGAAGAAGCCAGAAGCGAAGAAGCCAGAAGCGAAGAAGCCAGAAGCGAAGAAGCCAGAAGCGAAAAAGCCGACCAAGAAAGTCGACGAGAAGAAGATCAAGAAAGCCGTCGACGCTGCCAGGAAGCCGTTTGATTCCAAGATTCGGGCCCTCGAGAAGGCGGTCCAGGAGATGCAGGGGCACATCGCGCTGTCTGAGGGGTCCGAGGAGAAGGCCAAGGAGGCGTTGGGACTCTTCAAGAAGGCCGGAGGCATGGACCCGTCGTTTCTGGCGTTTGTGCAGATGGCTAGTGGTGCTGACGAGGAAGCCGAGAAGGCGATGCGGGCTCATGTCAAGAAATCGGTCAATGCCGTCCAGCCTCAGGCCCGGTTGGTCGAGTTGCTTTGGGGGCTCGGCAAGAAAAAGGACGCCGTGAAGGAACTCGAGGTGCTCCGCAAGATGAGTGGTTCCATCGATCTCGAAGCTCCCGTGTTTCAGAGGCTGGCTCCAGTGGCCGAGAAGGCGGGATTGCCGAAGGACTGGCGGTTGGCTCGCGAGGTGCCAGGGGACACCGGCAACCGTCCGAAACTGGATGACTTGGGGCCCTTCCGCTGGCAGCCTCAGCCGGCCTCCGACTTTCAGCTGGCCAGCCACGGCGATAAGACCGTGTCGCTGAAGGATTACCAGGGCAAACCGGTGGTGGTGATTTTCTACCTGGGCTACGGTTGCTTACATTGTGTCGAGCAATTGCAGGCATTTGCGCCGAAGGCGGAGGCCTTCAAGAAGGCGGGGATTGAGCTGGTGGCAATCAGTTCCGATTCAAAGGCGGACCTCGTCAAGTCGATCGAAAAGTATGGCAAGGATGGAGGCTTCCCCTTCCCACTGGCCGCTGATCCGAAGCTGGAAGTCTTCAAGAAGTTTCGCTGTTTTGACGACTTCGAAAACGTCACGTTGCATGGCACCTTCCTGATCGACGAACAGGGCCGGGTGCGTTGGCAGGACATCAGCTACGACCCGTTCATGGACGCCGATTTTCTGCTCAAGGAGTCTCAAAGGCTGCTTGACCAGACACGACCTCGCAAGGTGGCAGCAGGCGAATAGATGTGCCGTCACGGGCAAGCCGGTCTATTCGCGAAATCTCGTCCTGCTAAAATGCCGATGTCGGCGGCATCGCGTGTCGCGGAGACGCGCGACCAGAAGGCCCCTCGGGAATTGGGGTGTTGCGCAGCGGGGGCTCGTGACGCCTGAATTCGGATGGGAATTCATCGGGTACTGAAGGTGGAATGCGGAGCCGGAAAGGGATTCGGTGAATGTGCATGGGCGGGTGCGGTAGGCTTCACATTTCTGTCGGAATGGTACTGGTGGGCCTGTTGATGAATGACCACAGATCGCTGCACGCTGGTGGCGAGGATCGCGAAACAACGGCTCGTTCCGAGGCGCCCGAGACGGAACAGGAATCGGAGAAGCCCGCCAGGCGGGCGAATCTGCCGACACCGACTCTTGGTGGCGGTCAGTACTGGGGTGATGTTCGCTTTTTTCGCGGCTGGCGAATCCAGCAGAATGTCTTCACCGGGCATCACAGGCTGTTGGATCCGAGAGACATCCGTCGAGCCTGGGGAGCACGCGAAGCCTGTGAGGTTGCGCTGGACGAGGTGATCGAGCGAGATCAACTCAAGCCGATGAGCGGTACGGCGGTGATCCTGCTCCATGGTGCGATTCGGTCGTCGAAATCGATGGCCAAGCTCGGACGGGCTCTCGCACAGGACGGGCACATGGTCGTGCCGTTTGACTACCCCAGCACGAAGGCGCCGATCGAGACGTCTGCCGACTATTTGCAGCAGGTGGTGGAGTCGCTCGAGGGCATTTCGAAGATCCACTTTGTCGTTCACAGCATGGGCGGCCTCGTTGTCCGCTCGTGGTCCGGGCGCTACGGAGACAAGCGTGTCGGACGGCTCGTGATGCTCGGAGTCCCCAATCACGGGGCCCGGATGGCCGACCATCTCAAGAAAACCCTGCTGTTCAAGCTGATTTACGGACAGGCCGGTCAACAGCTGCGGAGTGATCCCGAGGGTTTCATCGCCAAGCTGCCGACGCCGAAATTTGACTTTGGCGTGATTGCCGGCCAAGCGGGCACCGATCGTGGTTTCAATCCACTTGTGCCGGGCGACGACGACGGAACGGTCTCGGTCGAAAGCACACGGCTGCCCGGTGCGACCGACTTCGCGGCGGTGCGAGCCGGTCACTCGTTCTTGATGTTCAACGCGCAAGTGATCGACTGGACGCGACGTTACATCCGCGATGGGCATTTCCGCGAGGACGGCCACCGCGAGCCGATTCCGATCAAGACGCAGCCGTGAGCCACGGCACGCTGTGGCCACGTTGGCGACAACGCAGACGGATTGTCGCGGGGCTGCGAAGCCGTTGCCAGATGCGCTGCGACCGGTATCGCGACGCCGCTACTTGCCGTCGCCCTTGTCGTGCTTCTCACCTTCCTTGTGATCGGCACTTTCCTTGCCGTGCTCATGGTCGTGATCGTGTTCGTCGTGGGTGACGACCACGGCGTACGACTTGTCGCCAATCGTCAGGTCGATCTGGCCTGCGGTTTTGTCGTTGTCATGAAACAGCTCAAAGAGGTCCTTGTCGGTGCTGGCAAATCGCGATGACTTGCCGTCAGGCTCGCCGTCGAGCGGCTGCGCCGCGAAGGCGTGCGACTGGGTGTCGTCTCCTGTGCCGATCGCGAGCGTGATGGTCGTGGCGTTGATCGGCACCGCTTTCGCGGCTTCCCCGTCGAGTACGTAGACGGTGATCGACTTGGCATCTTCATCCCAGACGATCTCGGCGTGGTATTCATGGTCACCCAACGCCACCAGCGTCCCTCCATGAGGAGCCTCGTGGTGTTCGTCGTGATGGTGATGATGGTGATGGGCCTGGGGGTCGGCCGGCTTGATATCACTCTTGTCAAAGGCCTCGTAGTCGTCTCCGCCACCGCAGCCCCAGCAGACGGCCAGGCAAGTGGCGAGTGAGATCGCGAGTGTGAGCGAGTTGCGGCGTGTGTCCTGCGTGGTCTTCATGTCGAGTCTCTTGAGATCCTGGGAAATCGTTGCTGTGTTGGCTGGGAGTCAATGCACCGGCGTTTCTTCCTGCAAGTAGGTTCGGCCGCGGTAGAGCGTTGCTACCCCCATAAAGAGTACGGCAGCAATTGCCATCGCGCCGGTGAAAAACCAGTAATAGCTTGCACCCTGGAGTGTGGAGTCTCCGTTCTCGTTCATGGTGAATCGATTGACGAGTGCCGTGAAGATGTTGCCAGCCGAGACGCTCAGCAGATAGAGCGCCATCACGAACGACTTCATCTTTCGGGGTGATTGGGTGTAGCTGAATTCCAGACAGGTGATCGACACCATGACCTCGGCGGCTGTGATCAGTCCGTAGGCCAGGAATTGCCACGCGATGTGAGGCGTCTGCCCGTCGTCGATCCACTCCTGGATGCCCGACGAGACGGCGTAGGCCCCCACGGCGATGAAGAGGCCGATGCTGACTTTGCGCAGGGGCGTCAGCGTGAAGATCCTGTTGAGCACCGGATAAATGATGTAATTGAACAGAGGGACGTAGACCAGGATGAGGACCGGGTTGACCAACCCGACCTGTGAGGGCAGCAGTTCGGTCGAGCCGATCGCGCGGTCCATCTGGCCGGCCTGCTCGACCCACTTGGATCCTCCCTGGTCGAACAGGGACCAGAAGACCGCCACAAAGACGTAGAGCGGAATGAGCCCGAGCAACGCACGGATGCCATCTGGATCAAACGTCTCACGCAGGAAGTCCCTTCCCCCGGCCGGGATGTGAACGAAGCGGTGTCTTCCGAGCCAGAACACCAGGGTCGCCAGTGCCATCAGGATACCTGGCACTCCGAAGGCCCAGCCGGGTCCGTACTTCTCGAGCAGCAGCGGAGTGGCAAAGTGTGAGGCGGCGGCTCCGACGTTGATCGAGACGTAAAACCAGCCGAAGACCTTGGAGAGGAGATGCTGGTTGGAGCTGCCAAACTGGTCGCCCACGTGAGCGGACACGCACGGCTTGATGCCGCCGCTTCCTATCGCGATGAGCATCAGGCCGGCCAGGAGAAACGTGCGGGGTTCGCAAGTGGCCTCGAGGAGGCTACCCGGGAGATCCATCATGGCGAGGCTCAGGTGCCCGACACAGTAGACCATTGAGAGCGCGAGGATCGTGCGGTATTTGCCAAAGAAGATGTCGGAGGCGAGTGCACCAAAGACGGGAAAAAAGTAGGCCGACGCGACGAACCAGGCCTGCCACTCGGTGGCCTGGGTTTCGGTCAGTCCGTCGCTGGCCCCGGTGGCGTCAAGCAGATGCCTGGTCATGAAGACGAACAGGATCGACTTCATGCCGTAGAAGCTGAATCGTTCGGCGGCTTCGTTGCCGACAATAAAGGGAATGCCTGACGGCATCCGTGGCGAAGGGACTGGTGCGGTCAGGTAGGGCTGACGCGGTGTCTCGGAAGTCATGTCCTGCGCCACGTCACTGGGCCTTTCGTGGGGACATGTCGAGGTTTTTGATCAGAAATGCCCACTTGTCGGCGACTTCCTCGATGACTTTTGCTGTCGGCTTGCCGGCTCCGTGTCCGGCCCGGGTTTCGATCCGAATCAGCACCGGGGTGTCACCGGCGTGACAGTGCTGGAGCTGGGCGGCAAACTTGAAGCTGTGGCCGGGGACGACCCGGTCATCGGTGTCTGCGGTCGTGACCAGCGTTGCCGGGTACTTGGTGCCGGGCTTGAGATTGTGGTAGGGCGAATATGCCAGCAGAGCCTTGAATTCGTCGGCATTGTCGGCGCTGCCATAGTCGTCAACCCAGTAGCGACCGGCGGTGAACTTGTGGAATCTCAGCATGTCCATCACGCCCACGGCGGGCAGGCACGCTCCGAACAGCTCGGGGCGCTGCGTCATCACGGCTCCGACCAGAAGACCTCCGTTGCTGCCGCCCATCACCGCCAGCTTGTCACTCCGGGTGTACTTTTGGGCGATCAGGTATTCGGCAGCAGCGATGAAGTCGTCAAAGACGTTTTGCTTGTCGAGTTTCGTCCCCGCCTTGTGCCACTTCTCGCCATATTCACCGCCACCGCGGAGATTGGGCATCGCATAGACGCCCCCCATTTCCATCCACTGCAGCCGGCTGATCGAAAATCGTGGTGTCAATGAGATGTTGAAGCCACCGTAGCCGTAGAGCAGTGTCGGTCTCTTGCCATCAAGCTCCGTGTCCCTGTGGTGTGCGATGAACATCGGAACCCTGGTGCCGTCCTTGCTCGGATAAAAGACCTGCTTGACGACGTAGTCGGCCGGATCGAATTTCACCTGCGCCCGCCTCCAGAGCGTGCTCTTTCCGGTCACCATGTCGTAACGGTAGATGCTCGGCGGTGTGGCGAAACTGGCGAAGGAATAAAACGTCTCGGTGTCTGACTGTCGGCCGCCAAACCCGCTGGCGGTTCCAATCCCGGGGAATTCGACTTCGCGGACGAATGCTCCGTCCCTGTCGTGCACACGGATCTGCGTGCGGGCGTCCTTGAGGTAGTGGGCCACGAACAGGTTTCCGACGAGTCCCACGCCGGTGAGCGTCTCCTCTCGCTGTCCGATCAGGACGCGATGGTGGTCGTATTCGGGCTGACGAGTGTCGACGGCCACCAGCTGTCGCCGCGGTGCGTCTCGGTCCGTCTTGAAGAAAAAGACGGGCCCGTCGTTGCCGACGAATGAGTATTCGTGGTCAAAGTCTGACACGAGATCGATCGGCATACCGTAGGGTTCAGCCAAGTCCTTGTAGAGCACCCGGTACTTGTCGTCCGTGCCTTTCCAGACGGTCAACACGAGATAGCGACCGTCCTCGGTCACCGTGGCGTCGAACCCCCAGTCGGGGTGATCGGGGCGTTTGTAGACCAGGACATCGTCCTGTTGCAGAGAGCCGACCCGGTGGTAGTAGACCTTCTGGTTCAAGTTCAGGTCCTGGAACTTGGCCCCCTCGGCGGGCTCGTCAAACCGACTGTAGAAGAACCCACGGTTGTCGTTGGTCCAGGAGATGCTGCTGAACTTGATCCACTTCAACTCGTCATCGAGTTTCTCCTGGCTGAGAACGTCCATCACTCGCCAGGTGCGCCAGTCAGATCCGGCTTCGGCCACACCATAGGCCATGTAACGGCCGTCGTCGCTGAACGAGGTTCCGGCGAGAGCGATAGTTCCGTCCTTGGACCACGTGTTGGGGTCGACCAGCACCTCGGGCTTGCCATGCAATGCGTCCAGCCCATAGAGAACCGACTGATTTTGCAGGCCATTGTTCTTGTAGAAATAATAGCGCTGGCCCCGCTTGAAGGGGGTGCCGAATTTCTCGTAGTTCCACAACGCCTCGATCCGCTTGCGAATCATCTCGCGCTGGGGCAATTCCTTGAGGTAGCCAAACGTGGTCTTGTTCTGTGCCTCGACCCAAGCCGCCACGTCTTTTGACTTCCGCACATCATCTTCCAGCCAGCGGTACGGGTCGGGCACCTCGGTGCCATGGTGCTTGTCGACATGGTCGATGCGGCGCGTCTTGACATAGGTGACGTCGGCGGCCGGAAGTGTGGCGGTCATGGGGAGTGTTCCAGCCAGGGTGGCAACAAGGTGTGCGGCCAAGAGGATACGTGAGGGGGACGCATGAGACATGAGGGACTCCTGGCGATGTGTCGGACGAGTAGTCGGCCGGCTTTTGAGATGGTATTTAACCGGACCGGTTGAAGAATGGAAAGGCCCGGCAAACGGCCGGCGGCTGGACAGCCGTCGCGTGATCGGGATGCGGGCCAGTGGGAGTCGCGTCATGAACAAGTCTTCAATGAGGTCGTCGTGGTCGATCACGGTGGCAGTCCTGCTGGTGGCTGCCACGACGTCGCTGCTGCGGGCTGCAGAGCCGGATCCCGCCGCGACACGTCGTCTCGCCCGGTTGATTGACCAGGAGTGGGAGCGGCGGCTCAAGCAACAGCCGACGTTTGCCTCATACCTGGGCGACCGTCGACACAACGACCGGTGGCCGGACGTGTCGCTGGAGGCGATCCAGAGGCGTCATCTGCGGCTCCGGTCCGTCCTGCAGAGCCTCGAGGGGATCGACCGCAACAAGCTGTCGCCAGACGATCAACTGAACCTCGACCTGTTTCGGCACGAGCACGAGGTGTCGATCGAGAGCTACCGTCACCGATGGTTCCTGGTTCCGCTGACGGCCCGCGACGGGATCCAGGATGCGAGTTCCACGGCCGACGTGATCCGGTTCGAAACGCTCAGGGACTTCGAACAGTGGCTGAGTCGGCTGAAGAGCTTTGGGACCTACATGGACCAGACGATTTCCCTGATGAAGACCGGGTTGAAGGAAAAACGCGTTCACGATCGGGAAGTGATGGAGAGAGTGCCGGCACAGATCTTGCGGCAGATCGTCGAAGATCCGGAGAGGAGTCTGTTCTTCAAGCCGTTCCGGCGCTTTCCCGACAGTGTGTCGCAGGACGACCAGCGGCGACTCTCGCAAGCCGCTCGCCAGGCCATCTCGGACGTCGTCGTGCCCGCCTATCGACGGTTTCACGAGTTTTTCACCAAAGAGTACATGCCGGGATGTTTTGCACGGGCAGGTGTCTGGCAGATTCCAAAGGGCAAGGAGTTCTACGCGTTCCGATGTCGGAGATTCACCACGACTGACATGACGCCCGGTGAGATCCATCGGGTGGGGCTGGCGGAGGTCAAACGGATCCGCAGCGAGATGGACAAGGTGATTGCCCGTGTCAAATTCAAGGGGTCATTCCGAGAGTTCCTGGAATTCATGCGAAACGACTCGCGGTTCTATTTCAAGGACGCCAATGACCTGCTGGCGGCGTACCGGGCGGTCAGCAAACGGATCGACCCGCACCTGGTGAGGCTGTTTCGCAAGTTGCCACGGATTCCCTATGGCGTCGAGCCGATTCCGATGCACCTGGCCCCGGACACGACGGCGGCCTACTACCGGCCACCGTCGGCCGATGGTCTTCGTGCCGGGACCTATTTCGTCAACCTGTACCGGCCCGAGATGCGACCGAAGTACGAGATCGAGGCGCTCAGCCTTCACGAAGCCGTGCCGGGGCATCATCTTCAGATCTCCCTGGCCATGGAATTGAACAACGTGCCTCCCTTTCGGCGCTTCGGTGGGTACACGGCCTTCATCGAAGGTTGGGGGCTTTATGCCGAGAGCCTGGGCTCCGAACTGGGGCTCTACAAGGATCCGTATTCTCGTTTTGGCCAGTTGACCTACGAGATGTGGCGAGCGGTGAGGCTGGTGGTGGATACGGGAATGCACCACGACGGCTGGACACGTCAGCAGGCGATCGACTATTTCATCGAGAATACCGCCAAGACTCAGCTCGACATTGAAAACGAGGTTGATCGATACATTGCCTGGCCGGGGCAGGCCCTGGCGTACAAGATCGGTGAGTTGAAGATCCAGGCGTTGCGACGACAGGCCGAAGAGTCGCTTGGAGATGACTTTGACATCCGCGAGTTCCACGACGTCGTGCTTTCTCGCGGCGCTGTCACGCTCAAGCTACTGAGCCAGCAGGTTGAGGCGTGGATCGCCTCCAGGCGTAGCGAGGCTCCCAAACGGCGCTAATCTGGTGACGAGGCTTGCAGTGCCTGTGAGATCCATTGCGCCGTGGTGAGGGGCGTGATGCCGCTGAGGTGCTGAATCTGGTGTCGACAACTGAATCCCGGGGCGATGACCGGACCGTTGTGATTGCGAACGGCTGGTCCGAGTACCCGCTCACCGATATTGATGGACACCTGGTAGTGTTCGGGCGTGTACCCGAACGAACCGGCCATTCCGCAGCAGCCGCCATCGAGGTCTCTCGGTTCGTGGCCGAACTTCGAGATGGCCGTGATGGCCGGTGCCGTTCCCGACAGGGCTTTCTGGTGGCAATGTCCGTGGTGCAACACCACCTGTGCCGAGTCGATAGGTGACGATGGGGGCTGGGCTGCGAGTGCCGCAGCCACCCACTCTTCAAACGTCTGGCATGCTGCGGCCACCACGCCGGCCGATTCGGCCAGGTCATCGGGTACCAGTCGTGGGAGATCGTCGACGGCTGCCGACCAGCAGCTCGGCTCAAGAAAGACGATCGGTCGACGGGCCATGGCGATGGGAAGGAGCGCAGTCACCAGTTGGGTGGCCTGCTGCTGAGCCTCGTTGAGGAATCCCTTGGAGACGAGCGGACGTCCGCAGCAGACATGCGGGCCGAGGGCGGTTGTGAGGCCAAGCCGCCTGGCCACGTCCATGGCAGACAGCACGTGTTGCGGTTCACAGAACAGCGAAAAAGTGTCGGGAAAGAAGACGACGTCCGCGGTGGCGGGAGCGGCCAGGTCCATCCTGTTGGTCGTCGTCAGCAGCGGGATGCGTGCCATTTGTGGTGGTTGTCTCTCGGGCGCCATCCCTGCCAGACGCGACGCGATCGTGGTGCGTCCCAACCAGTTGACCAGACGTGGCCATCCGGACCCGAGTTCCAATAGGCGTCGCACGTGGGCCAGTCTGTGGTCGCTGCGGCTGCGGGGGTGCCTGGCGTGGAATTGGTCGAGAAACTCGGATTTGAGTCGCGCCATGTCGACACCGGTCGGGCATTCGCTCTTGCACGCCTTGCACTCGAGGCACAGGTCGAGGGCCGGTTTAAGCGAGCGGTGGGCGAGGCCCTCGGGCCCGAGCTGTCCGTTGATGGCCATGCGGAGTGCGTTGGCACGGCCGCGTGTCGAGTCGGATTCATTACGGGTTGCCATGTATGACGGGCACATGGTTCCCGACAGGCTCTTGCGGCAGGCCCCGACTCCGCTGCACTGTTCGGCTGCCCGGGCGATGCCACCGAAGTCTGAGAAATCGAATGTGGTGTTGATGTCCGGGGTGCGGTGCGCGGGTGTGAATCTGAGGTCCGTCCCGAGGTCCGGTGCATCGACGATTTTGCCGGGATTCAGGAGCCCGTCGGGATCAAAGGCCTGCTTGATGTCTCGGAAGGCCTGGTACAGCGTCGGGCCAAACATGCGTTCCTGGAACGGCGCCCTGACGAGCCCGTCTCCATGCTCGCCGCTGAGCGCACCGCCGAATTCGAGGACGAGGTCGGCGACCTCGCTGGCGATACTCGCAAAGACCTCCTGTCCGGACTGGGTCTTGAGATTCACGACGGGTCGGATGTGAAGGAGTCCCACTGACGCATGTGCATAAAACCCGGCCGTCGTGTCGTGCCTTGCCAGGATGTCACGGAATCTCGCGATGTAGTCTCGCAGCTTGGCGGGATCCACCGCGGTGTCCTCGACGAAGGAGATCGCCTTGTCGTCACCCGGTTTGGCCATTGTCAGCCCGAGGGCTGCCTTCCGCAGCGTCCAGATACGTGATTGTTCTTCCGGCGACTCGGCCAGGTACGTGTGTGTGACGGGATGCAGCTCGACGACTTCGTCTCGGAGTGCATGGAGTCGCCTCGTGATGTCGTTGAGGTCGTCGCCCTGCAACTCGACGAGCAGAACCCCCGCCGGATCGCCCTCGATGAACCACCTCAACGGCTCAAACTCGGATTTGCCGGTCGTGTGCGAGAGGATCATGCGGTCGACGAGCTCGATGGCAGACGGCTGGTGCTCAAGCAGACGGGGGACGACTGCCAGGGCCTCGAGAAGATCGTCGAACTGGAGACTGACCAGCGTCCGGTGCGCTGGCACGGGAACAACGCGCAAGGTCACCTCGAGCAACAACGCGAGGGTGCCCTCGGCTCCGACGATGATGTGAGCCAGGTTGGGACGCGCAGTGGCTCCTGGCACAAACGCATCGAGATTGTAGCCGCCGACGCG
>MDTE01135135.1_pt1 | contig 27763 bp, 33 predicted proteins | sample 811231 | NCBI WGS metagenome assembly MDTE01 (sample SAMN05326651, study PRJNA326480) | marine metagenome | isolation source: seawater | place: Indian Ocean: Red Sea | collected 2010 | reverse complement strand
GTGGGCTCGGCCAGAATTGAACTGGCGATCTTTGCCATGTCAAGGCAACGTCATAACCCCTAGACCACGAGCCCGGTATTCAAGCCACCGTCATTAAATATTTATCCACATCGGTATCATCTATTAAATGAAAGCTGTAAACTTAGTTTACAATAATCGATTGACTGATGACTTAAGATATGATCTTTGATATTTTTCCATCACAATTTCCTTGTGAGCATGAACCTGCATACCTGGTTCTCCCATTGGACATTTTGACTTCTTTTCCATTTAAGATTGGACCATAAGTTTTGCACTTCAAACAAAAACCTTCTATGCCACTCATGTGATTCAAACCTTGCTGAATGATTTTTCATTTCAATGTAATCCTTGTATTTGCAAAAAAATGTAATTTTAACCCTTTTACCCCCTACTTAAAGGGCAAAAAATGGTAATTATTGCAAAAAATATCATAAAACGTGTTACTGCGGCTGTTTCTTTAATCTCATAATATTTCTTCGTCGCATAATGTACGTTATCCGACACTATAGCGCGCTGTTTTTGAAGGATTTCGCGTATTGGAATTATGAATGGTTATTTTTTGCTATCAAAACATTCACATCTTCTTTTTCTAGATCAAAATATCCAATGAGGGGAGGTCCGCTTAGCAATGACTCTATGCCTCCGTCATGTGTGTCAAGTTTTTCTTCAATGAGAGCGGCCACATTTTTGATTGCTTCTCGGTCGTAATAAATTGCTTGGACGAGAAACATACCAGTACCATCTGAAGATCGTGAAACCCAAGCATGAAGGCAACCTTCTGTTCTTCGTCTCAATAATTGTCTTGTTGAAAGCATTCTATGCAGACGAGCATCGGCTCCTGACCTTGACGAACAAACGACCGTTTCTAAAATATAGTTTTTTGATTTCATACTATTCGCCTTTTATTTAATGTTAAATTTAAACTTTGAAAAAACGCTTTCTAATGAATTATCATATTTCCTTCTAAAACTGTTCCAGCAATTGGCGAATGACCAGGTGTAAGACACCATGATTCCCAATTATCATTCTTGAGAATATTGAAATTTGCCAATGAACCTTTTTCTATCGTTCCATGATCTTTACCTGATGGATGCGGGGATATATCTGCAGCATGCACGGTACATGCTGCGAGTGCCGCAAGAGGGTGTATGTGATTTCGTTGAACAAGGAGACTTCCAATGAATGGTATAGATAGAGTTTGACAATTTGGATTAAAATCTGTAGCGATTGTCCATTTCCAGTTTTGATTAATGTAATGTTGGAAGGGCGGAAATTCTTTTTCACCTTGAGAAAAAGGCGTACCTGGTAGAAATCCTGCATTGACATTATTATCATTCATCTTGATTCTATTTTCTTCGCTGGTATGATATGCATGGTCTGCAGTAACAACACCAAGGTCGCTTGCTAACTTTCCGCCATCACCGTCTTCAAACTCATCGATGTGTAATCTTTTGTGTAATCCTCCCTTCGAGGCCGATTTGAGAATATCTTCTGTTGATTCAAGGTCAAACCACCCGGGCTCACAAAAAACGTCAGCATTTTTTGCATATCCTTGTTCTAAGACAGAAGGCAATTGTTCAGATAATATTTCTTCAACGTATGTCTTTAAGCTATGATTTTTTGGTATCGCATGCGCACCCATCCAAGTCAAGTCAATCGATGGAAGTTCAGATTCGTTGTTCAGATTGTTCATAATTGAGAGTAAACGACACTCAGCCTCAGTAGTCAGTCCATATCCAGATTTTGCCTCTAAGTGTGTAGTCCCATTAAGAAGAGATGATTTCAGACGATTCCTTCCAGTTAGGTAAATTTGTTCTGATGATGCTTGATTTGTTTGGTTAACGGTATACCCAATACCTCCGCCATTTTCAGCAATTTCCTGATATGATAGCCCATTCCGTTTCATAGAAACTTCGAATGAACGATCTCCCTCCCAGAGGAGGTGTGTGTGAGAATCGATAAATCCTGGAATAATTGCGCTACCTCCTAATGAGATAACATCAAAATCTTGGGTACTGGAACCATATTCCTCTTTCAAAACATCAGATTCAGAAATCTGGATTATCGTGTCCTCTTCTACGACAATTCCCATTCCAGAATCATGTACGTATTCACTTGCATGTTGCAATACTTGCCCACCCAAACGTGTGACATTGGCAAAGTGAACCATTGGTCCTGCGTCAAGAAACACCTTCCTCATTAATACTGCCAGACCGTTAGGTTTGATAGTATATACGCCTTCGAATTGTTATGATGGAAAGCAAGTGGACACTCGGTCTGGAATCTACCGCTCATACGCTATCATTTGGGCTTGTCGACCCAAATGGAATTCCCTATCCATCAAAATCTGCTTCTGTGAGGCCTGACGAAGGGGGTATTCATCCTAGAAAAGCTGCTGAGCATCACAGCGAACACGTAGGTCGTATCCTACGAGAGATTTTGGAAACCCAAGATTTGACTATCCAAGATATCGGTTTGATGGCTTTTTCTCAAGGACCGGGTCTTGCACCTTGTTTGAGAGCAGGCGCAGCAGCAGCACGTTCGGTTGCGAATATGCGAAACATACCGCTCATTGGAGTAAATCATTGTGTGGCTCACATAGAGATTGGCCGTCAACAGTGTGGCTGTGAAGATCCAGTGTTATTGTACGCAAGTGGAGGTAATACTCAGATCATCGCTCGCCTAGAAGGAAGATATCGTGTCTTAGGAGAGACGCTCGATATTGGCATTGGTAATATGTTAGACAAATTTGCTCGTGTCCATGGGATTCCATTTCCTGGTGGACCCGTTATCGAAAAATTATCGAATAAGTGGGTCGAAGAAAATCCTGATTGTTCGTTGGTAGATTTCAGCCTACCATATGTCGTCCAAGGCATGGATTTGGCCTTTTCTGGACTCTTAACTGCTGCAGTAAATATGGTATCTAGAGGTGCTCCATTAGAAGCCGTATGTTGGAGTTTACAAGAACATGCATTTGCTGCATGCATCGAAGTTGCTGAACGTGCTTTAGCCCATACAGGAAAGGACGAACTTCTCCTAGGTGGAGGTGTGGCCTGTAATGAACGGCTGAGAAATATGTCAGAGATCATGTGTCAAGAGAGAGGTGGAAGTTCATTTGTTCCAGCAAAAATGTACTGCATTGACAATGGTACAATGATTGCGCGACTCGGATGGCTCGAGTGGCAATCAGGCCGGGAAACCAGCATCATTGAAAGTGGAATCAACCAAAATCTGCGTACGGATGATACCCCAATTGTTTGGGCCTAGTGTTGGTAACCATTAAGACGCATAGCGAACGGGTTATGAATTGGGTGACACAATAAGAGGCCGTCGGCGAGATGAACCGTTTAATCCATTTGCTCCCGGCGCAAGCCAACAGGCAAGGAAAAGAACGGAAGACAGAAGAAAGTCTGAATCCGCCGATAACGCCGCACAATCTAAACCTGTTATGAGCATCGCAGAACGTAGAAGACGTTCGCTTGAGGCTCTAAAAAATAAGCAGAAGGAATCAAAAACGGCTATCGACGAGAAAAAAGAAGCCTCCACTCCACTCACAGAAGAGATTAAACTACCTCAACAACCAGCACAGCAGAAATCAAAACCAACGGCACCAACACTCCCTGATAGAAGATCACAATTGGAGGCTAGGACGGCGGCTTCAGTCGAAACCTCAAAACAAGTGATGGAAGAGAAGAAGATCATCGAATCTGAACAACCTTCATCAACCGATGATATAGTTAGAGAAGAAACTGGTTTAACATCTGAAAAAAATGAGACCATAATTGACGAGGAAGAACCGGATATTATCGCTTTACCAGACGATACCTCAAAGAGAGAATCGATAAATGTATTTCGTGAAATCAAAACTAAGGTATCCAAAGCCCAATCTAAGCCAAAAGGTAGGCGGAAATTTGACAAAAAAGGTGGCGGAAGACAAGCTAAAGTCAAAAAATTGGACCGAAGAAAGTATCTCGAGTACAAATATGCGGCACGGGATCTCCTTGAGCACGAGTCAATAAGTGAAGAACATCGCTCAAATGTTCTTGGACAAGTTTGGGCTAAAGGAGAAAGAATCGGTGTAGATGATGCACTTTCATTTATCGATCAAAAAGAAGCTGAACTTATTCTTCCAAAAGATATAGCCAATGCATTCCGTAAAATGGTGGATGAATTCACCATTCGGAGGTGATTAACTGACAGAATTAGTAGTTGAAAAAGACATGGTGGCCTCCGTACATTATACGGGTACATTTCCAGAAGACGGTGAAGAATTTGATAGCAGTAAAGGAAGTGAACCCTTAAGTTTCCTTGTAGGACACAAGCAGATGATTCCTGGTTTTGAACGAGAAATGATGGGAGCCACTGTTGGAGAGAAAAGAACATTCACATTGCCACCTGAAGATGCATATGGTCAACCATCTGATGAAAACGTCGTTGAATTGGCAAAAGAACAATTTGGTGAAATAACACCTACTGAAGGGATGATGCTTATGAGCGATGCAGGACCATTCAGAGTTGTCGGCGTGAATGAAGAGACGGTGAAAGTAGATTTTAACCACCCAATGGCTGGTCGAACCTTAAAGTTCGAAGTCGAAGTGATGGACATAAGAAAAGCAAGTAGCGAAGAGTTACTCCATGGTCATGCTCATGGCCCAGGTGGCTATCAACATTAAGCAAGGTTCACTTGCTTGTGTGAATTGGCCATACTATGGCGGAAAGAACTGACCCCTCATGGACCACCCTAGGTGGCATCCATATTGATTCCATATATGGTATGGAAAAAGCAGGAGCGCCACCTTACACGAGAGGCATTCACGAAAACATGTATCGTTCAAGACACTGGACCATGCGCCAATATGCTGGTTTTTCAAGTGCTGAAGAAACCAATAATAGATTCAAATTACTACTTGAAAAGGGTCAAACGGGATTATCTGTGGCTTTTGACCTACCTACGCAACTTGGTCTCGATGCCGATGACCCGCTTGCAGAAGGAGAGGTAGGAAAAGTAGGCGTTTCCATCTCGACTGTCGAAGATATGCATCGTTTATTTTCAGAGATTCCTTTAGAAAGTATATCGACGAGTATGACAATCAATGCTCCAGCGATGGTATTACTCGCAATGTACTTAGTCGTTGCAGAAGAAAAGGGAATGAGCAGGGAAAATTTACGGGGTACCATTCAAAATGACATTTTGAAAGAGTACATCGCTAGAGGAACATACATATTTCCACCAAGTCCAAGTATGCGCTTGATTACAGATTGTTTTGCGTTTTGTGCTAAGCAAATGCCATTATGGAATCCAATTTCAATTTCAGGATACCATATTAGAGAAGCCGGTTCGACCGCTATACAAGAAGTAGCCATTACCCTAGCAAATGGTCTCGAGTACATCGAAGAGGCGGTAAAAAAGGGCCTCGATATTGACCAATTTGCCCCAAGGTTATCTTTTTTCTTTAACTGTCACAATGATTTTTTTGAAGAAATCGCTAAATTTAGAGCTGCAAGAAAACTGTGGCATGATCTCGTTTCACAGAGATATCAGCCTAAAAACCCCAAGAGTTTGAAACTCAGATTTCACACACAAGTTGCTGGCGTATCTCTCACTGCACAACAACCACTGAATAATATCTCTCGAGTAACCATTCAAGCGCTTGCAGCAGTTTGCGGCGGGACCCAATCATTACACACAAACTCATATGATGAAGCGATAGGACTTCCAACGGAAGAAAGTGCGACAGTGGCTTTACGAACACAACAAATTATTGCTGAAGAATCTGGAGCCGCATCGGTTGTGGACCCCCTTGGTGGTTCATATTATGTCGAACATCTCACATCAGAAATTTACGACAAGGCATTGGCCAAAATCAAAGAAATTGATGAACTAGGTGGTGCATTATCAGCAACCATTGCTGCATGGCCACAAAAAGAAATCCATGAGGCTGCATGGAATCATCTTAACGATGTTGAATCTGGGAGAAGGAAAATTATTGGTGTAAACCATGGCACCCAGGCTGAAAATATGCACTACAATGTTCAAAAAATCGATGAATCATTATCAAATAAACAAAAAATAAGGCTTGAAGATGTTAAAAATAATAGAAGCAGTGAAGATGTGTCCTCTTGCTTGGAAAAAATAAGATTGGCTTGTGAAAATAACGATGACCTCTTTGAATTGGTTATCAATGCGGTGAAACATAGGTGTACGTTGGGTGAAATTATCTCGACGATGAAAGAAGTATTCGGAACGTATATGGCTCCGACTGGATTTTAGGGGATTATATGAGTATTAGATTAGACCACATCGGCATTGCATGTGAAAACCTTGAGATGGCTTCTCAATTTTGGCGAATTCTTGGGCTCATTCAAGGAGAAGGTGATCATCTGGTCGAAGACCAAGGTGTTACTGTTCGTTTCTTCAAAACAAACGATTCTCAAAAGTCACCTCGTATTGAATTACTTGAACCAACATCCGAAGATACACCTATAGGGAAATTTTTGCAGAAAAGGGGTCCAGGAATTCAGCAAATGTGCTTTGAGGTCGATGATATCGAATCGACAATTGCGAGGTTGGTAGAATCTGACATCGTGATGATCGATGAGGTTCCTAAGCGAGGTGCAGAAGGCAGTCTCATCGCTTTTGTTCACCCTCGAAGTACAGGTGGCGTCTTGGTAGAACTTACTCAAAAAGAATGAGGCATACTCATGTCAGTACTCATTAAACTCAAAGATATTGGGAAAAAATTCGGGAATGTCGAGGCTCTGAGTAACGTAAATTTAGAAATTTCCCGAGGAGAGGTCGTAGGACTTGTAGGAGGTAACGGTGCGGGGAAAACCACGCTGCTTAGAATTATATCCGGTGTTTACAGTCCTTCTGAAGGCTCTATACAATTTGAAGAGGGCGTAAATGGTACTGCATTCAGACTGGGTGTAGTGCCAGAATCAACCGGTCTTTATTATCGATTGACTGCTTGGGAAAACATTCGATACCATACTCGCATCCATGGTGTGAATGATGATATCGCATGGGAAAGGACAGCACATCTTGCAAAATTATTGAATCATGAGGATGCTCTTGGACGTCACACAAGGGGTTTTAGTAAAGGAATGAGACAGAAAACTGCGATTATTCGTGCCTTGGCACATGGCCCCGATGCATTATTGCTTGATGAGCCAACATCCGGTCTTGATGTAACATCTGCGCGTTCAGTGCGAAAGTTGGTACAACAATTACGAGACGAGGGAGGAACTGTTGTTTATAGCACGCACCGATTAGAAGAAGCAAGACAAGTGTGTGATCGCATTGTTATTGTACATAATGGGTCCATACGGGCCGACAGTACACCTTCAGAATTGATGAATGAAACGAGTTCGGAAACACTAGAAGAGGCATACGTTCATCTGACGAGGGATAAATCCAGAGCGCGGCAAGAACAAAAAGAGTCAGAGGGAAAACTGTCTAAATGGTGGAGGCGGTTTTTGACCGGGAAAACGCCGGAGGTGTTTGAAGATGAGTAATTCCTCTTACATCGTAAGGACCATTGCAAAAAAAGAAATGATTGAGTTCGTCAGAGACTGGCGAACATTACTTGCTATTATTCTCATCCCGTTACTTCTTTTTCCCGTCTTATTCATTCTTCTTCCGCTCGTTTTGGCCTCTGAAGCCGCTGAACTTGATGTTCAGTTAGTTGATGTTGTTGTTCAAGGTGACAGTGATGAAGAGCTGGATGAGTTGTTATGTACGGAATATGTTTCCTGTACTTATGAGGAACTTCCTGTCTCTTCAGATAATTTCTCAGACGTAGAACCAGACGTTGAACGGTTACGAAACAACTCTGTTGATGCGATACTTCGATTAAAAAATAATACAAATGGCACATGGAACTTTGCGATTTTAGACCTATCTACATCTGAACATTCAAGAGAAGCAAGTGGCCGTATTCTTGTGGCCATTTCGACTTGGGAAAAATCACTTGTTAACCAGACATTACTGGCCCATAATCTCGACCCAAATGCTACTTTAGATCCTGTTAGATTACTAGGAGATTCCTCGTTATCTGATGCTGCTACTGAAGGTGAACAAATCGGTTTGGTTCTCTCTCTTTTTATCCCACTTGTTTTGTCAATTTGGACAGCCACGAGTGCAGTTCAGCCATCGATTGATATGACTGCAGGAGAACGTGAAAGAGGCACCTTAGAAGCCCTTTTGTCATTACCTTGCAAACGAATGGACCTACTTATGGGTAAATGGCTAGCCGTTGCCATTATCGCTGGTGTGAGCGTCGTTTTGCAGATCCTTGGTCTGTTTTTCGCCATCGCATTTTTAGCATCCTCTAACGTAATTGGTATACCTGCGATTGAATTACAAGCGATGTTACTCATGGCATTTGCCATTGGTCTTTTTGCAATCATGATCGTGGCATTTGAGTTGGCTCTGGCCATTCGGTCTCGAAGCGTGAAAGAAGCAGGAACAATCCTTGGTCCGCTCATGTTGGTGATAATTTTCCCAGCCATTTTTGTTCAACTCATCAATTTAGATGGTATTGAAATTTGGTGGTTTGGCGTTCCGCTTGTCAACATCTTGTTAGCACTGAGAGAGTTGTTACTCAACCGAGTTATTTTTTCCCATGTCCTGGTATGGTTCGTCACTAGTTCGTTTTACTCAATTTGTGCTGCATGGTATGCTGCACGTCAATTTAATCGAGAAGATTTAGTAGAATCATTAAATTAGTAATACCTCAGTATTACCAGAAGAATATTAAAAGGATAATCCTTCGCTGTTCCATGGCTAAGATTAGTTTAGACATGCCAGAGGAATTGCTTCATGATTTGAGAATACATGTTGGCGATGAGAAGAAATTTGTGTCACTAGCCGATGCCATCCGATCCGCCTGTCGTAAAATGTTGGATCAATTGGATAGTATCGATATGAGGATGGGGAGGGTTTAATTTGAGCAATCGACGAGAAGCCGAAGAAGCAGTGAGAATTATTTTGAATTATATTGAAGGAGATCATCAACGAGAAGGTCTCCTCGACACACCTAAACGTGTAATTGATAGCTTTTCAGAAATTTATGCAGGTTATCAAGAAGACATAGAGTCTATCTTGAGTTCTACCTTTAATGCAGAGGGCTATGACGGGATTGTTTTACTCAAGGATATTGATTTCCATAGCACTTGTGAGCACCATCTACAACCATTCAAGGGTAAGGCGCACGTAGCCTATATCCCAGTGGACCGAATTGTCGGCATTAGCAAACTTGCTCGTTTAGTTGAAGCCCATGCAAGACGTCTTCAGAACCAAGAGCGCATCACGCAAAACATCGCTCAAGACCTTGTAACACATTTATCTCCACTTGGGGCTGCTGTTATCATTGAAGCTTCTCATGGATGCATGCAGTGTCGTGGTGTAAAGAAACTCAATTCTGTCATGACAACATCATCTATGCGAGGTGTTTTCTTCGAAAAGAGCGAGGCAAGGGCAGAATTGATGCATCTAATTCGGTGATTTCATGGATTGTGGGATTGCAGGGAGCGAGGTGGTTGATGATCCGCGTGACCTTACCACTGAATATCCAATCGTTGAAATTTTTCATTCCGTTCAAGGAGAAGGAGCTCGTGTTGGCATACCCCATATCTTTGTCAGATTTGGCAATTGTAATCTGCGGTGTGAATGGTGTGATACGGATTTTGACACTTATGAAATGCAATCAAGCATGGATATCCTGGAACAAATCTTAGCATTCGATTGTAAAAGAATCATATTCACTGGAGGTGAGCCTGCTCTACAAGATTTATGGCCTCTTCATCGAATTCTCAAAAGACGAGGATATGAACTATCGATAGAAACCAATGGGACCATTGCCCTCCCAGAGGGGTTGCTTGATTGGATATGCGTTTCTCCGAAAGATCAGATGTATCCCCAGTCAAAGATAAAGCAACGTTCCGGTGATGAACTCAAATGTGTTTATGTTGGTCAAGACTTGACGATGTATGATGACCTTTTTGAAGGATTTTCTCACCAGTTTCTGCAACCATGCTACATTGAAGGGGAATCCATTGAATGGAATGGACGTCATTTTGCCCAAACAGAAAAAGTGGTCAAAGATAATCCAAGATGGCGATTAAGTTTGCAAACACATAAGTGGATGGGGGTCGATTGATGCGAACGGTTATGGCTTTATCTGGTGGAATGGATTCGACATCATTATTGCTACATTTATTGACTCAAAACTGCAAAATTACCTGCATTTCATTTAATTATGGGCAAAAACATGTCATCGAGATAGAGAAGGCAAAAGCAAACATTAGATATCTAAACGAGTTAAATTTCCAAATAGAACACATTGTCATCGATATCACTGATTGCATGAATTCTCTGTATTCTGCATTAACCGATTCTGAAGTAGACGTTCCAGAAGGGCATTATGAAGAAGAACAAATGAAAAAAACCGTCGTACCAAACCGTAACGCCATCTTTTCGTCAATCCTTTATGCACATGCGTTGTCAATTGCCACAAAAGACGATATTGATGTTCAAATTGCTCTAGGAGTCCATTCAGGTGATCATGCCATATATCCGGATTGCCGACCTGATTTTTACGAGGCCATTCACCACGCTTTTTCCCTCGGCAACTGGGAAAGCGAAAGGGTATCGCTCTTTCTTCCATACCTAGAAGAAAATAAAACAACAATTCTCCAAGATGCTTTACGTTCCTGCCAAGACCTAAATTTGGACTTTGACCAAATCATGCGTCACACGCATACCTCTTACAATCCTGATGCATCAGGCAGGTCTTCAGGCCGTTCTGGTGCCGATGTAGAAAGAATTCTGGCTTTCCACGAAATCAATCGACAAGATCCTATCGACTACGTATCATCATGGAATAATGTATTGGAATATGCATTACAAAAGCAAAAAGAACAGGAGATGTAAATCATGACTAAGGATTTGAAGGCAAAACTGTCAAAATTACAATATGAAGTAACACAAAATGCAGGAACAGAACGACCATTTACCGGAAAATTCTATCGAGAGGATAGAGAAGGTGATTATCGCTGCATCTGTTGTGACCATATCCTTTTTGATCACACCATGAAGTATGATTCCGGTTGTGGATGGCCCGCATTTCATACCGAGCATCCAGAAGCAGGCATCAACAAAATTCGAGACACCTCCCATGGAATGGTCCGGACAGAGGTGAGATGTGGTCAATGCAACGCTCATCTCGGGCACGTGTTTAATGATGGGCCAAGGGATAAATCAGGAATCAGATATTGCATAAATTCTGCTTCGTTATCTTTCAGGGGTGAAATGGGATGACTTGTACAATCCGTAGATGGGTCGAAACGGACACCGGCCACAGAGTTCCCAATCACAAGAGTAAATGCAGGCATTTCCATGGGCATAGATATCGGTGGGAAGCAGAATTAACCGGTGATATAATCCAATCCGAAGGTGTATCTGATGAGGGCATGGTAATGGATTTCTCAGATGTTTCCGCCTTACTCAATACCTACATTCATGATGTTGTAGATCACGCCTTTGTGGTTTATGAAAAGGACACTCAAGCCATCCGGGCATTAGAATTGTTGGAGGCAGATCATCGGACTTTCATCGTACCATTTGTCCCTACTGCAGAGAATTTAGCAAAATGGGCGTTTGAAACCCTGGCTCCAAAAATTACCTCAAAGTATGGACAAACACTCAAGCTTTCAGCCTTTCATGTTAGGGAAACCCCGAAATCATGGGCTACTTGGAGACATCATTGACTCTTCTGCGACGGGCGGTTTTCCAATTATTATCATTGGAAAGTTTCTGCATGGCAGTGGTTGCTTCTATGAGGAGCGAAATCGCTTGTTGAGATTCTGGATTCTTCGGAATACCCCTGAAAAACAAACGTGTCATGGTTGTGACCAATTGCTCTTTCCGCTGTGAATCAATTTGTGAAGCGCTCACGAAATCTTCAATCGATTTTCTAAATACTCTCCTTACATCTGGATCTAACATCTCTTGAGAAGGTAAATACTCCATTTGGCGTGCATCAAGTTCTTTATTCATAATGCGCGTTCGATGCCATTCGTACAACAATACAGCCACTGAATGAGATAAATTACAGATGGGATACCCTTCCCATGTAGGTATGGTTACAAGAACATCACAGGATTTTAATTGGGATGTTGACAATCCTTTTCCTTCTTCTCCAAAAACAAGGGCGACTTTGCCAGAGTAATTCTTTAGGTGATCTTGTAATTCCCAAGGTAGGAAAAAATGACGGAACATGACTTTAGAACCTGTTTCTCTTTTTCCAGAGGTTCCGATGATTAATTGACAATCATCAACAGCCTTCTCCATTGTTTCGAATACTGTTGCATGATCCAAGATAGAACCTGCATGCTTCGCCCGATTTCTTGCTTCCTCGTCATCTGGACTGCATTGTGGATTGATGAGTCTAAGTTGCGCAAATCCAAAATTCATCATCGCACGGCAAACGGCACCTAAGTTGCCAGGATGGGATACTTTGTCAAGAATGAGAACGAGTTCTAAATCAGATTTTGGTAGAGGGATATCCAATCGCTTTCCCATTTATTCTTCCTCCAGAAACCAAACCGGATCGCAAGGTTGATACAGAAAAAATACGGCTTCATCGTCAGAATCACGGTCTGGCATGATAATTGAATGCTTACGAACCTGATATTTATTCCTTAAACGATTCAGTAATTCCTGCAATTGTGCTTTAGGGCCATGAACACTTATTGGAGTTCTGTCCCATGCGATGCGCAAAAAGATACCTCAGTCCACACGGCGTTGGCGATATCTTGTGACATAGCCCGCAATGCGGTTGCGAAGGCGTTTGGAGGAAACGTCAGTCAACTGTTCGACCATCACTTTGTTGTGGTCGAAATCATCTGTAAATCGATCTCCGTATTGTTCACAAAGCATAATCGCTCGAATTTTTATGAATGATGGTCTAATATTTCCCATGATTAATCCTCCTTGAGTGTAACTTCGATTGGGAAGTCAGGTTGGTCGTGACGTTCAATGCGAAGTGTGATTTTTCGAGGTGGATTCTCAATACCTCGTTTCCAAATGTATTCATTTACTGCAGGATCAATCCACAATTCTTCATCTTCCTTGACCTTCAAGTGTCGAATGACTTGCTCTCGTATGATTTGCATTGCTCGAGGAGAACGCTTGTACCTCGTAATGTTCCAAGCATTTCTTAGAGGAACAACTAATTCACTAACTGGTTTTCTTGGCATGTACATTCCTCACTTTTTCAGTTTGCTTCTTCTCCAGTGATGTCGCTTTGGATGGGAAACAGTGTTCCTAGAGGTTTTCATCATCACCCAAACTGGAACCCTTCGGTTTTGCTTTCCAGCCTTGAGTAATCGCTTTTTCTTTGCAGGTGGTTTGTTTCTAGCCATTCTTTCACATCCTTCTGATTGAAGTATTTCTTTGATTTTTGAGTCCACGTAGAATATTCTTTAGTTGTTCATCGGTTACAGGTATGGCTATTCTTTTTGATTCAGATAAGTCTGCAAGGTGGGTTTTCACCTTCATAGCCGTAGACTCATCGACGAGGGAAAGGTTTGCTAATCTGGATCGGGCATCAGGAGTGAGTACTTGTTTCATCATCATATCAACTTGAGCTCTCTCACGGTTCGCGGCTTCTGCCTCTAATTGTGATTCAACCTGGGCTGCTGCTTGTGCTTCAATTTGGGATTGCATTTCGGCCATTCTTGCAGCCCTGAGGCGTTCAAGTTCGTTGTCTGAACCTGCCGCCATCATTGTCACCTCAACACTTCCTCAATATTGTTCAAGACCTGGATGCTTTGATACAGCAAGTTCCTTAGCACTGAATGCTGCTTCATTCAGAATTTTTTGTCCAGCAGGAGTACAGATGCGACCTGAGTAAAGCATCTGTTCACCATCGACTGATTCTACTGATTTCTTCTCTGATCGTGAAACAAAACCGGCATCTTCTAACTGTTGTAAAGCCACGCGGATTACTTTTCTGCTGGCGGCAACAGGTTTTCCTGGAGTGGAACGCCTTCGCATTTTTCCCCCATATTCTTGAGATAAGTGATTCACACCAATTGGACCTTTCTTTGCAACTTTTCTCAACAACGATGCACATCTCCTCTCCCACCAATCAGTAGCGAGCGGCGGATTTTCATTGTGCATCCCAGTCTTCACATAGGTCGCCCATTCTGGCATTGATATAGCGTCATTGGATGCCAATAACTCGCTGAGAGCATCGTTCAATAAATTGGATGGAATATCATAAAACGTGGTCACGTGAAACACCGAGCAATCGGGCGACAAAACGCCCATATATCAATAGAACGGGTATGAATTCATTCCTGAACAAGTACGAGGATTCATTTGATACGGCAAATTGGCAAGTCCATGCGAAAGGCATTAGCGCAGAATCCTAACCTTCTCAGAACCATGGTTGGATTATGTTTTGCTCTCATTTTTATGCTTTCATATGCAGTATGGGGAGCCACCTCCAACCCAGATTATTTTATGTACAATACCTCGATTAACCAAGAGGATGCTGTTCTCGATGGTATTGAACCAGATTATGACGAATCCAATGATGAGACCACATGGCGATGGCAATTCACGATCAACGGAACCAACTTGACATGGGTGAATTTTTCTGCTTCCGGACTTAGCGAGGGAGCCAGTATCAAAATGCTGAACGGGGGAGGTTTGTGGAGTCATGAAGATCTTGGCGTAGCCGATGCTCGAGACTTCTCATGTTCTAACGATTGTGTTAACAGCACCGCTCACGAAAGAATTTCTGCTAACGGTGAAGCAGCAATCATTGCCTTGACCGATCCGTCGCCAGAGAGGAGGAGCGGGGGAACTGTATCAGCCAAAAGTATCGAAGAAGCAAGATTGCTTAGTCAAAAGGCGATATCTCACACCCACAGCCCAACTTTGGTACTTGTCGAAATCGTCGAAAAAGGGAACAAATCTACCCAACCTCTTGCGTCCTTTTCATATGTCAATGAAGAATTATCTTCTGTGCAACAGTTCAAAGTTGATGCCGTGACAGAATTTGGATGGGCAGTCGCCGCCGTCGTAGGGTGCTTTTCGATGGTATTGATTCCATCGTTTACGGTTTACTTTGCCGCACGGGCAAAGGAGGCTCGAAATGCGGTTAAACTTGAAGAAGTTCAATCCAAATTGCATCCAGAGGAAGAGTAAATCAACCGTTCCCGATAAATAGATAGATGCTCAAGACTTACTTGAGCCGGATGCAGATGATCCCGAGAGTTCTGGTGTGCTTTCTTTTGGTCACCAGTGCGATGCCGGTCGATGCCTCGGTAAGTGGCAGAAATAGTGGAGTCGATTTATCTATTACTGCATTTGAAATACAATATGATGACTCTCTTGATGAGAATAAATACAGGATTTTTTCATCAGCATCTATTCCAACTCGTAGCGATAATCTCTATGCTATTGATGGCGTATTATTCGTTGCATCAACCCTCACGCTTCGCATCAATAACGCTGGAACCAATACCGCTACAGGAGTAAGCGCCACGGTTGCCATCATCCACGATGAATACGGTGACTTTGAGATTTACAATGAAACAAAAAGTGTATCGAGTATCAACGGACAGAGCAGTATTGATGTTTCCTTTCAAATCACTCCAGACTATGCTGGAAATCATACCATGGTCGTTACGTTATCCAGTTTACAAGTAGATGATAACCCCGCTGACAATAGATTTCAACGTCACTTCACAGTTGCTGCTTTCTATGAAGTGTTTGACGATTTAACCCCTTGGACGCTCACCACGCCTTGGCAACAGAATTCACAAGCTGCACTATCTAATCCAAATTCATTGCATGCAGGTAATGGGCAAGGTTCAACCTACCAACCAAACTCTTTTGGAAACGCACTTTCGCCAGTCTTGGATTTATCCGATGGGTTAGTTAATCACAATCGTGCGATTGGCGTGGCATTCTTTTATTCTGGTGCTGTTGGCTCTGGAGATAATATGCGTTTATTGGCGAAAGACGACCAAGGCAATTGGAATTCATTGCTTACCCTTTCGCAATCCATAGATAGTACAGCAAATAGTTGGAACACACAGATAGGAACATACAATGGCATTTCGTCACCTATTATTCCAATTCCAACGAACATGCTTCACAGTTCTGCTCAATTTAAATTTGAATTTAACTCAGATTCATCAGTTGAGGATGTTGGGTATTGGATTGATGATTTCTTAATCCTCTACGATCAAAGAGCCAGAGACTCAGAATATGGCGTTAACTTAGTCCCAGGGAGCCAAATACCGGCCTTGCCAGGGCAAACCGTAACCCGTGAAATCATAATTGAAAATACTGGTAATGTGAGTGATTCTTATGCGTTAACCGCAACTGGAGTACCTCCGCATTGGGAATCATATTTCACCTACGACAACGGAGCATCAATCACTTCAGGAGTTCAAGTTGAAGCGGGTGAATCAAAGTCAGTATTCTTCAAAGCGCTGACCGATGAAAATACTTCACATGGGGTCGAAGATATCGATATTTGGATTTCAAGTCTTGTTGCAACATCGATTGAGGATTATGTTTCCACAAGTGTGTCCATTCTCCCAACGGTCCTACCGCAATTTGTAAGCATGCCATCCGACCCAAAATGTAGTGCTGGTCAATCGAGTAATTTTGCTGTTCATCTCAAAAACATCGGCCAGGGAGATGGCGCCTTTCTTTTATCATTTGACAAGACATTTATGCCTCTAGGTTGGGACATTGAATTAGGTTGGAATCAATCTGCTACCATGAATATCCCATCTGGAAGTACTACGGAAGTCTGGTTAAGTACATCATTACCTAATAATGCACAACCAGGTGAAAAGGGAGAATTTACTTTGGTGGCCACAGCGCAGCAAGATGAAACTAAATCAGACCAAATCGACATTGAAATAATCTCTGCAATGGTAAGCGACGCCATCATTACTCTCGATGAAGAACAAGAGGGAGATATTGAAGTTGAACCAGGTTCATCCTATGATCTAGCATTCAATGTTCAAAACATGGCATCAAGAATGGATGTATTTCAGCCAAGTCTTGAATATACTGGCCAGACAGGATGGGGAATAAATCTCGTCAATCCTTCATCGCTCGCAATTAATGCTCAATCATCAACGATTGTCAAAGTTAGAGTCGAAGTTCCTGAAAATTCACAGGCTGGAGATCGTATGCCAGCGTTTAAGTTAGTGATGACCAGTCAAGAATCTGGTGTGGAATTCCAATCGGAGTTATTCAGTAATATCACCGCTTCTGCTTGGTATGACCTCCAAGTGGATTTTTCTGAACCCGAATCGGTCATTTATCCAAATGTACCTTTTGAAATCTCATTTTTTATTGAAAACATGGGGAATGGACCTGTTGACGTGATAACCTCAATCGATGGGATCAAAGATTCATGGGATTCATGGCTGCTCTTCGATGGCGGAAACTTCAGTCAAGAATTTGAATTAACGGCTCGATATGAATCACCTCATAGCGGAGAGGTTACGATGGTAATTCTTGCTCCAAAGGGTGCTGGTCCCGGTTTACTACATGAGCTAACAATCAATGTCGAGCCCAAGAATGGGGTCGACATGACTCCTAATGGAAATGAATATTATTTCACCGTGAGAACCGCAGCAATGAGGATTCCTACGCTCTTAGTGGATGGTGAGGAAAGCGCTAATCTCGCCGTCAACGTAGACCATACCATTTACGGAAACCTCTCTAATCTCGGAAACACACCAGATAGTGGAGCAACAATTTTAGTTCAAATTGATAATATTCCTGTAGGAGTCTCAGCAAATCTGATTTTAGATGGAGAGAACACATTACCCGTCAATCAATGGCATGAAATAACGCTCAATCCGGAAGCAACCATTCCAATTAAATTGGTCATTGAAACAGATAATCAGTCTGAAATTAATTCTATTCTAAATATTCAATTTAGATATCGCAGTGGAGACGCTAGCGTAGACGAAATTACCACTACTCGAACGATGATTATCACTGAAAAGCGAATGGTGGAGGTACAAGTAGACTCTTGGACTCAATTCCAATCAGTGTCAACAAATAATTTTCAATTTAAAATGAGTCTCGCATCTTCATCAACTCAACCTGAAAAATTGCATTTCTATTCAGATATGCCCGAGGGATGGGGGCTCATCTGTTCTGGAGTACCATTACATCTGGAGAATCTAACAGTAGAATTCAACGCCGGGCACATTCAATTACAAGAGAAAAGCATTGAATGTACAATGTTAAGGGAATCTGGAACAGAATCGGGGGTTGTATCGATCTTTGTCCAATCCGAAGATGGATTCATCAACATGACTTATCAAGAATCAATGATATGGATGGTGACGATAGAGGATAGCGTTTCATTCTTTGAGAATCCATCTGCCACCATTGGTTTATCGAGTTTGGTATTAATCTGCGTAGTTCTCCTCTTTTTTGTTATGAGAACAAGAAGCCATGATGATGAAGAAGATACGCTAGATGTTGAATCTATCGAAAACCAATCTCATGCTTCCAATCAATCCCAATTTCAACAGTCTGGAACAAAACAGACGCTGCAACAAAATCAAACACATTCTCATTACCAAACTGCACAACAATCCGTGCAGATGCAAACTGGTCCACCAGCTTACGGAAACCAATCTTTGCACCAACCATCACATTATCCAACACATCAGCCACAAACTTATCAGCAACCAGTAAACACATTCCAGCAAGCGCATATGCAAGAAAATATGCATGCAAATCAACAACCCACGTATGCAAATAACACTCCTTACCAACCACAACCTCAGCAACAGATAGATTTGACATACGAACAACAGATGGAGGAGTATCAGCGTAAGATGGCGGAATGGCAGGCAAAATACGGTGGTTAATTTGTCCACTCCATGGTATATACTCCTCTTCCTTACCTCTTTTTTTGGGGTTGCGACATGGTATTGTAAGAATATATGGCGCAAAAAAGAAGCAACACAATTGTTTGCTTTTTCGGGTATTTTTTGCATGATAGGCTTGGTTTTTTTGACAATGCGTGTGTGATTTGATGGATTTAATCGAATTGGAAAATCATCCTTTAGCAAGAGCAGTACCGTTGAAAATGCCTGTTGAATTTTATGTTGATGGTGAAATAGGACCACACCCCTCCTTACCGGATGTTACCGGAAAAATCGTAACCATTGTTATCGAGAAAAAATTCAATAAATTTGAGCGTGTTCTTGCCAAAATATTCAGAGCACCTCCTCATCTCAAAAGAGTATTAGATCACAAAAATAGTTTGTTGTGGGAATTAATTGATGGTGAAAGAGACTTCTTGAGTATTTGCCGATATATGGACCAGACCTATAACGAAGACGTGGCGCCTGTCGGGCAACGTGTAGCAATGGGATTGAAGACCTTTGAGAGACTACGACTCATCAGGATTTATTATCGTGAAGAAGAGTGAGAATATTCTCAGGAGGCCTGCCAATAATGGCTCTGCCCTCATCAATAAGCACTGGTCGCTGCATAATTTTAGGATTGTTTGTGAGCATTAATTTAACCTCTTTTGGGTCTTCAACATTGTCTATTTCTGATTCATCAATGTCGTTAATTCTGACGATGTTTGGGAGATGAGAAAGCAAATCAATATCATCATCGTGAATGCCAAGTTTGAGGTACAAATGTTCTTCAAATTTGATATTTCTTTCACGAAGTAGTTGGACAGCCTGCCTGGATTTTGAACAACGAGGGTTGTGGTACAGTCTCATGAGAATTGGTCATCCAAGAAGTATTTCAAACTGGTGACCAAACTAACCTTAATCCAACCCCATCTGATTTTTTGTCTGAATGCAACCATCGAGTAGCAAAGGGCTTTGTGGATTCAGATTCTGTAAACCAAGATCCTCCTTTCACCGGACATTTTTCTGATTCTTTGACCTGATTTTCGCACCACTCCCCGACTAGACCATGCATATCAAAGAATCCCCAATCATTTGGTTTTTTCATTCCAACCTGTTTTGTTTGTGCTCCAGAATTCCCTGCGTGCCAACCGTAATTATCCAAGTCTTTCTCTATATCTCCAAAATGCCAAGTCGTTTCGTTTCCAGATAAAGCAGCGTATACCCATTCATCCAAGGTTGGTAATCTCCAATGGCCATCGAGCCCAAAATGATGAGTATCACCCCTTAGATTTAATTGCTCACAAAACATTTGCGCATCATGCCATGAAATAGATTCCACCGGGCGAAGTGCAGATTCAAAGCCTTGTTGAAATTTTGAAGGATTGGATTGCATAATCGATTGCCAAAAAACCTGAGTGACTGGTTTCTCTCCAAGGAAAAAAGGCTCAGCAATTTCTTTTTTATTTTCAGAATCCCCTTTCCCAGTAAAGGTCCCGGGTTCACACAAAATGTAAATCCCATCGAACTGATCGGCGAAACGTGGTGTCAATTTAGGCACCTTTCAAATGACGGCACATACCAACCAATGCATCTACCATGCTTTCCATTCTTTCAGTAAGTTCGTCATCAACTAGGCTCCCATCATCAGAGAATGCATTTTTTACTTTCCCAACAGCGATTTGTTGTGGGACACACCAGGCTCCAAGCCACCTCACAGATATACGCATGTGATTGAGCGTGTTTGAATTTGTCATACCACCTAACGTTGACATGAGAGCAAATGCCTTACCTCCAACATGTTTGTTGTATAACCAATCAAGAGTGTTTTTCATTACACCAGACATGGTACCGTGATATTCGGGAGAGGTTAAGATATATCCATCCATTTCTGTTGCCAAATCCTGAAGTTGTTTGACGTGAGGATGTTCCCAACATCCCTCTTCACCAACAAGAGGAAGCGGGTGCTTTTCATGATCCCAGTTGTGTATTTCGATGCCTTGATTTTGCGCGTAATCAAGGGCCAATTTCAACAATTTTCCATTGCTAGAAGACATGCCATAAGAGCCCGAAAGTCCAAGAATTTTGAGGGGAGTACCGGTCATAGGTTGTCCAGTAGAAACTCTCGTATGAACTTGCGGGCACAAACAAGGAAGGCTTATTCACTGATGAACTCCAAGGAGTATTATCCGGTGGGGATAGATGATGCAAGAAGGCACACTGAATCGGGAAATAGACGATGAGGAGGACCAAGATGACGTACTCTCCGAATCCACGCCACAGGTAGATGTTAACGCACTCATCGCAGAGGGTGAATTAGCGAGTCGGTCTGGAGATCACGAGCAGGCCCTTGAAGCCTTCAATAAAGCGATTGCTCTTGACCCTGCCAATGCAATGGCTTGGTTTAACAGAGGTGTATTACTTGAAGCAAAACAAGACCCGAGAGGTGCAAAACAGTCATTCACGATTTGTTTAGATCTCAAGCCTGATCACGGTCCTGCATTGGCTAATTTGGCAATTCTGTTGGAAAGAGTAGGAGATGATGCGGGTGCTCACAGCGCAGCAGAGAAAGCGCTGGTATACTTTCCCGGTCACCCTACATTGACTGACCTTTTCAACCGAACCAAGAATATCAGCAATGAAGAAGTAGATTTGGCACCGGTTATGCCAGATGTTGATACAAAATGGAAGGAAGAAGATCTTGAAACTGCCATGAAGGCGACTGGAGTTACTGACCGTCAAGCCATCCTTCAAGAAGCAACACACCATGATACCGATGGAAATGCTGTTTTAGATTCCCGGGAATTAGAAATGGCTGCTACAATGGTAAAAGCCAGAATGCAAGCAGAATCCGTGATTAAAACCGGTGTTGATGTTGAAGAATCCACACCATCTGAAACATCCGCAACAGAAGCGGAAGAACTTGTTTTACCAAATGTAAAGATTCCAGAAGAACAACCTTCCGTAAATCTTGATGAAATTTGTCTTGAAGCTGAGAGCCTGTTAAAATCCGCAAAACCGACTGAATCTCTCAAATTGCTAAAGCCATATTTGCACAAAGAAGCCTCAAAGCATGCAAAATCCTGGAGATTAGCGGCAGCATCGATGGCTGGTTTGGACCTAGACGATCATGCAATTAACGCATTCACACACGCACTGAGTATAGAACCAGATGCAAAAGGATTTTTCAATTTAGGAATGATTCAACAACGCCAAGGTGACCTCACTTCTGCTCAAAAATCATTTTCGTCGGCTTTAGACACCGATAATGATTATCTCAACGCAGCCAAGAAATTAGCATCTATCTCACAGGAAAATGAAGATGTGGAATCCTATCTAAATGGACTGAGGGCTATCGCTCGTATTTCTGGTGATGATAAAGACCGACTTGTATTAGCAACTGCTCTTGTCGAAATAGCCGAAGGAGAATCTGTTATTTTAGAAAACATGAGTTCTTTGCCACCAACCATTCCCCAAGGACCTGAACTGGCTGATGAAGCAAGGGGATTGCTTGAAGGTAAATCAGGACCTATTCTCGCTAGAGCCCTTTCGCTTTGTGGCATGCACACTGAATCAGTGGTTCAATGGAAACAAATGATTGAATCTGATAAACAAAATCCAAATCATTGGCTTGGCCTCTCAAAAGCACTTGATGCGGCGGGCGATCGTGAGCGTGCAGAAAAATGTCGTGCTAAAGCCCAAATGCTCTCCACAGGACCTCAGCCCGTAAACACAATTCCTACTCAAACTGATATCGGCTCACCATTACCCAGCGATGTTTCACAGGTAACTACTATTCAGTCCGGTAATGTCGGTCAAACAAATACAAACCCTGAGCAATCACTTCAAGCCCCGCCACCACCACCAGGTTACGAGCAAGCCCCTATCCAAACAAGTAATCTAAGCGAAGCACAAGATGCCCTTACACAACACCCATCACCTGAACCACAAGCTCCTTCTCCAGCCAGCAACCCAACCGTTGACTTGGCTAAGGCCGCTTTGGAGGCGACCGCTGCTGTCACAGTTAACCAAATTGGAAATGCTGAGTCAAACGCCATCTCAAACATCGATGTGGATTGGTACAACAAAGGTCTGGCCTTGATTCAAGACAATAAATACCGAGAAGCCCTTTCGTGTTTTGATCGTGCATTGGCTTCATTTTCCGGTAATGATGAGATGGTTATACGTATCTTAAACGGAAGAGGTAATGCATTTTACTATCTTGAAGACTACCCAAAATGCATTGAATCATATCATCAAGCAATGGTCATCAATCCCTCCAGCGTTCGTGGACAAACACTGTACAACATGGGGACAGCCTATGCCGAGATGGAAAGATTTCAAGATGCCATCAAGTGTTTTGAGCAAGCAACTCCGCGAGGACTCTCGAAAGAAGAATCAAAACTTGCTAAAGAACAAATTAGACGTTGCAAACTTCTCGTCAAAGAGCAACAAAAGCGCCAATGAAACGAGAGGTTCATATTTGGTAACCTGTTGGGCCAACTATGGATTGTGGAACCTGTGAGTCAGCACCGGCCGTAGAAATTCAAGCACCAGAAGTTATTGATGTCACACTCACGATTACCACAAAAGCAGTGGAAATGTTAGAAGATGCATTTGGTGATGACCGGACTCAGGCCTTACTTGTCGGAGTAAATAGCGGTGGATGTTCTGGTTACATGTACGACCTTCAAATTGTTGAAACGACCACAACGGATGTGCAAGAACTCGAAGTTGAAGGGTTTAGGGTTCTCGTTCCTAATGCCACAAGTCATCTCTTAAATGGAATTGAGATTGACTATGTGGAGAAAATGATGGGAGGAGGATTCAGAATCAATAATCCCAACGCTGCAAGTACTTGTGGCTGTGGAGAATCATTTTCTTAGGTGTCTTTTCATGGACATCATAGGTTTCGACGGAAGCCTGTTAATCATTCGGGGAAATGACAAAATTAAATTCCTCAATGGACTAACAACAAACAATATAGAAAATCTAAATCCAAAAGAACCTCTTAAGACCGTTTTCACGCAGAGATCGGCCAAAATTATTGATGTTGTACATTGTATACACATGAATGATTTTATTGCGATAGCTGGTTATCGAGGTCATCTCCAAGAACTTCTCCAACATTTGAAAAAACAGATTTTAAACTCAGATGTACAGATATCAGATGTTACAGATCGAAATAATTTTTACAGAATAATTAGCGAAGAAGAACCAAATTTTGGTATCAATGAGACAGTTATATGGGAAGGAGGAGAGGTTTGGTTGGTTATTGTTTCAGCGGCAAATACACTCGATGCGACTCTTACAAACGAAGAATGGAATGCATACCGAATCAAGAATATGATTCCCGATTACGGTCACGAAATTTGCCCAAAATTTCATCCGTTGGCTGTCGGACTTCAGGATTTAGTACATCCCGCAAAAGGTTGTTATATCGGTCAAGAAGTTCTAGCCAGAATGGTTTCAAGGCAAAAACAAGGAAGAAAACTGATTCTCGATAACAGAGAATCACTCAATGAAAATGATATAACAACTTACGGAGAAGATTACTGTCTGGCTGTTGTCAAATGTTAATATCCAAGTATGTTTTTCAACTGTTCTTTGTAAAAATTACCAGATTTTTGAAGACTTTCTAGTTCTTGCGAAGATAATTCCAATTCAATGATTTTCTCAACCCCAGTGGAACCTAAGATAACTGGGACTCCGATATAGACGTCATCAAGGCCGTATTCGCCTGAGAGCAAGGTGCTTGCCGGAATGAGGCGTTTTCTGTCTTGAATGACCGATTCTGCCATAATGGCAGCGGCAGAACCTGGCGCATAGAATGCCGAGCCTCTCTCCAGTAACTTGACAATCTCTCCACCACCTGAAGCCGTCCTTTCACAAATTTTTCTTATGGTTTCATCATCCAATAATTGCGTGATAGGGATGCCACTCACTGTCGTATACCTTGGTAAAGGAACCATGGTGTCTCCATGACCTCCGAGGACCATTGCACTCACATCTTCTTCAGAACAGCCAACTGCTTCTGCAATAAAGTGTGTCATCCTTGCGCTGTCAAGAACACCTGCTTGTCCAACAACTCGTTCTTTAGGAAAGCCAGTTACCTTTTGCATGTGATATGTCATCAAATCGAGAGGATTGGTTACCATGATAATGACTGAATCTGGTGCATGTTCTTTGATGCCCTCTCCTACTTGTCGTACAATTTCTGCGTTTTTTCCGATTAAGTCTTCGCGAGTCATCCCCGGCTGCCTTGGAAAACCGCTTGTCACAACAACCACCGATGAGCCAGCGATATCCTCATAGTTTGAAGTGCCTGTTATGGTCCCGTCATAATTCAACACATTGGCATTTTGGCTCATGTCCAAAGCCTTTCCTTTTGCAAACCCTTCGTATATATCGAGCATAACAACCTGCCCGATTTTCATTTGGGCTAAGACAAATGCACAAGTGGCACCAACGTTACCTGCTCCAATCACGGCGATTTTTTTATTTGTTCTCGACATACACTCACGGCCTATTTACTCCGACAACCAATCGGCTCATAAGCCACATGGTTTGCGAAATATCTCAACCGTGTTGTTCAATAACCCGTCCTTGTTGGGCGATTTATCCCGAAAGGTTGAGGTCTTATGATGCGAATAGGTGTACCGAAAGAACCAGAATTCGAGAACCGGGTGGGAATCGTACCTGGAAGTATGAAAAAACTCACAAAAGCAGGTTTTGAATTGATAATTGAAAGCGGTGCAGGTAAGCGAAGTCACCATGATGACGCTGATTACGAAAAAGCAGGAGCAAACATCGGTTCAAGAAGTGAAGTATTCAATTCTGACATCATCATATGCATACGCCTACCACCGGTGAGTGAAGTATCGAAGGGACAAATTGTCGCTTGTGTAGCCGATCCATTCCGTGCAACAGAAGACGTGAAGTCATATGTCGAGGCGGGTGTCACGCTGATTTCGATGGACATGATTCCAAGAAGATTGTCGCGTGCTCAATCCATGGACGTAAACTCAAGCCAAGATAACCTCGCTGGATATAAAGCCGTTTTACTGGGTGCTGCTCATGTTCCGAAAGGAATACCCATGATGACAACATCTGCAGGGACCGTACGTCCAGCCAAAGTCGTTGTAATGGGGAGCGGTGTTGCAGGTCTACAAGCAATCGCTACCGCAAAAAGGCTAGGAGCCGTCGTTTATGCAAGCGATGTAAGAAAGAGTGCAGCAGAACAAATCGAATCTGTCGGTGGAAGATTCATAGAAGTTGATGGTATGGACGATTTTGAAGACGAATCTGGGTATGCCAAACCTCTCACACCAGAATTTATCCAAAAAGTCAACGACACGGTCTGTGGTGTTGCATCTGATGCAGATATGGTCATCACAACGGCTCGAATTTTTGGTCGCCCAGCCCCAATCACTGTTCCGACCTCTGCAGTTGATTCCTTCAAATCCGGTGCAGTGATTGTCGATATGAATGCAGATGTTGGTGGTAATTGTGAATCCACGGTCGTTGGAGAAGTCATCACTACCTCAAACGGCGTTACAGTTGTGGGCATTTCTAACCTTCCTGGCACTTTATCTGCTACTGCAAGTATGCTTTACTCCAATAACATGACCACATTCATCACATCCCTCATGAAAGAAGGGGATTTTCAAATCACTGATGAAGATGATATCCTCGTAGGTGCGCCTGAAGGAAATGATTTCCATGTTCCCGGCATGGGAGGTGTTCTTATCTGTCAAAATGGAAAGATACACCACAAACAATCACGTCTTGCAGATGTATTGGGTCTCGACAGTGGAGGTGAAGAAGAATGAGTGCACTGCTCGTAACTCCTGAATTATTAATTGGAAACATAACGATGTTTGTATTAGCTATTTTTCTCGGATTTGAATTGATTACGAAGGTACCACCTACCTTGCATACACCCCTCATGAGCGGAGCAAATGCCATTTCCGGCATCAGTATTATTGGAGCACTCATCGGTGCAAATGTTGCCTTCAACGCGCAAGAACCGGTTATATCGAGCATATTGGCATTCATCGCTTTGGTATTAGCTATGATCAATGTAGTGGGTGGATTTGCGGTAACCAATCGAATGCTCAACATGATCGCTGGAAAGAAGAGAGGGGGGAATTAGATGGAAGATTGGGTTGCATTAGGTTATCTACTATCGGCAGCGCTCTTCATTTTTGGATTGAAGAAACTCGGACATCCAAAAACCGCCCCATTTGGCAACCAATTGGGCGCCACTGGTATGCTGGTTGCCGTCCTTACGACCATTCTAAGCATGGAATTGCAGGGGGTCGTTGAGTGGCCGGTTATCATCGCTGGTTTGGTTATCGGCGGACTCATCGGTCTGGTTATGGCTATCAAAGTTGAAATGACTGGAATGCCAGAACTCGTCGCTTTGTTCAATGGATTTGGGGGAGCAGCCTCAGCGCTTGTAGCGCTTTCAGAGGTTTGGACCTATATCGAAAATTCTGCTACACCTCCATCCGATAATCTAACGATTGCCGTAGTAATGGTCGCTGCAGGATTATCCGCCCTCGTTGGTTGGATGACATTGACAGGCTCTCTGTTGGCCATGTTCAAACTCAAAGGTGGTTTCTATGTGCCTTTGACGAAGAAAGATGACCGAGGTCGTCGAAAATGGATCAGTACCCCCACTTGGGGACCGGCATGGCTCAATCCGGTTAAGGTGATTCTTTTCCTAACCGTCCTTGGATTGATATATCTATCAATAGATTCACCTACAAACACCACATATCTGTGGGGAATCATCGGTATT